>Ga0116145_1000608_pt1 | contig 40745 bp, 36 predicted proteins | sample AD_JPNHG1_MetaG_FD_89747 | JGI IMG/M metagenome (GOLD analysis project Ga0116145, IMG submission 89747) | Active sludge microbial communities of municipal wastewater-treating anaerobic digesters from Japan - AD_JPNHG1_MetaG | ecosystem: Engineered > Bioreactor > Anaerobic > Digestate | place... | reverse complement strand
TGATGCGTGATGCGTGAGAAGAGAAGACCGGCAGGTGTTCTTCTCTGGTCACGCGTCACGCGTCACGGGTCACGCCTGGCCTGCCCGCATCGCAAGGTGCGGGGGGGATGGTGCGCCACGAGCGCGGCAGGGGTTACCTGCTGGCCGCGAATCGGTAACGGCCCGAGGCGACCTCGACGATGGCGCACGCGGGGTCAGATTTCCTCGATGGCAATGGCCCGGGCGGGGGCGCTGTCAATCTGGGCGCACTTGAAGGGCAGGGCCATGAAGAAGAACTCTCGGCGGCGCAGCGCGGCGAGATTGTCGAGGAACTCGACGAGGCAGGCGTCGCGGCTCATCAGGATGTCGTGGAGCGCCCGCGCGGCCGTGATGGTGGCGCCGAGCGAGAAGTCGGTGCCGATGCCCAGCAGCTTCACCTCGCGGTCGCGCAGCCAGACGGCGGCCTCGGGGGTGAGGCAGGGGGAGGGGCCGGGGCGGGGGTCGCTGTTGCGGCACAGGACGATGTCGCCCGGCTGAATGAGGCTGCCGAGGCACTTGTCGAGGAACGGGCCGCCGATCTCCTGGGCCTGGGCGGCGTCGGCCACGTCGAGCAGCACGGCGCGGCCGTAGAAGGTGTCGAGGGGCAGTTCCGTGACGTCCCTGCCGCCGGGATAGAAGTGGGCGGGGCTTTCGACGTGGGTGCCGACGTGGGTGTGGGTGCGGATGATGTCGAACTTATAGGCGTTGTCGCCGAGGCGCCCCCGCTGGATGACATAGGGCCGGTCCTGGGTGCCGGGCGGCACGACCTGGTAGGAGAGGTCCACCACGCGGTACTTGCCCGAGTCAATGCGGAAGACCATGGTCATTCTCCTGAAAGCTCGACGACAACGACGTGGATCGGCTGCCCCGCCTTGAGGGAGAGGCGGAGTTCGTCCCCCTGCACGCTCAGTTCGCTCTCCTGCGCTGCCCCAGTGCCGAGGGCATAGTGACGTGCCGTGGGGGCGAGGCGGCGGGCGCCGAGGCCGAGCAGCTTGAGGCGAGCCACGGCGTCGCTCTCGGCCGGGTGCGCGATGCGGATGACGAGCTTCTGGCGGCTCAGCCCCGCAACCAGGTCGAGAGCGCCACCGGCGGGGTTCTCGATGTGAAGCGTTTGTTCGAGAGGATGGGCGCGTGCAAGGGCCCAGGCGGCCCTCACGGAGGGGAGTTCGGCCGCAGGGAAAAAGAGGCTGGCCAGGGCGCCCGGGCCCCCCGAACGCGTGAGGGCGTTGAGCAGCGCGCCAAACGGGTAGGCGGAGGACGAGGCGTCGGGCGCGGGACAGACGTCCAGGAGGGCCAGGTGCAGGCCCTGGTCTCTGAGGCTGCCTGCGGTGCGCTCGAGGGCGGTCCAGGTCGCGGACTGGTCTGCTGCGGCCGCCGGCCATCGGAGCGGCTTGGCGATGTGCGCGACCATGGGGCCGGCAGCCTTCGCCTCCCGGGCATCCGCCGCGCAGTCTGCGAGGGGCGGGCTGCCGACGGCGATGAGTTCCGGGGCGGGCAGGAACCCGCGCAACTCTCTGGCCAGTTCGGCGAGCATCACCGCGTAGTCCTGGGCGTCGGGTTCCGCCATCCGTTCGCCGCCCACGAGCCAGCGCCGGACGCCGTAGGGCTCGGGGTGGCCGTTGGCCGCTCGCTCCTTGCCCAGGGGCGAGGCGGCCTCGCCGTTGCAGTAGTTGATCCAGTCGAGGGTGCAGAGGGGTCCGAGGTACGGGTTGAGCACGAGGAGCGGCTCGGCCCCGAGTTCGCGGCAGAGGCTGAGGAACTCGTCGGTGCCGAAGTCGGTGCCGCAGGGCTCGAAGGTCGGCTGCTGGCCGCCCGTGAGAGTGGCAGCGGGGCGCAGGTCCACGGGGCCGATGCCTCGCCGCCAGTGGTACTGGTTGGCGCCCGGGCCCGCGGGCCAGCACAGGAAGGCGGGACGCAAGGTGCGCAGGCTGGCCACGACGTCGCTGCGCAGCCCCCACGGGCTGCGGGCGGCTTCGGGGATGAGCGACACCTGATCGAAGAGCACGGTCGCCGTGCCGGCCACGGTGATGCAGAAGTCGGCCTGCGGGTCCGAGGTGTTGGGCTTGAGCACGAACTCGCGCGGCTCCCAGATGCCGGCGGCGGGGCCGGTGAGTTCCTCGGAGGCGTAGAGGGCGCCCTCGCGGCTCCGGAGCGAGACGGCTATGACGGCTTTGCCGGTGCCGCGCAGGTGGAGTCGGCCGCGGTAAGTGGCGCCCGCGGTGACCGGGATGCGCCTCTGGCGGATGCCCGCGTCGCCCCCCTGGTAGGCATCCACTCGAACGCCCTGCGAGAAGTGGCTGTTGAAGGGGTAGAGGGCCTCCCAGTGGAACGCGACCTTGTTCCCCTCGGCCCGGAGGGGTTCCCAGTCGGCGGCCAGGGTGTCGAGTTTCGACTTGGCGGGGTTGTCCAGGAGGAAGAGGGGCACGTCCTTCGGCTCGTAGACCGCGAGGTCGAGGTACTCCGCCGTGGAGCGGCTGGCCCCCAGGCCCACCCCGCCCCAGGGGAAGCGCGCGTCGCCCACGTGGTGGACCAGGCGCCCGTCGAGCGAGCACTGAAGCACCCCGCGCCGCAGGGTCACGTCAATGCGATAGCAGCGGCCGGTCTCGATGCGTCCGGGCACTGGCGGGGCGAGCGGCCTGGGGATTCCGGCGCCGACGGACTCGAGGACGTGCTGCCGGTTGCCGTGGGCGCCGAGGGTCCAGCGGACGTGGTTGTGGCTGTCCTGCACGTCGAAGAGAATGGAGAGGCCGTCCGGGCCGTCAATCTTGCGGCCGAGCAGGGTGAGCCGGTAGGCATTCCAGTTGCGTCGCCGCAGGATGACGAGCGGCTCGTCGAGCGTGCGGTCGGCCCGCACGATGGCATGGCGGCCGCCGAATTCGAAGAGTTGCCAGCCGCGCGCCTGGTTCCAACCTTCGGGCATCGCCTTCGGCCCGACCCAGGCCACCTTCTCGAAGCTGCGGTTGCGCAGCAGCTCGGGCAGCAGGGCATCGGCCCCGGGCGTGCCCGGCGCGGGCAGCGAGCAGCCGAAGAGCAGCGGCGAGACCTTGTTCTCGGGACGGTCCACGTGGATGGTGACCAGCGGCGGCGGCTGAGGCGACCCGGCGCCGCCGGGCGCCACGGCGCCGGCCAGCACAAACACGGCAAGTGAGACAGCACACCTAGGCATCGAGGCCCCGATTGCGGCGATAGCGTTGCTCGCGCCGGGCGATGCCGTATTCTATCATCGCCTCGCGCCTCCGCGCAAGAGGCGCGGGGAACATGGGGCTTGACGCCACGATCGCTCATCTGCTAACATACAGGCAGGAGGCGGGAGCACTGGGAAGTCCACCCCGTTGGCGGAGGCGTGGCAGTGAGCGTTCAAGAGCTGGATCTGGTAGCAACGTTCCTCGACGTGGGGCACGGCGACGCTATCGTGTTGCGCTTCCGTGAGGGCCACCAGGTGCGGACCGTGGTGGTGGACGGCGGCGGCCCGGCTCACGCGGGACGCCTCCTCTCCTACCTCCAGCGCTGCGGCACCGAGGTGGTGGACCTGATGGTGGCCACTCACGTGGACCGGCACCATATTGCCGGGCTGCTGCCCGTCGCCGAGGCCGAGCAGATCAAGATCGAGTGTTTTCTCGGTCCGGCGTGCGAATCCACGCAGCCCTCGGTGGCCGGCTTGCGGCTCCCGGACGAGCGGGCCTATCAGCGCCTGTTCTCGCGCATCCACAGCCGTGTGCGCCCCGAGCGCATTCTCAGCCCGGTGCGCGGAATGCCGCTGCCCCCGCTCTTTGGCGAGGCCACGATTACCGTCCTCCACCCGGGCACGACCAACCTGCTGCGCGCCGCGCCGCAGGATGCGCCCGCCCGGCGGCCCCAGGACCTGGTCGTGGAACAGAATGAGCTCTCGCTGGTCCTGCACATCGAGGCGCACGGCATCCGCCTCCTGCTGGGCGGCGATGCGCAGGCGACCTTCTGGACCGCGGCAGCGGCGGAGCGCACGATGAGCCGGTACCTCGACGTCAACATCCTCAAGGTGCCGCATTACGGCCGCCCCACGGGCCTCCCCGCCGCCCTCGCCCTCAGCGGAGCCGTCCGCACGGAATACGCCGTCTTCTCCCTCAGCGCGAAGCTGGACAAGGTGCCCGCGCCCGACCTCGTGCGCGCGTTCCGCGAGACACCCACCGAGGTCCTCTGCACCGAGCACGCAGTGCACCCTCCCTTCTGCGCCAACCCGTACTGCCACGCGGCCGTGTCGGGGCAGGACATTGTCTTCTGCCGCTGCCGCGGCGACTCGTCGTACTCCACGAGCGCCGAGCACTGCCCGGCCAGTGCGGAGCCGGCATGAACCGCCCCACGCCGCAGACGGCTTCCGCCGCTGGCCCGAGCCGCGAGGCGTCGGACCGCGCCCTGGAGGCCCTCGGTGCGGTGTATGCCGATCTGGACGCTCTGCTGGCAACCCTTCCGGTCGCCTGCCAGGCGTGCGGGCGCTGTTGCGATTTCGTGAGGAACGACTACCGCCTCTATGCCAGCCTCATCGAGCGGCTGCCCGTTCTGCGGTTCGCCGGGCCGCCGCGGCTCACGGCCGCGGGCCACTGCGGCTTCCTGGCGGGCGGCCGGTGCTCGGTGCACCGCTGGCGGCCGCTGAGCTGCCGGGTGTTCTTCTGTGCGCCGGAGCACAAGGCGCGCGAGCAGGAGCTCTACCACGCCTTCCAGCAGCGGCTGCGCGCTGCCACAGACCGCCTCGGCCTGGAGTGGGACTATGCTCCGTTCTTCGCCGGGCAAGCGGGCGGGCCGGCAGGCGGTCAGAACTCCGTCTTGCCGTAACGCCGGAAGTAGAAGCCCGCGCTCGAGTACGCGTAGTCCTCGGCCCTCTGCACGATGCCGCACAGGACGGGCTTGTGGTGGATGTAGTTCAGCTTCTCGAAGCGCGCGCGGGCGCTGTAGATGACGAGGACATCGGTCTCGTCCTCCCAGAGCGGCTGCCCATCGTCGGGCAGCTCGAGGAAGCGTTCCGCGGCCCGGTTGATGGCGCGGATCGTGTCGGCGATGGCCGCGCTGGACGGGCCGCCGCCGAACAGCACGTGGTAGTGGTCGGGCAGCACCACGTAGCCGTACTTCTTGAAGCCGCGCTCGCGGCGCATCCCCTCGATGAGCTCCACCAGCGTGGCCGCGCTCTTGTCCTCGTGGAACACGCGGCGGCAGTTGAACGTGCGCACGGTCACGAAGTAGCTGACCTGCTCCTCGCCCGGCTGTTCGTCATGCGCCGCCATGCTCCGCCTTCCTACACCGAGCGGGCGCGCCCCTGCATCGCCAGCGCCACGCCGAAGGCCAGCGCGCCGCCGATGATCAGAGTGGGCGCCCACGCCTCGTAGAACTGGAACTCGCGCCAGGCCGCCACATCGTAGCCCACCTGCTCCCCGAGCCGCTCGAGGAAGAAGAGCGACACGCCGGCCATCATGGCGGTCACGCCCACCAGGATGCCGTTGTTCTGCGTCGTGCGGGCCGCCAGGGCGATGCACCCCACGGTGATCAGCCACAGCACGATGGAGCCGCCGAAGCCCGCCACCCAGCTCCCCTTGCTGGACCCGAAGCCGTAGCCCACGGTCACGCACCACACGGTGCCCGCGATGCAGGCGACCAGCAACACGAGGCGCCCCGTCTGCCAGTTCTCGCGGGTGCGCGGGTCGAACAGATGCGGCCCGTAGCGCATCAGCTTCTTGCACTTCGCGCACTTCACCCGCTCGCCAGGGCGCAGTTCCGAGGCATCAATCACCCGCCCGCAGCCCGGGCACCGGAAGCGGTGGCTCGCCATGTCGAAGAAAGGGTCCACTGCCGGCTTCCTGTCTCGCCGCGCTTCAGTCCCGTCCGGCGGCTCGGCAGAGCACGATGAATCCGTTGCTCCGCAGGCCCTTCGCGAGGCCGCGGAGCACGCCGTTGCGAGGACGATTGAGGTGGAGGAACTCAGCGACCCGGAACCCGGCGCGCCCGAGCACGCCGCGGAGTTCGCCCTCGCTGTACACGTAGAGGCGGAGGCCCCGGATGCCGCGATAGCCGTCCATGTCTTTCTCGAAGGCCTCGGGCCGCCCGCGCCAGTGGTCCCGGAGGGCGTGCCAGAGGTAGCGGCGGCCATCGGGGTCCCACAGGTTCTGCCACCGATTGTGCAGGTGGAGTGCGAAGAGGCCGCCGGGCGCCAGATGGCGCCGGACCGATTCGAGGAAGCGCTGCCGGTTGGCGGCGCCGTGAATCATCCCCAGGGTGCTGAACATGCAGATCGCGTAGTCGAAGGGGCCGAGCCCGGTCTCGTCCAGGCGGGTGATGTCGGCACGCACGAGCGTCGCCGAGGAACCGCCCGCGTCGAGTTTGGCCCGGGCGGCCGCGAGCATGTGCTCCGAGAGGTCCAGCCCGGTGACCTCGAAGCCGCGCTCCGCGAAGTGCACCACGTGGCGTCCCGTGCCGCAGCCCAGGTCCACCAACCGCCCGGGGCGGACGAACCAGCGATCGAGCACGCGCACGTCGAACTGGAACAGCTCATTGTGCCGGAAGTAGCGATCATAGTCCCAGGCGATATGGGGCGCCCGCAGGTAGTCCCAGGTCGCGGGCGCGATGGCCGCCTCGCCGCCGCCGAGGGCGGCGGCCTGCTCGCTTGCCCGCGGGAGACCGGCGGCGGGGGCCGAACCCTCGTGCCGGGTGTGGCCCGTGCGCAGGTCCACCGCTGCCCCGCAATCGCAGCCCAGCGGGCGCTGGAACTCGAAGAGCGTGACATCGTACTGCCGGCCGCACTGGGGGCACTGCACCGCCACGTTCGCGCCTCCGAAACGAAAACCCTATCGGGGTATGGTAGCACATCTACCCCGCGCGAGCAAGGCCGGCCGCGGGCCGGGTCCGGTAACGATTTTCTTGACTCCCCTGCGCCAAGCCACTATAATTCGCAGTGGAGGATCGGCGAGAAATGCAGCGTTCGACCCAAGGAACAGGGCCAGTGGATTACTATGTAGTCCTCCAGGTGGAGCGCCACTCGGGGCCGGCCGAGATCAAGCGGGCCTTTCGCAGGCTGCTGAAGCGCTACCACCCGGACCGCAACCGCTCGAACGCGGCCTGGGCCGAGCAACGCACCCGCGAGATCGTCGAGGCCTACCACGTCCTGTCGGACGAACGCCGCCGCAAGTTCCACGACCAGCAACTGCGGATGGAGAGCTTCAGCGTCTCCACCGTCACCTCGTCCGTGTCCTACGACCCGCCCGGCGACGGGGTCGCGGCGAAGTGTCGCGAGCTGTTCGAGGCGCTCCTCAAGGGGAAGATCGAGGCGGCCCTCGGGCTCTACGAGCGCCTGCGCGGCGATAAGGCGACCTTCGACCTCTACCCCCATCTGAGCCTGAAGGATCACCTGGACTGCAAGTTCCTGCTGGGCGAGGCCTACGAGCGGCAGGGCCAGATAGACAATGCGCTGGCCCTCTACGAGGAGGTGTTCCGCGAGGAACTCGAGGGGCCGCGCCTGCGCTACTTCTTCGACGAGGTGCAGGAACGCATTGTCACCATCTACTGCCAGCACGTGGCGCGCACGGCGGAGCCCAAGGACGCGGTCCGCTACTACCAGCACGCGCTGAAGCTGGGGCTGCCGAACAAGGACAAGGCCGAGATCCGCAAGCGCCTGGCGGAGACGTTGCTGAAGATCGGGGACCGCGACGGCGCCCAGCGCGAACTGCGCGAGGCGATCAAGCTCCACCCGGGCATCAAGGGCGTCCAGCGCCTCGCCGCGCGCCTCGGGATGCACGCCGTCTCGTCGTAGCAGATTGACCGGTCCGTGGCGGGAGGTCTCGTCGTCTTCCAGGCCAGGCCCCAGTTCTCGGGCACCAGATGCCGCCTCACCCTCCCCGGCGTGAGCGCGGCCCACCCTGACCACCAGGAGGCCCTGACACCGTGAGCACCCCGCCCGTCGTGACGGAAACCACCCTCCCCGGCTTCAAGCTCCTGGGCCGCGGCAAGGTGCGCGACATCTACGACCTGGGAGACCAGCTCCTCATCGTCGCCACCGACCGCCTGTCGGCCTTCGACGTCGTCAACCCCGTGGGCATCCCCGAGAAGGGCCGGGTCCTCACCGCCCTGTCGGTCTTCTGGTTCAAGCTGCTCGCCGACCTCACCGAGACGCACTTCATCACCGATCAGATCGGCGAGATGGGCCACGGCCTGGAGCGCTTCCGCCCCGTGCTCGAGGGCCGCTCGATGCTGGTGAAGAAGACGGCCCCTATCCGCGTCGAGTGCGTCGTGCGCGGCTACCTGGCGGGCTCGGCCTGGAGCGAATACCGCAAGAGCGGCACCGTGTGCGGCGTGCTGATGCCCCCGGGGCTCCTCGAGGCCTCCAGGCTGCCGGCCCCCCTCTTCACGCCGGCCATCAAGGCCGAGTCGGGCCACGACGAGAACATCAGCTTCGAGCAGTCGGCCGAGATTCTGGGGCAGGAGCTCGCCTCCACCCTGCGCGAGCGGAGCTTCGCCCTCTACAACCGCGCCGCCGCCCACGCGCTTCAGCGCGGCATCATCCTGGCCGACACGAAGTTCGAGTGGGGCCAGCGCGACGGGCGGCTGCTCCTGATTGACGAGGTCTTCACGCCCGACTCCTCGCGCTTCTGGCCCTTCGCCGGCTACCAGCCGGGGCGCTCCCAGCCCTCGTTCGACAAGCAGCCCGTCCGCGACTGGCTGGAGAGCACCGGCTGGGACAAGACGCCGCCCGCCCCTCCCCTGCCGCCCGACGTCGTGCGCCAGACGACCGAGCGCTACCTGGAGGCCCTGCGCCTCCTCACCGCGCCCTGACCCCTGCGGTCGAGGAGGTCCCTTGGACCGGCCGAAGCTCCGCCCCGTCGAAGCAGTGCCCGTGCGCCAGGGCGGGCGCATCTACGTCCAGATTCACGACCCCGCGCGCCTGAGCGACAAGCTGCTCATCGTGCCCCAGCCGATGATGTTCCTGCTCGCCCACTTCGACGGCGCCCACACGATCGTGGACATCCAGGCCGCCCTCCTGCGGCAGTTCGGCGAACTCGTCCACAGCGACAGGCTCCGCGAGATCGTCCGGCAGCTCGACGACGCCCTGCTGCTCGACAGCGAGCACTTCCGCCAGCACCTCGCCGCCGTGACCGAGGAGTTCCGCGCCCGCCCTGTGCGCCTGCCGGCCAGCGCCGGGGCCGCCTACCCCGCCGAGGCGGCCCCGTTGGCCGAGGCGCTCGACGGCTACTTCACCGCCGCGGGAGGGCCAGGGCTCCCCGGCCGAGCCGGCGGCGATGCCCGGCTGACGGGGCTGGTCGCTCCGCACATTGACTTCCACCGCGGCGGCCCGTGCTACGCTCACGCCTACAAGGCCGTCGCAGAGCACTGTCCCGCCGAGCTCTTCATCGTCCTCGGCACCGCCCACTTCGCGCGGGGAGCGCTCTACATCCTCACGCGCAAGAGCTTCGAGACCCCGCTCGGCACGATGGCCACCGACGCCGCACTGGTGGATGCCCTGGCCCAGCGCTACCGCCGCCAGCCGTTCGACGAGGAGCTCGTGCACAAGACCGAACACTCCATCGAGTTCCAGGTCGTGTGGCTCCAGCACGTGCTGCGCGGTCGGCGGGCAATCCTCCTGCCGATTCTGTGCGGGGCGATGGACGAGCGGGTCGGCGACAACGCTTCGCCGCGGGATGTGCCGGAGATTGCCGACTTCGTGGCCGCGCTGCGCGACGTGGTGCGGGAGAGCGGCCTGCGGGCCTGCATCGTCGCGGGGGCCGACCTGGCCCATGTGGGCCGCCAGTTCGGCGACGAGTTCGACCTCACCCCGCAGGTGATGGCCGACGTGGAGCAGGCCGACCGCGCCCTGCTGGCGCACGTGGAGGCGCGGGATGCCGACGCCTTCTACGACGCGCTCCGGGCCGACGACAACGCGCGGCACGTCTGCGGCGGGCCGCCCATCTATACCCTCCTGGCGGCGACCGACGCCGCCTCCTGCCGCCTGCTCGACTACCGGCAGGCCGCCGACTACGAGGCCCAGCGCGCCGTCACCTTCGCCAGCCTGGCCCTCTATGCCTGAGCGCCGGCCTTGGCGAGCTGGAGGTCGAGGGTGCACGCCAGGCGCCCCTCGGGATCGGGGCCGCAGCAGTTGCACGAGATGCAGGTCGCACGGGTGCTCGTGCCCTCGCGCAGCTTCCGCGGCAGCTCCGGCTCGCGGATGAGCGGGCGGCACAGCGACACGAAATCGGCGGCTCCGCTCTCGAGCGCCGCCTCCATGACGCTCAGGGACCGGAAGCCGCCCACGCAGATCAACGGCACGCGCACGTGCTGGCGGAACTCGCGGGCGAAGGGGATGAAGTAGCCCTCCTTCTCCGGGGCGTCAATGTGTTTCCGCACGATCTGGTCGGCGGTCTCGGCCATTCCCGCGCTGATCTCGATCCCGTCCACTCCTTCGGCCTCCAGCCAGGCGGCGATGCGGCAGCTCTGGGCGAGGGTGAGGCCGCCCTCGATGAAGTCCTCGGCATTGAGCTTCACAAGCAGCGGAAACTCGCGCCCGAGCGCCGCGCGGATGCGGCGGACCGCCTCCAGGGGGAACCGGGCGCGGGCTTCGAGGCTGCCGCCCCAGGCGTCGGTGCGGCGGTTGGTGTGGGGCGATAGGAACGAGCTCATCAGGTACCCGTGGGCGCAGTGGAGCTGCACGCCGTCGAAGCCGGCCTCGCGGCAGCGGCAGGCGGCGGTCACGTAGCTGTCGAGCAGCGGCTCGATTTCCTCCGGGTCGAGCGCGCGGGGCCTGAGGCCGGTGGTCTTCTCGACCACGGCGGACGGTGCGACCGGGCGCTTGCCGCCGATCAACTCGGGGCGGGTCTGTCGGCCCGCGTGGTTGATCTGGCACACCACCTTGCCGCCGTTCCCCTGCACCGCCTCGACGACGGCCTTCAGCCCGGGCAGCATCTTATCGGAGTGCACGCCCATCATCCCCTCGCTGGCCTTGCCGTCGGCGCGCACGAAGCTGTGGCCCGTGATGAGCAGGCCCACGCCGCCCCGGGCGAGGCGAGCGTAGAACTGGGGGACCGACGGCGGCGCGCTGCCGTCGCTCCGGCACATCTTCTCGCCCGTGGCCGAGCGCACGAGGCGGTTCGGGAGTTCGAGAGCGCCGAGCCGAGCCGGCGTGAAGACCGTCGTCATGCGGAATCTCCTGGGGAGGGCCACAGGGTCAGGGCGCGCCGAGCACAAGGCGGCCGAGGTCGCCCACGGGCTGGCCGGCCGCGTCGCGCACCTCGAGGATCACGCGGGCCGTTCGCGGGGGAACGTCGGCGGCCCGATTCAGCGTGAACGGCCGCAGCGGCGTCACGAATCCGCACCCCAGGCGGGCCAGCTCCGCGCCATCCGCTGCCTGGAACACCAGGTCGGCCCGGCCGACATAGAACACGCCGAAGGCTCCGGCCAGCCACGTGCGGCCGCCTCCCTGGAGCAGCTTGAGGGGCGACGACACGACGCCCGCCTGCGTGACGTCCACCACCGGCCCGCGGCAGCAGGCGGCCCACCAGTCCTGGACCAGCATCGAGGTCTCGCCGGGCCCGAGCCGCGTCGGCGTGCCGAAGCACTGGACCTCGATGAACGGGTACGGGGTGAGGGCGGCGCCCGCGCTGAGGATGGCCTTCTCGGGCACGCGGCACTTCTGCACGAAGACGTAGCCCGAGCGGCGGTCGGCCAGGGCCACCCAGGGCAGCTCGGGGTCCACGAGGGCCTTGCCGAACTCGCGGGCGTAGCGCAGCGTGAGGATTCCCGGCAGTTCGCGCGTGTTCCATTGGTCGGAGCCGCGTCGCGTGCCTTCCCCGCCGGTAACATAGGTCACGCCCCCCTTGTGAGCGCTCTTGGCGCTCAGGGGGACGTAGAGCGTCAGGTCGCCCGAGGGCCGCTCGTTGCCCCTCAGGATACCGTCGGGGACCGCGACGCCCTTGAGCTGGAGGACGCTGTGGATGCCCCACTCCTGGGAGACGGGCCGCAGGTTGGTCAGCGTGTCGGTGATGCGCAGGCGGGTGCAGCCTGGGAAGAGCTCGAGCCGACGCACGAGGCGGGTGCCGCTGGCGAGGTCGGGCGGGCTGGTGAGGTCCACGGCGGCGGCGCCGCCCTCGCCCTGGGCGGCCTCGGCCTCGTAGCGGCCCATGAACAGGTCGGGCGGGTAGCTGCTCTGGAGCCGCACCCACCGGTCTTCGGGATGAAGCTGGGTGAAGGAGCCGCCGAAGTAGCGGTACCCCGGCCCACGCTGGGCGTCTACGGTCGCGCCGAGATCGGGTTTGCCGATGAACAGGAAGTTGCACTCGCCCAGAGCGTATTCGAGCGGCCGCCCCCCGATCTGGGGCACGGCGGTGACGCGCACGAGGCCATTGGTGAGACGCCAGCACTGACGCCAGCCGTGGAACGAGGTCTTTCGCGCAACCGGTACTCCCTCCGCGGAGCGGGCGCCCAGGAGGCCCTCCACGAGAGAGCACGAGACAGCCAACACGCAGCCCAGCAGGCACATGGCAATGGGGAGGACCGTGCGCCCGACGACCACCCAAGGCAACGGGGGATGAGGAGAGGCGGGGTCAGTCCCCCTTCGGGTGCTTGACAGCTTGGCCATCCCTGATGATCTGCTTCATCATCTGCGCCACCCCCTGGACTGCCGGGTTCGGGTCGCTCAGGGCGGCGTCGAGCAGCGGGTAGAGGGTCTCGTCGCGGTACTCCTGGATCGCCACGCAGGCGCCCTCGCGGAGGCGGGCCTCCTCGCTCTGCATGAATTTCTGAATGAGGTCCTTCGCCTCGGGGGCGCCCTGGTAGGCCAGAGCGATGATGGCCCAGTAGGCCTCCTCGGTGTCCTGGCCGTTGGCGTGCTTGAGCAGGAGCTCGGTCGCCTCGCGGTTGCCGCGGAGCATGCCGAGGCCGGTGATGCCGACGATGCGCGCGCGGATCGAGTCCTTCTCGAGCAGCTTCTTGAGGCCCTCGAGGCCGCGCTCCTTGACGAAGGCCTGGATGGTCTGGCGGTTGTCGCCGGCGCCGGAGCGGAGGACGGCCTCGACGCCTGGGTCGTCGGGCGGGCGCTCCTTCTCGCCGCAGCCAACGCCCAGAACGCATGCCGCCATGCACAAGAGGGAGATACCGCGCGGGACTCTCATCGGCGTGGCCTCTCTGCCGCGGAGCGGCGGGCGCCATCGGCTGACTACCAGCCCGGGTTCCAGTTCTTGTAGTCGGGCTCCCAGTAGTCCAGGCGCATCTGCTGGGGGTCCTTGGCCAGCGTGATGCTGCCGTCGAAGTGGAGGATGTTGCCGCCGCCGCTGTGCCGTTTCAGCACCCGCACGGGGTGCTGGTACGCGTGCCAGCGTCACCCACAGCCGCCGTATTGCCAGGTGCCTGGCTCCGATTCCGACAGCAGGATGCCCTGGCCGAAGTTGGTTACTTCCTGAATCTGGTGGTACTCGTAGTAACGGCTGATCGTGTCGGTGCCGCCGCGGTGCCACCAGCCGTACTTGGCGAGGCCCATGTAGGAGACGATGGGGCCCTGGTCGCAACGGTAGTCGCTGGTGTCGCTGGGGCACCGCACGCTGGGCGCGCCCGAGGTGGCCGGGGTGCGGGCGCCGTTGGCATAGCCGCTCACCCAGGGGGTGAGGCCCAGGTAGTGGCCGGGGTCCTGATAGTTGTTCCAGACGGCCGGCATCAGGGGGTTCACATCATCAATGTTCTCGTAGCGGGGCTCGTAGCCGCCCGGCTTATAGATGTCGCCCATCCGCTTGCGGATGTTGTTCCAGTAGGTGTAGCCCGGCGCGCTGCTGCCGACGGCGCTGGGCGGCGGGAAGGTCTTGGCCCCAGGGGTCTTGAGGAATAGCGCCCACTGGTCCCACATGTACTTGATGTAGCTCTTCTGCTTCTGCTTCTGGAGGTCGGCGCGCCACTTGCCGCCGGAGAGGCCCAGCTCGCCCACCCAACGCTCGTGCCACATGGCCGGCAGGAACTGGCCGTAGGTCTGCGTGTAAGTCATCATGAGCTTGTGGAGCTGGGAGAGGTTGGTGCGGCAGTTGGCATTGCGCGCGGCTTCCTGGGCTGCGTACATGGCCGCGACGACCAGCGTCGAAAGGACGATGGCGATGCCCGCCACCGTGAGGAGTTCGACGAGGGTGAACCCGCCTCGCCTGGCTCTGAATCCGGTCATTGCCGTAACTCCTGAACCTGTCGCACCTTGTGCTCGCCTGAGGCGCCGGGCGGCGCTTCCTCTGGCGACTCCCGCCGCTCCTACCCTATCATATCGCCCGGGTGCCGACCCGTCAAGTGCTTTTCGCCCTGGGGGCCGGGCAAGTCGCGGTTGACTCACCGGTGCACTTGTGCTTCTCTAGTTATCCCCCAACAGCGGTTCGTTGGAGGCCGACTGGCCGTGACACAATTTCGGATCACGATTTTCGGGGCGGGCAGCCGGATGATGCGCGACGAGCGCGCGGGCATCGCCGTGCTCGAGGCGCTCGGGCGCCGCCCGCTGCCGCCCTGCGTGTCGTTGCGCGAGACCGGCACCGACGGCTACGGCCTCGTGAACGACTTGGAAGATACGGACGTGGGGATTATCGTGGACTGTGCGGACATGGGCCTGCCGCCGGGCACCGTGCGCGCCTTCTCGCCCGAGGAGGTGGAGAGCACGGTGCGCGACCGGCGGATGTCGCTCCACTCGGTGAACCTGCTCGGCGTGGTGCAGCTCGCGCAGCAGCTCGGGCACAGGGCCAGGGTGCGGATCGTCGGCATCCAGCCCCAGGTGGTCGAGTTGGGCGACGACCTGTCGGAGGCGGTGGCCGCCGCCATCCCGCGGGCCGTGGAACTGGTCGAGCGCGAGATCGCCACCGCCCTGGTTCCGCCCCGACCCGCCGAGGCCTCAACGCCGCCACCGCGCGATTGAAGCCGATAGGCGCTCCTGGTAGAATATCCGCATCAGGAGGAGCGCCACTCGATGAGCCGACTCAGCAGCATCGAAGAAGCCGTCCGCGAGCTTCAAGCGGGCCGGATGATCATTCTGGTGGATGACGAGAGCCGGGAGAATGAGGGCGACCTCGTGCTGGCCGCCGACAAGGTCACGCCCGAGGCCATCGCCTTCATGGCCAAGCACGGCAGCGGCCTCATCTGCCTGGCCCTCACTGCCGAGAAGGTGGACGAGCTCCAGCTCCCGCTCCAGCCCCAGCGGGGGCCGTCGCGCTACGGCACGGCCTTCACGGTCTCCATCGAGGCCCGCGAGGGGATCAGCACGGGGATTTCAGCGCATGACCGCGCCACGACGATCCGCACGGCGGTCGCCCCACACTGCAAGCCGTCGGATCTCTGCACTCCCGGCCACGTGTTCCCCCTGCGCGCCCGCGAGGGCGGCGTGCTGGCGAGAGCCGGGCAGACCGAAGGCTCGGTGGACCTCTGCCGCATCGCCGGGCTGACGCCGGCCGGCGTCATCTGCGAGGTGATGAACGACGACGGCACCATGGCCAGGATGCCTCAGCTCGAGAAGTTCGCCGAGCGCCATTCGCTGCGCATCTGCACGGTCGCCGATATCATCGAGTACCGCCGGCGCACGGAGACGCTCATCCGCCGCGCCGTGAGCCCCGTGCGCCTGCCCACGCTGTGGGGCACCTTCGAGCTGCTCTGCTACGAGAGCCAGGTGGATGCCGACCCGCATCTGGCCCTCACGAAGGGCCTCGTGTTCAACAACGCCAGGGAGCCGCAGCCGCTGGAGGAGCCCGTGCTCGTGCGGGTCCACTCCGAGTGCATCACCGGCGACACCCTGGGCAGCCTGCGGTGCGACTGCGGCGCCCAGCTCCATGCGGCCCTCGAGCAGATCGAGGCCGAGGGGCGAGGGGTGCTCCTCTACATGCGCCAGGAGGGCCGGGGGATCGGCCTCGCCAACAAGCTGCGCGCCTATCTCCTCCAGGAGCAGGGCCTCGACACCGTGGAGGCCAACGTCCGCCTGGGCTTCAAGGCGGACCTCCGCGACTACGGCATCGGCGCGCAGATCCTGCGCGACCTGGGCCTCCGCCGCATCCGCCTGCTCACCAACAACCCCAAGAAGCTCCACGCCCTCGCGGGCTTCGGCCTCGAGGTCGTCGAGCAAGTGCCCCTGGTCGTGCGGCCCACGGAGCATAACCGCCAGTATCTCGAGGCCAAGAAGCGCAAGCTGGGGCACACCCTCCGCCTCGATTGACCGCCCGGAGGCCCGCCTCTGTGGCCGCCAAGCCTGCGCTGAGCCGCTCGGCCCGTGGCCGGCGGGCTTGCCACGGCTGCCAATGTGGCAGCGGCGAACAACGCACCATAAGCCACTCCTCACCGCAAGTCGCACCAGCCATTAGTTTTATGGCTACGACTCAAGCAGAAGTTAGTTCGGCACGTTGTTTGCTTCCGTTCCGATACGGGTGGCGGCCTGCCAAAGTGGCGCGCATGGATGCGTCGCCCTCTGTGCCGCGGCCGCCCGAACCCGCGAGGAGAAACCAATGGCTTCGAAAAAGATCATCGGCATTGACCTGGGCACGACCAACTCGGTCGTGGCCGTGATGGAGGGGGATAAGCCGACCGTCATCATCAACCAGGACGGCGCCCGCCTGACCCCCTCGGTGGTCGGCTTCACCGACCGCGGCGAGCGCGTCGTGGGCGTTCAGGCCAAGCATCAGGCCATCACGAACCCCACCAACACGGTCTACTCGATCAAGCGCTTCATGGGCCGCCGCCACAACGAGGTGGCCAGCGAAGAGAAGCTGGTGGCCTACAAGATCGTGGGCCGGCCCGACGAGCTGGTGAAGGTGGACATCGGCGGCAAGCAGTACACGCCGCCGGAGATTTCGGCCATGATCCTGCGCAAGCTGGCCGAAGCCGCCGAGGACTACCTGGGCGAGAAGGTCGAGAAGGCCGTGATCACCGTGCCCGCCTACTTCAACGACAGCCAGCGCCAGGCGACCAAGGACGCCGGCGAGATCGCGGGCCTCAAGGTGATGCGCATCATCAACGAGCCGACGGCCGCCGCCCTCGCCTACGGCCTCGAGAAGAAGAAGAACGAGAAGATCGCCGTGTACGACCTGGGCGGCGGAACCTTCGATATCTCGATCCTCGACGTCGGCGACGGCGTCTTCGAGGTCCTCTCCACCAACGGCGATACGCACCTGGGCGGCGATGACTTCGATAAGGTGGTGATAGACTACATCGCCGAAGAGTTCAAGAAGCAGCACGGGATAGACCTCCGGAAGGACCCCATGGCCCACCAGCGCCTCAAGGAGGCGGCCGAAAAGGCCAAGTGCGAGCTCTCCACCTCGATGCAGACCGACATCAACCTGCCGTTCATCACGGCCGACGCCTCGGGGCCGAAGCACCTGCACATGTCGCTCACCCGCGCCAAGCTCGAGCAGCTCACCGAACCGCTCATCGAGCGCACGCGCCGTCCCGTCGAGCAGGCCCTCAAGGACGCCAAACTGCGGCCCGAACAGATTGACGAGGTGGTGCTCGTGGGCGGCATGACCCGCATGCCGGCCGTGGTGGCCATCGTGAAGGAGATCTTCAAGAAGGAGCCCCACAAGGGCGTCAACCCCGACGAGGTGGTCGCCGTCGGCGCGGCCATCCAGGGCGGCGTGCTGGCCGGCGAGGTGGACGACGTGGTGCTGCTCGACGTCACGCCCCTTTCGCTGGGCATCGAGACGCTCGGCGGCGTGATGACGAAGCTCATCGAGCGCAACACCACCATCCCCACGCGCAAGACCGAGGTCTTCTCGACCGCCAGCGACAGCCAGCCGGCCGTGGACATCCACGTGCTCCAGGGCGAGCGCGAGATGGCGGCCGACAACCGCACCCTGGGCCGCTTCCAGCTCGCCGGCATTCCCCCGGCTCCGCGCGGCGTGCCGCAGATCGAGGTGACCTTCGACATTGACGCCAACGGCATCCTCAACGTCTCGGCCAAAGACCTCGGCACCGGCAAGGAGCAATCCATCATCATCAAGAGCTCCTCGGGCCTCAGCCGCGACGAGATCGACAAGATGAAGAGAGAGGCCGAGGAGCACCGCGAGGAAGACAAGCGCAAGCGCGAGCTCGTCGAGGAGAAGAACCGCGCCGAGCAGATGGTCTACGCGGCCCGCAAGACGCTCAAGGAGCACGGCTCGAAGGTCAGCGAGGCCGACCGCGAGGCCATCGAGAACGCCTGCAAGGCCGTGGACAAGGCCCGCGAGGGCGACGACGTGAGCGAGGTGCGCCGCTCGCTCGAGGAACTCGAGCAGGCGATGCACAAGCTCTCCTCGGCCCTGTACGAGGAAGTGGCCAAACAGCGCGCCGCCCAGAGCGCAGCCCAGGGGGCCGCCTCGGCCGAAGGCGCCGCGCCCGACGAGGAAGCGCCCAAGAAGGGCGACGACGTCATTGACGCCGAGTACGAAGTCAAGGACGACGACAAGTCCTGATTCCTGACTGCCGATGGCCGGTCTCCACCGGACGAGCGGGCCTTCCCCTCCATCTCCGCGGGGGCCGGCCACGGAGATTGGGGGGTGACCCATGGCGTTCCGCTTCGATAAGTTCACCATCAAGGCCCGCGAGGCCGTGCAGGCCGCGCAGCAACTGGCCACCGACTACGGCCACCAGGAGATTGACGGCGTCCACGTGCTCGCCGCCCTGATGCACCAGAAGGACGGCGTGGTGCCGGCGCTCCTCGGCAAGCTGGGGGCCGATCGCGCCGCTATCCTCAAAGGCATCCAGGACGAGCTGGCCCGCCGCCCGAAGGTCTCGGGCGGCAACCAGTACCTCAGCCCGGCCCTCAACGCCTCGTTCGAGAGGGCCTGGGACGAGGCCCGGCGGCTCAAGGACGAGTACATCTCGGGCGAGCACCTTCTGGTCGCCCTCGCCTCCGACGCCGCGGCGCCCTCGGGCGCGATCCTTCAGCGGGCGGGGGTCACGCCCGACGCCGTCTTCCAGGCCCTCAAAGAGGTCCGCGGCGGCCAGCGCATCACCGACGAGAATCCCGAGGAGAAGTACCAGGCCCTCCAGCGCTTCAGCCGCGACTTGGTGGAGCTGGCCCGCGCGGGCAAGCTCGACCCCGTGATCGGCCGCGACGAGGAGATCCGCCGTGTGGTGCAGGTGCTCTCGCGCCGCACCAAGAACAACCCCGTGCTCATCGGCGAGCCCGGCGTGGGCAAGACGGCCATCGTCGAGGGCCTCGCCCAGCGCATCGTCGAGGGCGACGTGCCCGAGGGCCTCAAGAACAAGCGCGTGCTCGCCCTCGACATCGGCGCCCTCGTCGCCGGCACCAAATACCGCGGCGAGTTCGAGGACCGCCTCAAAGCCGTCCTGCGCGAAGTGGCCGAGGCCGAAGGCAGCGTCATCCTCTTCATTGACGAACTGCACACCGTCGTGGGCGCCGGCGGCGCCGAGGGCGCCGTGGACGCCTCGAACATGCTCAAGCCCGCTCTCGCCCGCGGCGAGCTGCGCTGCGTGGGCGCCACCACGCTGGACGAATACCGCAAGCACATCGAGAAGGACGCGGCGCTCGAACGGCGCTTCCAGCCGATCTACGTCGGCCAGCCGACCGTCGAGGACACCATCGGCATCCTCCGCGGCCTCAAGGAGCGCTACGAGGCCCACCACGGCGTGCGCATCCAGGACAGCGCCCTCGTCGCCGCCGCCACGCTCTCGCACCGCTACATCCCCGACCGCTTCCTGCCCGACAAGGCGATTGACCTGATTGACGAGGCCGGCTCCCGGCTGCGGATGGAGATCGACAGCAAGCCCGCCGAAGTGGACGCCGTGGAACGCCGCGTGCGCCAGCTCGAGATCGAGCGCGAGGCCCTCAAGAAGGAGAAAGACAAGGCGTCGAAGGAGCGCCTGGCCAAGGTCGAAAAGGAGATCGCGGAGCTCGGCGAGCAGCTCACCGCCCTCACCGCCCACTGGGAGCGCGAGAAGGCCCTGCTCAAGGACATCCAGGACATCCAGGCCGCCGTGGACAACGCCCACGTCGAACTCCAGAGGGCCCAGCGCGAAGGCAACCTCGAGCGCGCCGCCGAAATCCGCTACGGCACCCTGCCCCAGCTCCAGCGCGACCTCGAGGCCAAGAGCCAGAAGCTCGCCCACCTCCAGAAAGACCAGTCCATGCTCAAGAAGGAGGTGGACCCCGAGGACATCGCCGAGATCGTGTCGAAGTGGACAGGGATCCCCGTCTCGCGCCTCCTGGAGGGCGAGCGCGACAAGCTCGTCAAGATGGAGGAGCGGCTCAAGCGGCGGATCGTCGGCCAGGACGACGCGATCACCGCGGTCTCCAACGCCGTCCGCCGCGCCCGCTCGGGCCTCCAGGACGCGCGTCGCCCCATCGGCTCGTTCCTGTTCCTCGGCCCCACCGGCGTGGGCAAGACCGAGCTGTGCAAGGCCCTCGCCCAGTTCCTCTTCGACGACGAGAACGCCATGGTGCGGCTCGACATGAGCGAGTTCATGGAGAAGCACTCGGTCGCCCGCATGATCGGCGCCCCGCCGGGCTACGTCGGCTACGAAGAGGGCGGCCGCCTCACCGAGGCCATCCGCCGCCGCCCCTACGCCGTCATCCTCCTCGACGAGATCGAGAAGGCCCACCGCGAAGTCTTCAACATCCTCCTCCAGGTGCTCGACGACGGGCGCCTCACCGACGGCCACGGCCGCACCGTGGACTTCCGCAACACCGTGGTCATCATGACCTCGAACATCGGCAGCCAGTGGATCCGCGACCTGGCGGGCGAGCACAATGAGGCCAAGATGCGGGCCGCCGTCACCGAGGCCCTCAAGAGCGAGTTCCTCCCCGAGTTCCTCAACCGCATAGACGAGGTCGTCATCTTCCACCCCCTCGCCCGCCAGCACATCCGGGCCATCGTCGAACTCCAGCTCAAGGACCTCCAGAAGCGCCTCGCCGAGCGCCGCCTCACCCTCCAGCTCACCGACGCCGCCAAGGAGCGCCTGGCCGAAGAGGGCTACGACCCCGTCTACGGCGCCAGGCCCCTCCGCCGCGTCATCCAGCAGCGCATCGAGAACCCCCTCTCCCTTCGCATCCTGGAGGGCGACTACACCGAGGGGCAGACCATCAAGGTGGATGCCACCGACAAGGGTTTCACCTTCCGCTAGGAGCCCAATGCCTCCTCCCATCGCGTTCGCCAAGCTCTCCGGCAGCGGGAACGACCACATCTGCGTGGACAACCGCGACGGCCGGTTCGAGGCGCTCCTGACCCAGCCCGAGCGGGCGGCCCACTTCGTGCGGACGCTTTGCCAGCGCGGCCTGGGCGTGGGCGCCGACGGGCTGATCTTCGCCGGCCTGCCCGCCAACCCCTCCGAGGCCGATGTGGCGGTGCGCCACTTCGACCCCGACGGCACCGAGGCTGAGCTGTGCGGCAATGGCTCGGCCTGTCTCGTCCGCTGGGTCATCGAGAGCGGCTGGGTCCCGGGCAAGGAAGTGCGGATGGAGACGCCCTCGGGCGTCGTGCGCGGCCGCAAGGACGTCGCGGGCTACATCCACGTGTGCATCCCCGAGCCCTTCGACCTCCGGACCGACGTGCCGATCACCGCCGCCCGGCGGCATTGGACGCTCGACTATGCCGTCACCGGCACGCCGCACGTGGTGGCCTATGTGGACGACGTGGGGAAGGTGGACGTGGCCCGTTGGGGCGCGGCCATTCGCCGTCACGGGCGTTTCGCGCCCCGCGGCGTCAACGTCAACTTCACGCAGGTTCTCGGCGTCGGCGAACTCGCGGTTCGCACCTTCGAGTTCGGCGTCGAGGCCGAAACCCTCGCCTGCGGCACAGGCTCCACCACCGCCGCCCTGATGGCCGCCCGCCGCTTCGGCTGGCCACGCGACTTCACGTGCGGCAGCGAACCCGTCCGAGTCCACACCCGCGGCGGCGACGTGCTCAAAGTCTACTTCCTCATCGAGGACGATGGCTCGATAGTCAAGGTCTGCCTGGAGAGCGTGGTGCGGTTCCTCTACAATGGAACGCTGCACCACGAACTGGCAGCACGCGCGCTGGATTGAAGGGGATGAATGGATGGGTGGATGAATGGAGGGATGGAGGAACCCTGACTGCTCTGGCAACCAGCCAACCGTCCATTCATCCAACCATCCAGCACTTCACATGTTCAGCATTGACCAGAACTGCCATAGCCTGTGGGACACGCTGCCCAAGCTCCACGCCCTCGCCGCGCACGGCCACTGCGTGACGCACTTCATCGAGGACATTGATGTCGCCTTCACCGCGATGGGGGCGTCGGTGGACGATGCCGTGCTGCACCTGGCCCGCGAGCGCTTCCACCGCAGCGGCGGGCAGGACTGGGGCGCGGCGCTCTTCTACTCGGACTTCCTGGGCAAGCTGCCGGTGGAGATTCGCCGCTGGGAGCCGCTCACGGGCCTCCAGACGAAGACCCTGGCGAAACAACTCGGCCGCTCGGTGGACGAACTCTACGACCAGTTCAGCCCCGGCGACACCTGGCAGCTCATCGGCTCCAGCTACATCGGCGACCGCGACCACCACCGCGTGATCGGCGACCTCGCCGTCCGCGAAATCCGCGACTTCCTGCTCGACCTCGTCGAGCGAGCCAAGGCCAACATGCTCCGCTCGTTTCCGCGCCGCGACTCGCAGGAGCGGCTCCACGGCTGGTTCAGCGAGGAGCAGGCGCGCCTCTCGCGCCTGCTCGAGCGCCACGCCGGCGATGGCCTCGTGGACCTCTACCGAAGCTGGCTCGGCGAGCACCTCGGCGCCGGCCAGGTAACGCTCGGCCTCACGTCGTCGCTCTTCGCTTGCGGGGCCGATGCCGCGCGCACGGCCCTGCTGGACGCGTTCGCGGCCGACTATGAGCGGGGCGCCCGCCTCTACAACGAGGCCCTGGCCGAGACCGACGCGGACCTGCGCCCGTTGGACGCCGCCTGCGGCGAACTGCCCTTCTTCGCCATCCAGGACTTCGAGGGCCACCTCGTGCGCACCGCCGCGTTCCTGCGCGGGGACGCCGTGCAGTTCGGCCGGCAGGCGTTCCGCCTGGCCGAGGGCCGCCGCCTGCCCGTCGGCGAGATGGCGGAGGCGGGCATCCGCTGCCTGGCCGGCAAAGCCGTGCTGCTCGTCACCCAGGCGCGCCTCGGCCCCCACGGCGCGCCGCTCGCCCTCCCCTATCGCGGTTCGCTCTACATGCCCACGGCCCATCGCCTCGCCGCCAAGCTCGCCGAGGCCGGCCTCCTCCCCGGCGGCCTGAAGCCGCTCGTCCGCGTGCGCTTCCGCCTGCTCGACCACTTGCGCTCGCTCGACACCCCCATCTGCCTGCCCGACCACCTGGCCGACTGCTTCGGCCAGCGCGAGGTCGCCGCGAGAGAGCTGGGCGAGAACTGGGCCGGCATCGCCGCTCAGGCGGCGAAGAGCCTGGCCAGCCTGCGCGACGACGCCTCCCGCAGGCGCTGGCAGGCCGAGCGCTTCCCCGAGCTGGCCGGCCGTATCGCCGAGCTGGAGGCCCGCCGACGCGCGATGTCGCAGGGCAGTTGCACGCCCGAGCAGATGAGCGCGATCTGGAAGGAGATCAAGAGCCTTCAGGGAGAGCTGCTGGACCGGACCTTGAGGGGCATCGCGCGCGACTGGCAGCTCCGCGAGCTCGACTACTGGGATTCGCGCGGCGCCCTCCTCCCCTGGAGCATCGCCCTGGGCGGACGGGACTTCTATGCCCGCCTCGTGGCCGAGGCGGCGGTGTACGAGGAGCCGGTTCCTGCTTGCCGGTAACGCAGCCCGCCGGTACAATACGCGCTCAGCGTGTTGAGTTCCCACGCGCCTCCGGAGGCGCTGGTGCGACGATAGAAGACCCGCAGTGTCCGCAGCGGCCGGGAAATCGCCCCCATCCCCTTCGTCAGCGCCTCGCTCGCCCCAGCGGCTGCACTACCGCGTGCGGAGCTCCATGTGGTATGTCACCACCGCCTGGGTGTTCGGCGCCGCCTGGATGTACACGACGGGCGTCGGCGCGGCGCCCACCCGCTACGGCCGCCTGCTGGGGATGTCGGACTTCCAGTTCGGCCTGCTCGCCGCGCTGCTCTCGGCGTCCGCCGCGCTCCAGCTCCCGGCCAGCTACTTCGTCGAGCGGTACGGCTTCCGCAAGTCCGTGCTCCTCGTGGCCGGCATCATCCATCGGGCGCTCTGGCTGGCGATTGCGCTCGTGCCCTGGCTCTTGCCGCGGGCCTGGTGGTGGCCCGGGTTGGTCCTCTTCATGACGGCCTCGGCGTCGTTCAGCAACATCGCGACGCCCGGCGTGCTCTCGTGGTTCGCCGATCTGGTTCCCGAGCGCGTCCGGGGCCGCTACTTTTCGCGCCGCGCGCAGATCGGGCAGTTCGTGGGGCTGGCGATGACGCTGATCGTGGGCGAGGTGCTCGACCTGGCCACCCCTCTGGGCGACGAGGTGGTGCGCCGCACCATCAGCCTCCTGTTCACCGCCGCGGCGCTCAGCGGCATCGCCGACTTCGTCACGCTCACCCGGGTGCCCGACACGAAGCACCACCCGGACCCCACGCTGCGTCTCCGCACGCTTCTCCTCAAGCCGTGGCGCGACCGGAACTTCCGCTGGTTCGTGGGCTTCTCGGCCACGCTCAACTTCGGCCTGATCTACGTGGGGCAGTACATCTGGCTCTACGTCTTCGACGTCGTCGGCATGACGAACCGCCAGGCGAACTTCCTCCTCATGATCGTCCCCATCCTGATCGGCCTCGTGTCGTACCCGGTCTGGGGCAAGATCGTGGACCGCTGGGGCTGCAAGGCCACGCTGATCGTGGCCGGCGTGCTGATCAGCCACGGGGCCGCGGCCTGGATCTTCGTGACCCGGGAGACCTGGTGGGTCGGCTACTCGGCGGCCGTCGTGGCAATGGCGGCCTGGCCGGGGGTGGACCTGGCGAGCTTCAGCCTGCTCCTGCGCATGGGCGGCTCGGACGATGGCCGCCGCCAAGGCAGCGCCTACATTGCCGCGAACAGCCTGGTGGTCGCGGCGGCGGGGCTGCTCAGCGGGCTCTTCGGCGGCTCGATGGCCAAGCTCTTCGCCGACTGGCAGGGCTCGCTCTTCGGTTGGCCCATGACCTACCACGGGCTGCTGTTCCTCATCTCGGGCGGCCTGCGGCTTCTGGCGCTCGCCTGGCTCCTCGGGCTCAAGGAGCCGCAGGCGGCCAGCACGCTCACGGCGGTGCGATACATTGTCGGCGCCCTCTACTCGAACATGCAGCATGCCGTCTACATGCCGGTGCGGCGCCTCATCCGCTTCGGGCGCTGGGCCTACACGCTCTCGCGCTGGCGTCTGTTGCGCCCCGTCCTGCGCCTGTTCCGCTAGCGGTTGCATTGCGCCCGGGGCGCGGGTAAGATCGCGCACCTGAAGAAGAATCCCCCCTCCGAGGGAGCGCCTTGGCCAGCCCCGAGAGTTCGCAGGACGCCCGTCCCCCCCGGCCCCTCGACGTGCGCGAGGCGATGTGGCGCATCATGGTCGCCTGGATGTTCGGCGCGGCCTGGATGTACACCACCACGAGCGTGGCCCTCACCAAGTTCGCCCAGTGTCTCGGGCTGCCGCTCTTCTGGTACGGAGTGCTCGGCTCGTTGCCGCTCATCGGGGCCGTGACGGCGCTGCCGACCAGCTACTTCCTTGCCCGATACGGGCACCGCAAGCGGGTGTTCCTCATCGCGGGCATGGGCTACCGCTCGATCTGGGTGCTGATCGCGCTGATCCCCTGGGTGCTGCGGGCCGCGTGGTGGTGGCCGGCCCTTCTGCTGCTCAAGGCGGCCTCGTCGCTGGGCGCGTATGTGATGAGCCCGGCCGTGCTCTCGTGGTTCGCCGACGTCATCCCGCACCGCGTGCGGGGCCGCTACTTCTCGCGCTGGAGCCAGGGCGGGCAGCTCGTGGGCCTGCTGGCCACGCTCGTGGTCACGCACTTTCTCGACTGGGCCGAGCCTCGCGGCCAGCTTGTGCTGCTCCGCACGCTGAGCGCGACCTTCGCCGCGGCCTCGCTCCTGGGGGTGGCCGATTTCCTCTGGCTGCTGCCCATTCCCGACGTCGGCCATCGCCCCGACCCGCAGATCACCCTGGCCAAGCTCTTCCGCGAGCCGCTCGCCGACCGCAGCTTCCGTTGCTACCTCGCCTTCAACGCCACGCGCATGCTCAGCCTGGGTTACCTGGGGCAGTACGTGTACCTCTACGTTTCCAACGAGCTGGGCATGAGCAGCCAGATGACGAACATGATGGTCCTCGTGGTCCCCACGCTCATCTCGCTGCTGGCGATGGGCGTGTGGGGCAAGCTGGTGGACCGCCTCGGCTGCAAGCCGGTGCTCGTCATCGGCACCTTCGGCGTCATCCACGGCGCCGTGGCGTGGATTCTGGTGACGCCCGAGGAGCCGTGGCTCGGCTACGTGGCGGTGCTGGCCTCGGTGGTGGCCTGGACCGGCGTGGACGCCGCGAGCTTCAACCTGATGCTGCGGCTCAGCGCGTCCCACGGCGGCCGCCGTCAGGGCAGCGCCTACCTGGCGCTCAACAGCGTGGCCATCGCGGCGGCGGGAGCGCTCAGCGGCGTCCTGGGCGGCACGGTGGCCGGCTGGCTGGGCAGGGACTGGCACGGGGCCCTCCTGGGCCTGCCGCTGACCTACCACGGCGTGCTTTTCATCATCTCGAGCGCCCTCCGCGTGCTGGCGCTCCCGTGGGTCTTCCTGCTTCACGAGCCGGGGGCGAGCCGGCCCACCGCCGTCGTGCAGTACGTCCTCGACGCGGTGCAGGACCGGCTCCTCCAGGTCATCCTGCGTCCGCTCGATGCCGTGCGACAGCGCGGGCGCCAGGGTCCGGACGCCGATACCGACGACGACACCTAGGAGACGGCGGCATGCCTCGCCAGGGTCCCCTCGCCGACCTACTCGTGCTCGATGTCACACGCGTCCTCGCCGGGCCCTTCGCAGGCATGGTGCTGGCCGACCTGGGGGCAGACGTGATCAAGATCGAGCGCCCCGACGGGGGCGACGACGCGCGGGCCTTCGGCCCCTTCCGCAATGGCGTGAGCGCCTACTTCGCCAGCGTGAACCGAGGCAAGAAGGGCCTCACGCTCGACCTCCAGAAGCCGGCGGGCCGCGACCTGTTCCTGCGCCTCGCCGAGAAGGCCGACGTGGTCCTCGAGAACTTCCGCCCCGGCGTCATGGCCCGCCTGGGCCTCGGCTACGAGACGCTGCGCCGACGGAATCCTCGCCTCCTCTACGCGGCGGTGTCGGGCTTCGGCCAGGCCGGCCCCTACGCCCACCGCCCGGCGTACGACGCCGTGATCCAGGCGATGGGCGGCCTCATGAGCCTCACGGGCGAGGAAGGCGGGCCGCCCGTCCGCGTCGGCGTCTCGATCGGCGACATCGCCGCCGCCCTGTGCACCGTCATCGGCATCCTCGCCGCCCTGCACCGCCGCGAGGCCACCGGCGAGGGCCAGATGGTGGATGTGGCGATGCTCGACTGCCAGCTCGGGATTCTCGAGAACGCCATCGCCCGCTACTTCGTCAGCGGCCAGGTGCCCACGCGCCTCGGCACGCGCCACCCCAGCATCACGCCCTTCCAGGCCTTCGAGGCGGCCGATCGGGCGATCGTGGTGGCCATCGGGAACGACCGCCTGTGGGAGACCTTCTGCCGCGCCGTGGGCCGGGACGATCTGCTGGCCGACGAGCGCTTCCGCACGAACGACCTCCGCACGCGCCATCACGCCGAGCTCGAGCCGCTGATGCAGGCGCTCTTCCGCGAGCACACGGCCGACTGGTGGCTCGCTGAACTCGAGCGTGCGGGCATTCCCGCCGGCCCCATCAACACCATTGACCGCCTGGCCACGGACCCGCAGGTCGCCGCGCGCGGGATGCTTCAGGACGTGCTCGATCCCGTGGCCGGCCCGATGACGATGGCAGGGGTGCCGATCAAGCTCTCGGCGACGCCGGGCGCCATCGCTGGCCCGGCCCCTCGCCTGGGCGAGCACACGGAGGAGGTGCTGGGGCGACTGCTGGGGATGAGCGCGGAGGCAATTGGCCGCTTGCGAGGTGACGGGGTGGTGTGAGGGCGCATGGACCGATAGGACCGATGGGACACCTGTGCCAGCTTGGTCCTATCCGTCCTATCGGTCCTATCGGTCCTATCAGAGGGCCTCCCCGCCCCGTTTCGCCTCCGCCAGGTCGTGCGGCGCGCCGCACCTGGGGCAGTTCACCTGCGGCCGGGAGAAGCCCGGCGGGATCTTCAGGTGGGCGCCGCACCCGCACGCGATGAACAGGAAGCCGCCCAGGCGGCGGAACATGTCCATCGCCTCGTGCGCGCGCCGGAGGCGCTCCTCCTTGCTTTCCTGTGCCGGCGGGGCCGCGGCGGGCGGCCGCACGGGGGCGGCCTTGGGCGCGCCGCTGAAGACGGCGGCCGAGGCGAGCTTCTCGCCCTTGTGGAACTTCTGCCAGGCGGCCTGATAGTCGGCCATTCCCGCGCTGTGGCCCATGCTGCGCAGGATCGCGATCCGCTCCTCGACCGGCGGGTGGGTGCTCATGAGGGCCGAGGCGCGCTCTTCGAACGACTTGACGGGATGGACGATGTAGAGGTGCGCGGTGGCGCGGTTGGCGGCCTCGAGCACCTCGCGGTCGCCGCTGATCTTCTCGAGGGCCGAGGCCAGGCCCTCGGGGTAGCGGGTGAGGGCAGCGGCGGAGGCGTCGGCCAGGTACTCGCGCCGCCGCGAGCAGGCCAGGTAGAGCAGCCGGGCCACGATGGGGGCGAGAATCGCCGCGATGATGGCCAGGATGACGAAGATCGCCTGCGCCCCACCCTGGTCGCGCGAGGAGCGCCGCCGCCGAACCCCGGCCCCCGAATACCACATGCCTCGCAGGAACATGTCGGCCAGCAGCGCCACGGCGCCCACGAGGATCGCCGCGAGGGTCATGTAGAGCATGTCGCGGTTCTTCACGTGCGACAGCTCGTGGGCCATCACGCCCTGAAGCTCGTCGCGGTTGAGCTTCATCAGCAGGCCCTTCGTGATGGCCACGGCCGCGTGCTGCGGGTCGCGCCCCGTGGCGAAGGCGTTCATCGCCGTGTCGTCTATGATGTAGACCCTGGGCATCGGGATGCCCGCGGCGATGGCCATCTCCTCGACGACGTTGAAGAGCTGCGGGTGGTCGCGCTTCTGAATCTCGCGGGCACCGCTCATCGCGAGCACGGCGCTCGGGCCGGCGAAGTAGGCGAACAGGTTCATCGCCACGGCGATGATGACGGCGATGGCGACGCCGCCCACGCCGGCGCCGGGGGCGAACGCCTCGCCGATGACGTACCCCAGCACCACCAGCACGCTCGTGAGGCCGAGCACGAGAAGCCACGACTTGATCTTGTTGGCGCGGATCAGCTCAAACACGGCTAACCACCATCCGGGGCGTCAAGCCCTTCAGAGGTCGTTCGGCAGGCTCGCGATGACGGCGCAGTGGCGGCTAGCGCAGGTCCACCTTCGGCACGGCCTTCTCCTCCTCGGGCGCGGCGAAGAACTCGGCTTTCTGGAAACCGCTCATGTTGGCGATGATGTTCGTCGGGATCACCTCGGTCTTCGTGTTATAGACCATCACCGAGTCGTTGTAGTACTGGCGGGCAAAGGCGATCTTGTTCTCGGTGGAGGTGAGCTCCTCCTGGAGCTGCGAGACGTTCTGGTTGGCCTTGAGGTCGGGGTAGTTCTCCATCACGGCGTAGAGGCCGGCCAGGGCGCGCGTGAGGCCCGCCTCGGCGGTGGCTGCGGCCGCCGGGCCTTGCGCCGCCACGGCCACGTTGCGGGCCTTCGTGACGTTGGTGAGCACCTCCTGCTCGTAGCCCATGTAGTCCTTCACCACCTCGACGAGGTTCGGGATGAGGTCGTGGCGGCGCTTGAGCTGCACGTCAATCTGCGCCCAGGCGTTCTTCACGTTGTTGCGGGCGCGCACCAGCCCGTTGTAAGCGGCCACGAACCACAGGATGAGCAACACCACCACGCCGAGCACGATCAGGCCAGCGGTTCCCATTCTCGTCTCCTACTGCTCCGGGGTACGGGGCTGAGGCTGTCTTGCGTCGAACAGTTTCCTGAGGACGGCGGCCCCGTGCGCCTCGTGGTCGGCGGCCTCCTGGGGCGCGGGGGCCGAGGCGGCGAGAATCTGCTCGAGCTCGCCCTTGTCCAGCCAGATGCCGTCGCCGTGGGCGCACTTGTCCACCACGACCTCGGTGCTGCCGTAGCGGTCCTTGATGAGCTTGTGCACGCAGATGGGGCAGTCGCGGTCGGGCGCCCCGAGCGAGGCGTCGGGCTGCGCCTTCGGCGGCACCGCCGAGCCGACCAGGGCCTCGAGCTCCCCGCCATCGAGCCACACGCCCCCGCAGAGGACGCACGTGTCCACCTCCACGTCCTTGTACTCGACGGCGATCATCGGCTCGCGGCATGCGGGGCACTGAAGCACGCGCACTAGGGCACTCCTTCCGCGCACATCATAGTGTCGGCCATCGGGCATGTCAAGTAAACCGGATGAATCCGCGTTAATGGCCCAGCGGCGATTTGGGCCCTTGGCGCCCGACGCGCCCCTGGCCAGCATCGGCTCTGCAAACTGCTCCCACGCCTATACTTAGAGAACCAGCTCGATCGGCCGAACCGCCGAAGGTATCAGGGGTCAAGGGAGGCGGAGATCGTGGCTCTGAGGGGCCTTTGCGGCGGTTTTTTCAGGCGAGAGCAATGTCACTCTAAGCGGCTGGCGCACCTACACATGCACTCACTGAATCGCGCGCACCTCCGCCTTCGGGGCAAGCTCCGCCACCTGGCCCGCTGTGATGCGGCCCGCCGCGTCGCTGGACGCCTGCGCGGCGCCGCAGGCCACCGCAAGGCGGAGGGCCTCGCCCATCGGGGCGCCCCGCACCATTCCCGCCAGGTAGCCGGCAAGAAAGGCATCGCCGCATCCCACGGTGTTCCTGGCATGGGGAATCGCGACCGCGCAGGCGAGCGCTCGGACCGCACTCACGGCCAGCGCCCCACGCCGGCCCCGAGTGAGGAGCACGGTGCCCACGCGGTCCAGCAGCGAGCGAGTCGCCTCCAGAAGCTCGGCGTCCGACGCCTCCGCCAGGCGGCGCCCGAGGCACTCGCCAAGTTCCTCGACATTGGGCTTGATCAGGAGCGGGTGCGCTGCCAGCGCGCGGGACAGCGCCGAGCCGTTGAGGTCGGCGGCCACTGGCGCTCCCCGCTCGCGGCAGGCGGCGAGAAGCGCCTCGAGGTGAGCCCCGCTCATTCCCGGCGGCAGGCTGCCGCAGAAGACGACGAGCGCGTCGGGCGACGCAAGCGCCGCGAGCTTCGCGTGCAGCGCCCCGATCTCGTCGGGGGTCACGCAGGCCCCCTGCTCGCGGATGTGGGTGTCGGTGCCCCGTTCGGGGTCGAGCAGCGTGGTGCAGGTGCGGGTGGGCGCGGCCACGGGCACGAGTTCCACGGCCACCGGCATCGGCGCGAAGCTCTCGCGGAAGAGGGCCAGTTCCGCCGCGCCCACGAGGCCCGTGACCACGGACGGCACGCCCAGCGCGGCCAGGCACCGGGCCACGTTCACCCCCTTGCCGCCCGGCTGGAGGCGCACCAGGCGGCCCTGGAGGTGGCCGCCCAAGGTCAGGCCCGGCACCTCGAGGGTTCGATCCACCGACGTGTTTGGGGTGACGGTGATGACGGTCAAGGTCGGCTACTTCGCTTCGGGCGCCGGCTGGGCAGGCGTCGCCTCCTTGGGGGCGGGCGGCGGGGGCGCGGCGGCGGGCTCCCGCTTCTCCGGCGGCGGCGGAAGCCCCAGCTCCTCCCTGGCCAGCCTGCGGAATTGCGAGCCCCGCTCGATCAGGCCGTCCTTCATCGCGGCCTTCTCGTCGTCGGGAACATCGTCCATCGGCAGCATCCTGTCGAGGGCGATCGGGTAGCTGCGGATGTCGTAGAGCCGCCCGGGCCACAGCACCTCGGTGAAGAAGTCAATGGGGAACTGCTCGAACCAGGGCGGTGTGATGTGGACGATCAGGCGTTTGCGAATGTAGCCGGGCTTCTCGACGATGATCTCGTGAGCCCCGTACCAGTCGAACGTGAAGCGCGCCGGCGAGCCCCCCTCGAGGATCTGCCCATCGAACTCCACGCGCGCCCCCGGCGGGCGGGTCATGATCTCGATCTCCTTGTGGACGCATCCGCCCAGGGCCAGGAGCCCCAGAACCATCGTGGCTCGCTTCATCGCCGTCCGCCTCAGACTTCCAGGATCGAGACCTCGAGCGACTCCGTGTCCAGCAGCGCCACCGTGCACTTGCCCTCGACCCAACCGCAGCACTCGCCGGGGTTGAGCAGCAGCGGAGGGCCCGCCTCCACGTGGGGCTGGTGCGTATGGCCGAAGACGATGACATCCGTGCCCGTGCGTTGCTCGGGCGGCAGCTTGGTCAGGTGGTGGACGATGGTGATGCGTCGCCCGCCCAGCTCGATGCGATGCGGCTCGGGATGGATGCACGGGGTAAGCCGGCTGATCCCCTCTCGCTCGCCGTCGTTGTTCCCGAACACCCCGGTGAAGGGGATTCCGCTCTGGACGAGCACCTTCACGGCGAACGGCGCCACATAATCGCCCGCGTGGACGATGTGCTGAACCCGACGCCTGCGGAACAGTTCCACGGCGGCGCGCAGCTTCGGCACGTTGTCGTGGCTGTCGGAGATCACGCCGATGAGCACGCGGGCCCCTTTCTCTTCAATGCCTCGATGGTAGCAGCCGCCGCCTTGCCTGTCAAGCCAGCGGCCCGGCGCGGCGCGGCGGGGTCCTCCCGCCCTCCTGCCGTTCGACTTGCCCCAGGCGTTGCCGGGCGCTACCATTGCGCCCCACACTCAGGAGAACCCGCATGCCCCTCGAAACCCCCTTCGCCACCACCCCTTTCGCCTGGTACCGCGTGAGTTTCCGCGCCAAGGCCCCCGCGGGAGCCATGATCGCCGCCGTGTCGTTCGGTCCCGACGGCCAGCCCCTCGATGCCGATCACCACACGGGCATTGACCCCTCGACCGAGTGGACGGAGCAGGCCTTCTGCACCCGAGGCAAGGCCGGCGGCGTCCACGCCCTCATCCGCGCCAATCCGCCCGAGCTGGCCAACTGCGTGCGCGACGTCGCCGTCCAACCCGTCGTCCGTCCCGCCGTGGCCGAGTGGGCCGATGCGGTCTGGGCCGCTATGCCGGCGCTTGCCTGGCAACCCCCCGGCGACCGCTGGCACGGCCTGGCCAACACCGCTGCCGCGCTGGGGGCCATAGGACCCAGAGGACAGATGGGACGGACGGGACAGGCATGGGAAGCGGCAAGAGCCCCGCAGGACGGTGCCAACCGCCCTATCGGTTCCAGCCGTCCCTTCCGCGTCGTCATGCTGGGCGATTCGATCGTCAACGACACAGGCAACTCGCCGTGGGACGTGCTCGTCGAGCGCCGGCACCCAGGCCTGCGCCTGGAGGTCGTCACCAGCGTTCGCGGCGGCACGGGCTGCTGGCATTACAGGGACGCGGGCCGCGTGAAGCCCTACGTGCTGGACCACGAGCCCGACCTCCTGATGATCGGCGGCATCAGCCACAACAACGACACCGAAGCCATCCGCTCTGTCATCCGCCAGGTCAGAGAACACCTCCGCCCCGACATCCTGCTGATGACCGGCCCCTTCGGCAAGGGCCGCGACCCTCGGATGCTGAGGGGCTGGTCGCCCGTGGTCACGCCCGACGGCTCCGATTACCGCAGCCGCCTCCTCGCGCTCGCCCGCGACGAGGGCTGCGGCTTCCTCGACCTCGAGGGCGCCTGGGGCTCCTATCTCCTCGCCACCGACCGCCCCTACGAGTGGTTCCTGCGCGACCCCGTCCACGCCAATACGCGCGGCGGCATGCTCCTCGGGCGCGTCCTCGAGCGCTTCCTCGCCTGACGCCCCACGCCCCACGCCCGGCATCGCTTCGCCGGACTCGACCCCGTCGCTTCGCTCAAGACTCCGGAGGGGTCGCCCGGAGGCACGCGAGGCAAGGAGCGGCCCGCCCCAGGCGGTCCTCCATGTGGCGCGAGTGCTCCCAGCGAGCCGTGCCTTGACTCCCTGCGCGAACCGCCGTAGAATCCCATCGTTCCGAGCCACTGGCCACGAGACCTGATTCGGCAGGGAAATCCATCATGGGGCGAGTCGTCAGGATCGAGGGGGAGCCACGGGAGGCGGGGCGGGCGTACGGCGAGCTCGTTGCGCCTCTTCTCCGCGAGCGGGTCGCCGAGATGTGGCAGGTCAGCCGCGCCGGCCGTTTTGGCCAAGCCCAGCTCGACGAGCGCGGCGAGCGCTTCCGCGGCTGCGTCGAGCAGATCGCGCCCGAGTGGCTGGACGAGGCGGAGGGGATCGCGGCGGCCGCGGGGGTGAACGTCAGCGATCTGTTCATCCTCAACGCCCTTCCCCGCGGCTTCTGGGACACGCAGACGTGCGGCTGCACCTCGTGCCTCGTCGTCGGCGCCCAGTCGGCCAACGGCGCCACCCTGCTGCACAAGAACCGCGACCTGGTGAACTCGCCGCAGGACTTCCACCTGCGTCGCACGCCCGCCGGGCGCCAGCTCTTCGTCTCGCGCGACACGGGCACGCTGGGCTTCGGCCACTTCCACGGCGACCAGGCCCTCGCCGGCGCCAACAACACCGGCTCGTGGATCAAGCCCGACGAGTTGCGCGAGTGCGCCCTGGCCTGCACCCACCTGCTGCGCCTCGTGGCCGAGCGCGCCGCCACGTGCGACCAGGCCGTGGCCGTGCTCGAGGACGCTGTGGCCCGCGAGGTGGCCGGCGCCTCGGGGAGCTGCCGCGGCATGATCTTCCTCGTCGGCGAGCCGGGCAAGGGCGTGGTCGTCGAGATGACCTCGAAGCGCCTCGCCTGCCGCGAGGTGCGCGATGCCACGCTCATCCGCACCAACCACTTCCTCCTCGACGAGATGCAGGCCACCCTTTCCGAGCCGCCGCAGCCGAACACCCTGCGGCGCTACGAGCGGGCGCACCAACTGCTCGACCCGCTGCCCACGAAGAATGTGCCCGACCTGATCCGCATGTCGCGCGACCACGCCGACGGCCCCGACTCGATCTGCTCGGACAACTGGCAGCACATCTTCATGACTGTGTCGGCCTGCACCCACGTCGTGCGCCCGGGCGCCGACGACCCGCTGGCCCACACCCGCGTGCAGATGGGCAACACGCGGAACACCATCGCCATCCCCGTGCCGCGCGCCATTGACGGCCTGCCCGCCGAGTGTGTGGACGGCACAATGCACGCCCTCGCCCGCAAGCTGTACGCCCGCTACGGCGTCGGCGACCACCTCGCGCAGATCCAGGACGAGATGGAGCGCGAGATCGCCCGCGAGTTCGCCCAGGTCGGCGCCGCCGCCCGTTTCGCCGACCCCGCCCGCCTCCGCGAGCACCTCACCACCTTCGTCGCCCGCACGGTCGAGGGCGTCCGTGCCACTCTTGAGGGTCTTCTCGAATGAAACGGAAGCTGACCTCAGCACTGTGCCTGATCATCGTGCTCGGCGTGCTGGCCCGGGCCGAGGTGTGCAACCTCAAGGTCGTCACCGACGCCTCGCCCGACTACTCGGACATGGACAGCATGATCCACAGCATCACGAGCAAGTGGCCCACGCCCGCCGAGAAGTGCTGGGCGATGTTCTACTGGAACCACATCGCCCGCCGCCAGACGCAGCCCATGCATCTCCACGGCCTCGACCTCACCGACCCCATCCGCCAGTTCAACGACTACGGCTACACCATGTGCTCGACCATCGCGGGCATCAACTGCTCGATCTGGGACGCGATGGGCATGAAGGTGAAGTACTGGGACATCAGCCTGCACACGGTCTCGGAGGTGGAATACGACGGGCGCTACCATATCTACGACAACTCGATGTCGGCCATCTACACCCTGTGCGACGGCAAGACCATCGCCGGTGTGGAGGACGTGGGCAAGGAGGGCGCCTGCGCCGCCTCGGGCGGCCGCGTGGAGCCCGGCCACATCGCCCGCTACCACTGCCTCAACGCCACCAGCCCCCGCGGCTTCCTCACGGGGGCCGACTGCGAGCGTTCCCTCGAATCCGAATACGGCTGCTTCAATCCCAAGGGCATCAAGTACCGCTACTACTTCTACGATTGGGACCGCGGCCACCGCTACATCCTGAACCTGCGCGACGGCGAGGCATACACCCGCCACTACAAGAGCCTGGGCACCTCGGCGGAGTTCTACGTGCCCAACCACGGCAAGGACCCTGAGAGCGTGAACCCCCGCTACCGCATCCGAGGCAACGGCATCCGCACCTGGAAGCCGACGCTGCCAGAGGGCGGGATCACGGGCACCGACGCCGTCTTCAAGGTCGAGGGGGCCAACGTCATCACCGCCCTGGCCATCAAGGCCGCCTTCGAGCGGAAGGCCGAAGCCGATGTCGCCGCCCTCGCCGTCAGCACCACCAACGGCCTCGCCTGGGAAGAGGTGTGGAAGGCCGACAAGACGGGCAACGTGCCCCTCGACACCAAGCTTGTCGAGCCGGTCAACGGCGCCTACGAGGTGCTCGTCAAGGCCACGCTCAAAGGCGACGCCAAGCTCAAAGACATCGAGTTCACGGCCACCACGATGCTCAACAGCAAGACCCAGCCCAAGCTGCTCCTGGGCAGGAACACCGTCTACGTCGGCCTCGGCGAGCAGACCGGCTCCATCGTCCTCTGGCCCGACCTCCAAGGCTCTGCCTACAAGCCCTACGCGGTGGAGGAGAAGAACGTCGCCACGAAGGAAAAGCACCCGGGCTACATGGGCGTGATGTACGCCGCCCGGCCGAACGAGGAAGCCTACGTGGTCTTCCGCATTGACGCGCCGACGGACATCACGCGCGTGACCTACGGCGGCCGCTTCTACAACCGCGCCCCGAAGTCGCACATTGACCTCCTCCACTCCTTCGACGGCGGCAAGACCTGGAAGCAAACCTACTCCCTCACAGAAACCAAGCCGCCCTGGGACGTGATTCACTACGAGAAAGTGGAAGGCATACCTGCCGGCACACGCTCCGTCCTGACGAAGTACCTGTGGAACAGCTCCGCCGCCGGCACCGACGCATGCAGCCTCTACGCCGTCCGCATGGAGGTGAACCACCTCCCGAAGGCTCCAACACCTTCGGGAGGTTATCCCATCGAGGTCACCTTCGACTGGGACGAGGTGCAGAAGGACCGCTCGCGGGTCAACCGCCGCCACACCCAGATCGTCGAGAAGTTCCCCTGCCGCTACACCATCAACGTCGGCGGCCACGACCACCCCATCGTCAACTCCCTCCGCATCGCCAGCCTCCCGCAGGCTCCGAGACCTGCGGGAGGTTACTCGGACGGGAAAGACGTCGGCGGCGAGAAGTGGCTCTACAAGTGGGTCACTTACGGCAGGAATCTCGCCGAAGGCAAGCCCTACGCCTGCACCGTCCCCTCCGAAACCAACTGGGGCGCGGGCGATCCCGACGGGAAGAAGCTCACCGACGGCGTCGTGGGGCCGCCCTTCGTCGGCGGCGTCACGCCCAAGTTCGGCGCCGCGTGGAAACAGGGGCAGAAGCCCGAGGTTACCGTAGACCTCGGCAAGCCCGAGACCTGCGCCGCCTTCCGCATCCAGATCGGCGCCGGCTGGCCCTGGTGGGACGCCCTGAAGGGCGAGGTGAAGGACAAGGTGGAGGTCCTGACATCCCTCGATGGCAAGGACTTCGCCAGCCAGGGCTTCTTCGACTTCGGGCTCTACTGGAAGGACATCCCGATCAACCACTTCATGCCCGACGACGAGCAGGCCACGGGCTTCAACCACACCCTCATCCCGCCCAAGCCCGTGCCGGCGCGCTACGTCCGCTTCGCCATCACGCCCGCCCGCATCCTCACGGTCAGCGAGGTGCAGGTGCTCGACTCCGTCAGGTTCGAGCCCTTCGACCTCCGCATCGCCCTGCCCGACGAGACGCCGGCGGCGGGCCCCCGGTCCGAGGCCCCCGTAAGGTCCCGCGCCGCGGCCGCGACCGAGGCCGCGCCCGGCCCGCCCGCCACGGGGCCCACCGATGCCACCGCCCCTCCCCCTCAGGGAGCGCCCCGCCTCAGAGTCCACCGCGTCACCCAGCCGCCGAAGATAGACGGCGTCCTCGACGACAGGGCCTGGAGCGAGGCGAGCGGCAGCGCCACATTCCGCCAGACCAACGGCGAGGAACCCGCCGCCATGACCCGCCTCTACGTGGGCCAGGACGCGCAGGCCCTCTACATCGCCATCGAGTGCTTCGACACACCAGAGGCCATCCGGAACCTCAAGGCCAAGGTGGCCAAGCACGATGGCGAGGGACTCTACGAGGACGATTCCGTGGAACTCTTCCTGGACCCCGCCGGCCGCCGGACCTCGTATTACCAGGTCATGGTGAACTGCCGAGGGGTGACGTGGGACGCCTTCCACTCGTCCCCGGGAAACCCGGACCGAGGCTGGGAGCCGAAATATGCGGTGGGCGTAAGCGTGGCCAAGGACTCCTGGCAGGCCGAGTTCGCCTTCCCCTGGCCCATCTTCGACCGCAGCCCAGCCTTCGCTGCCGAGTGGACATTCAACGCCCTGCGCAACTGCCCCGCGCGGGCCGAGAACGACTACTGGGCCCCCGTCCATGCCCGCTCCGCGCACACGCCCGAACGCTTCGGCACGCTCACAGGCATCCTGGTCAAGGCGCCCACGGGCGACGCGCCCTGACGCCGCGCCCCCGGCAAGCCGCCCGCGCTCCCCTCGCGGCGACCCCGTTGACTCGGCTCCTCCTGAGCCATAGACTCCGCCACGGAGCACGACCATGGACACCGCCTCCCTGATCCAGGCATTCCTCGACTACCTGGCCGTGGAATGCGCCCTGGCCGTGAACACGCAGGATGCGTACGCCCGGGACCTCGCACTGTTCGCCGACTACCTGGAGCGTCGGTCCCAACCCGACGTCCGCACCGTGACGACGACGCTGGCCCTGGGCTTCCTGGCGGAGTTGAAGGACCGCGGCTACGCCGTCGGCACCATCGCGCGCATGCTCGTGGCGGTCAGAATGTTCTACCGCTACCTGGCGCTCGAGGGGCAGGTGGAGCGCAACGTCATGGCCGCGCTCGACTCTCCCCGGCTCTGGCGCCGGCTGCCGGCCGTCCTGAGCCCCGCGGAGGTGGATGCGCTCCTGGCCGCGCCGGACACGGCCACCCCCCTGGGCATCCGCGACAAGGCCATCCTGGAGGTCCTCTACGCCACGGGCGTGCGCGCCAGCGAGGTAACCTCGCTGAACACCGACAGCGTGCACCACGACTACGGCTATCTCCGCTGCCTTGGCAAGGGCTCGAAGGAACGAGTGGTCCCGATCGGCCGCGCGGCGGTAGACTGGGTTCGGCGTTACACAGCGGAGGTGCGCCCCGCGCTGGCCAGGGGACGGCCGGAGCCGGCGCTCTTCCTGTCACGCATCGGCCGCCGTCTCACCCGGCTCGCCATCTGGGCTCTGGTGAAACGCTACGCACGCCTGGCCGGGGTGCGCAAACAGGTCTCGCCCCACACCCTTCGGCACTCGTTTGCGACCCATCTGCTGGCGGGGGGGGCCGACCTGCGCTCGGTGCAGGAGATGCTCGGGCATGCCAGCATCATGACGACGCAAATCTACACGCACGTGGACAAGGACAGGCTCAAGGACGTCCACCGCCGCTTCCACCCGCGCGGCTGACGGGGGCCTTGAGCCGAACGGACCGCAGATCGGCGAGGAGGTTTCGCAGCGCGTCGTCGAGCTTCTCGGGGGTCTCGTATTCGCCTTCCTGAATCGCACGCTTCAGTTCCGCCAGCCGGGCGCGCTCTCCTGCCATAGCCCGCTTCCGCACGGGTTGTCCGCTGCGCTGCGTCCGCCTGTCCATCTTCTCAACACCTCTGCGCGCTGTGGTTCGGGGCGCCAACCGATCCTCTCCCTCTCCATTGAGTTAGTCGAGGGGAGTGCCGAAAACTTTAGCGCCAAGAACGCATCCAGCAGACGGCGTCGCTACAACCATAACCCGCACGCAACACAGGGTTTATGCCAGAGCGTCGGGCGCTCGGACACCTCGCCGCACCGGCGAGTCGCAATTTCCCACACGCGATCTCGCCGCCTGATTGGCCCCGCCACCGTCACCGCGCAACCCTCCGCACCTGCCGTGCGACCGCCGCGGCGAGGGCGCCCAGGTCATCATCGAATGCACGTGGGCGGACGAAGCCCGCGCAGCTCCGGGCGAGCATCAGGTTTGTCCCCCGCTCCTGCTGCTCGCGGTAGTCGGTCCGAACCCCGACCACGGGTTTGCCAAGAGCGTACGCATAGCCAACCTCAAAGGCAGTGCCCGAGTCGGCATCGGGTCCATCGAGCACGGCCACCACCACATCGCAGGCATCCAGACCTGCAAGACACTGGCGGAAGATCCGGGCGAACTGCTTCGCCGCCGGCGCGGCCGCGCTCAGGGGGATTTCCTGGGGCAACGTCACTGAACAGCCCAGACGCTGTTGCAGGTGGCTGGCGAACTCGCGGTTCCAGCTTCGCTCGTGCTGGGTGAACAGCGGCGCGGCAAGGTACACCTTCAGCGGTCGGGTCACCGAGCGCTCCAACGGGGTCTCCTCTCCAGTACTGACTTCGGAGGCAAACAGCGGCTGTGAAGCACGGCGGGCGGACGGGCGTGAGGCACGGCGCCTGGCCTAGGAGCCTGTCCAGAAATCCCCGTGGGCTGCGTTGCCGGCGTCAGCGGGCTGGATGCGAGGCGCGGCGACGCAGGCGATGCCCTGGAATGCATCGCTGAGG
>Ga0116145_1000606_pt1 | contig 41024 bp, 38 predicted proteins | sample AD_JPNHG1_MetaG_FD_89747 | JGI IMG/M metagenome (GOLD analysis project Ga0116145, IMG submission 89747) | Active sludge microbial communities of municipal wastewater-treating anaerobic digesters from Japan - AD_JPNHG1_MetaG | ecosystem: Engineered > Bioreactor > Anaerobic > Digestate | place... | reverse complement strand
GCTCATTCGGACATGCTACATCTAAGAATCGAGGCTTTGGACCTCTTTTGCCCATTTTGCTACACCCCATGTAGCATATATGAATAGGTTATATAAATAACAGCCTATTGCAGATTCACGACCATATTTGTATGCCGCAGGAATATAAGAAACCAGCAGGAGGGAGGGAGATAGAGAGAACCGAGGGAAGAGCGCTATTGCTTATGGCACTTATTTCCAGCGCATTTATCATTTCGTTCGTAAATGCCGTCTCCGGAGATTGCGGCTCCTGCAACCCATGCTGCAATAGTTCAGCCAGGGTGCAGGAAGAGCAGCGCCACTGGACATATGAGGCCTACAGATTCCTCTATTGCGACCAGTGCTATCCGCCGTTCACCCCGGCGTATCATCCCGGCCGGATGGAAAATCAGAGCCCTGAAGAGGAGACGGCCGGGTACTGGCAGGCTAAAGGCGACGAGCTATATCTGGCAGGCAATTATGGAGAGGCTGTGGCAGCCTATCAGGAGGCTTTGAAGCTTGACAGACAGAGCGATGTCGGGATGAATCTGGGCAACTCGCTCTACTTCCTGGGAAGGTATGGGGAGGCACTGGATAGCTACAATGCCAGGCTGAACACAAATCCCCAGGACGAAAATGCCTGGCTGGGAAAGGTTCAGTCGCTTCTTGCCCTCAACCGAACCTCCGAAGCAAATGCAGCCCAAAAGACCCTCGATACCATAAATGGCCGCAATATAACCCGAATTGGATCGGCGAGGATGCCTGTGGCGGTGGGCGGCCGTTAGATACGGCCGGGATCGAGGCCACGGTAATCCCGGACCAGCACATCTTGCGTCTGAAGTTCTGAGCTGGAGATCGCATACGGAAAGCACTAAAATTACATGTGGGCAATATACATAACCGATTCAGCCAGGGAATGCCCTATGTCTCCCTTTCTAACTTCTCCAGATCATCTGCCCGCACATATTGTTTTGGCAGCATCTCCAACAGTTGATCCGCCGCCTCATCTGGATCATGTCGAACCGGGAGAAAAGCCTCTGCAATGATGTCAATGTCGCATTTGACCCTTTCCGGGGCGTCGGTGGAGTCGATGCCGTCCAGGCTAAAACTCTTGATTCCAGCTTCTTTCTGACACCTAATCTCAAGCATCGGCGGATCTTGTTTGCAGAGGTGCTTCCGGATCTTCTCGATCAGAGCAGCTGCCAGATTCGGCAGGCAGTTCCGCCAATTATCAATTTGCGAGGCCATTTTACATCATCAATTTTGTCACTCTTTCAATTTATATTTATTTGTTCAATCATAAGCTGGAAAAAATATGATCCCTCATTTGAAAACCTCTCCCGTCTCCTTATACCAGAGGAGGAGGTCCAGATGTCCCATGGGAATGCCGGCCTGCCGGGAAAAGACGGTCATCTTCTCTTCGGTTTCCAGGTACAGCCTCTTTGTGATAGAGGAAGGCACCTCATCTATCACCCCCAAAAGGGCCAGATTCTTGAGTATGTGACGATCCAGTATTGCCAGATCCTCGCCGAGGCCGATGTTCCTCAGAAAATGGCTGGCTTCCTTGTATCCCATGCCCTTGATATTGTCGGCCAGCCACTGCCGCGCTCCGGCTGGGCTGGAGAATGAGGCCAGAGTCTCCCGCATGGATGCGGCGTCGAACCTAGCCTTTGCCAGGCAGATGTACTCGGCCTTTCTATGGTTAAACCTGACTCCAGCCAGCTCTTCTGCTATGCTGGCAGGCTCGGCACTGTTCATCATGCACATTGTCTCCAGCCTCTGCACCGCCCTCCAGCATGTTTTGGCTTTGGACTGGGGGGTGAGCAGGCAGAATGCCAGCTCCCTGAAGAGATCCTCGTCTGAGGCAGTCTTCCAGATGCGGCGGAATTCGGCCAGGCGCGCCTCGATCTCCGGACGGATGGGGCCGTACAGCTCATGAAGGGCGCTTATGTCGAGCTCAGCTCTAATTTTGCCCTCGATATCGGTGTCGGAAAGAGTTGCCATCAGACCGCCGTCTTGTGCGCGAATGTATTTTAGGATTTGGCAGCTCTTTTGATTATGTTGCGGGCGCTCACAAGCTCAAGCTTTAAGAGCCATGCGCTTTATAAGATGCTCTGATGACCAGAGATGCATCACGCCTGCCAGGATGGCAGCAGTTCCATCTCATCTCCTCCTTCGCTCCCACCGGATCGCAGCCCCAGGCCATCGAAAAGCTTGTCGCCGGACTGCAAGCGGGAGAGAAAGGGGAAGGCATGCCGGATGGAGGAAATGAGAAGAGAGGGCAGGATCGCAGGAACTTTCATACCCTGCTGGGCGTCACCGGCTCAGGAAAGACTTACACCGTGGCCAATGTCATAGAGAAACTGAATAAGCCCACCCTGGTCATCGCCCACAACAAGACCCTGGCAGCCCAGCTTTATAATGAGTTCAGGGAGTTCTTCCCTGAAAACCGGGTGGAGTACTTCGTATCCTACTACGACTACTATCAGCCTGAATCCTATATACCCTCCAGGGACCAGTACATCGAAAAGGACTCCCTCATCAATCCCAGGATCGAGCAGATGCGCCTCGCAGCCACGGCGTCACTTCTCTCCAGGCGCGATGTGATCGTCGTCGCCTCAGTCTCCTGCATATATGGCCTCGGCAATCCTGAGAACTTTCGAAAGATGGGATTTGAGGTGAATGTCGGGGATATCATCTCCCGCAGGGATCTCCTGGGAAGGCTCGTTGACATCCTCTTCGAGAGAAACGATATCGATCTGGCGCCTGGCCGCTTCAGGGTCAAGGGGGATACCATCGACATCGTGCCAGGCTACCTCAACGACATCATCAGGATCGAGCTGTTCGGAGATGAGGTGGAGAGGATCTGCGAGGTGGACCGGCAGACAGGGCGTGTCAAGAAGGATATGGACTACTTCTTCATCTACCCGGCCAGACACTACGTCATTCCCGAGGAGGAGCAGAAGGCGGCCCTGGACAGCATCCGGGCGGAGCTCTATGAGAGGCTTCCAGAGCTTGGGGCCCTGGAGGCGCACAGGCTGCAGCAGAGGACTCTGTACGACATAGAGATGATATCCGAGACGGGCAGCTGCAAGGGAATTGAGAACTACTCCCGCCACTTCGACGGCCGGCGCCCGGGAGAGGCGCCCTACTGCCTCATCGACTACTTTCCCGACGACTTCCTGCTGGTCATAGACGAGAGCCACCAGACCCTTCCCCAGCTGCGGGCCATGTACAACGGCGACAGGTCGAGGAAGAAGAGCCTGGTCGACTACGGTTTCAGGCTGCCCAGCGCCTACGACAACAGGCCGCTGCGCTTTGAGGAGTTCGAGAGGAACATGAAAAATGTGATCTTCGTATCCGCAACGCCAGGCGGCTACGAGCTGGAGAGCTCGGCACAGGTGGTCGAGCAGATCATACGTCCTACGGGCCTGCTCGATCCGGCTGTGGAGATCAGGCCTGTTGAGGGTCAGGTAAGTGACGTGATGGACGAGATCCGCCGGGTTATTGCCGGCGGCGACCGGGCGCTGGTGACAACACTCACCAAGCGCCTGGCAGAGGAGCTGACAGACTATCTGGCCAGAAACGAGATTCGTGCCCGCTATCTGCATTCGGACATAGACACCCTCGAGAGGACTGAGATCATCCGCGAGCTGCGCCTTGGCAAGTTCGATGTGCTGGTAGGAATCAACCTTCTCCGGGAGGGGCTGGACATTCCAGAGGTGGGGTTCATAGGCATCCTCGACGCAGACAAAGAGGGCTTTCTGCGGGATGAGAAGAGCCTCATCCAGACAATAGGGCGGGCCTCCCGGAATGCCGGATCGCGGGTGGTTCTCTATGCCGACAGCATCACCGGCTCCATCCGGGCGGCTATGGAGAAAACCGAGAGGAGGCGCGCCCTGCAGAAGGCCTACAACGATGAGCATGGCATCGTGCCCCGCACCATCAAAAAGCCCATCCGGGACAAGGAGGTGGAGATCACAGACATACGGCACATCCCCAGGTCGGAGATACCGAATGTGATCATACAGATGCAGGCGGAGATGCACGCTGCCGCAGAGCGGCTGGAGTTTGAGAGGGCCATCGATCTGCGGGACACAGTGAAGCGGCTGGAGAGAGTGATGGTGGAGACGAGGGCAAGCTGAAATGCGCGGCCCAAATTCACGAGCTGGATGAAAATGAGATGACCTGAGGCGTTAGCCTGTTGATCGGAGATTCGCCGAATGCGGTCCTCAAGCTCTCTGGCCCATGATCGTGGCCATGATGATCCAGGCCGCCTACAATCTGGTAAATGCGGTCTGGGTGGCTGGCCTGAGCTCTGCCGCCCTGGCTGCGGTGGGATTTGTGATCCCCCTGCTTCGACTTTTAAATAAAATCAAATATAGTCGCTGACGCCCTTTCCCGGCCAATGGATCAGCCCTATCACCGCTCCCTTTCTGGTGGCATTGCTGGCTCCTGCATTGGGATCAGCAGCCCGGAATTCATTGATGCTGCTGGTGTACATATCGGACATCAGGCCACCCGGTGTCATCAGGAAGGCAGGGCTGTCGAATATGGAGGGATTCAAGTTTGTCAGTAACACCGCATTGGGATTGCCCCAGACGTAATTCGGATCATTTGGATCTATCACTGTGCGGGTGGTGATATTGCTGACTGGATCGCGGTTGGCATTTAATGCATCTGAGGGCGTCAGGGCAAGGGCGGTCGCCATCAATGCACAAAGGGCTCCAACAATTAAAATGCTAAAGGTCATCTTCATATCAATCACCGATCATCATCGCATAGATTCCCTGGCAATAAATGCCGTATTTCCCCTACCCCTGGATGCTTTTCGTCATTGAAGATTATATCTCTTGCGGTATGGCCGTGTTTTTTTTTTAAAAAAATATAATATTACTCAATATATTCATAATGTCTATATCCCTGGCCATCCACTCCTGCCAGGATAAACTCTCCCGCAGGCTTCAAAATGCTCCTCTCCGCCTTCCCTTCGTGAAGCCTCTCATAATCGGCGAGGGAGACCTCGCGCCTCTCCTGCAGCCGCTGCAGTAGACCCAGCCCAGCAACCTCCTCAGCCCGCGGCTGGACTGTAGCCGAGAAGAATAGTGCAGAGCAGCCGCTTCCGTACGCAGCAAATCCCAGCCTCTCTCCGGGCATCAGCTTCTGCGCCTCCATGAGGCTTGCGAGGCCCAAATATATCGATCCGGTGTAGATGTTTCCTACCTGGCGGGAGAGGAGGGCCGTATCTTTCACCTTGGCCTCGAACGCCTGCAAAAACGTCCGGCTGCGAGAGAAGCGCCGGGAGTAGTCCGCCTCCGCCGCCTGAAGTTCACCGGTATCCCTGAACTCTTCGGCCAGCGGCTCGTCTCCGATCTCGGCCTCGACTGCTTCCTGCTGCCGGCTTTTCTTTCTCTTACTGCTCCTCTTCCAGTCGTGCCTGAATATGGCAGCAGAGGCGTATTCTATCATGCGTGGATAGGGGATGTGAAAGAGGATGCGGTCCATGAAATCAGTTACGCAGCAGCCCTCCGGCGGGCGGATAATGCCTCGCCTCCCGGCCCTTGCAGCAAATGAGTCGAAGGCCCCCTGTACTGCATCCAGATAGCACTGATTGCTGTGCTTTCCGTTGACCACGGCGGTCGCGCATCCCATAGGCCGGAAGAAGTCATTTTCGTCTCTTGAGAATGCCCCCCAGACCTGCTCGATGGCCAGAAGCCTGGGATCTCTCTTCACAAGCAGGGCGACGCTGCCAGCCCCCTGTGTGTACTCCCCGGAGGATGACAGAGGATACCTGGCTATGTCTGAGGCGATGACAACGCCTGCTTTTTCTCTCTCCAGATCTCCTTCTGCCCCTCCATCCTCCATACGATCCTGGAAGGCCGCCCAGTAGCAGAGGCTCTCCAGGGCGAATGTCGTGCCTATGCAGGCAGCCTTGAACTCAACTGTCTCGCACTCGTGGAAGGAGCCCTTCCCGTAGAGCTGCTCCATCATGCCAATGACATAGGTTCCCAGAGCCTTGGCCTCGTCGGGAGCCGACTCCGTCCCCACATAGATCTTGTCTATATCTTCAGGCCTGAGCCCTGAGCGCCTCATCAGATCGAGCAGGGCATTGGCTGCCATGGTGGCAGCATCCTCATGGGCATCGGCAACCGCCATCTTCTCAATTCCGATTCCCTTGAGCAGCTTGCCAGGATCTATGCCCCTCTGCCTGGAAAACTCCCCCGCCAGGGGAAGATAGAGCCTGGGCACATAGACAGAAATATCGTCGATTCCCACCACCTGTGCGGCCGGCTTAGCTTTTGAATCGAATTTCTTCATACTCCCCTTGGCCTTCTAATTTTTTGCTTGGCATTTCTTGCCGAGCAGTGCAGGCAGAATGTTATTTCAGGTTTGCGCTGCTAGGTAGCGAGTCTCCATATTTAATCGGCCTTGTGCTCATATGCTCCTGCTGGGTGTAGCAATTGGGAAAGAGAGAGCCCAGGCCTCGATTATTGGATATAGCATGCCCCGATGCTTACACCGGGGTGCGCCGCCGCCGTTTGACTATCTCCACCCCGCCCTTACCCCCCAGGTAGAGCTCGTCGAGATTCTCGAATATACCGTGATCAACGGCCCCAGGTATCCTGCTCAGCTTCGCAGCCAGGGCCGGCGGGTCATATATGGTCCCAAAGCCCACATCAAGCACGAAGTTGCCGTTGTCCGTTATCACCGGCCCGTCCTTCATCCTGCCCAGGCGCAGCACCGGCTCGCCACCCAGATCTCGGAGCTGCAGCTCTGCTGGCCGGTAGGCGAAGGGCAGCACCTCCACAGGCACCGCTGCCGTGAGCTTTTTCACATACTTGCTTTCATCTGCCACTATCACAAAGCGCAGTGCAGCGCAGGCCACAACCCTCTCCCTCGCGTGAGCCGCGCCGCCTCCTTTGATGACGAACAGATCTGCATCCACCTGATCGGCGCCATCTATGGCCAGGTCCAGGACCGGGTGCTGGTTGAGGGTGGTCAGATCGATGCCGCACTCGATGGCCAGGCTCTCCGCCTGAAACGATGTGGGAACTCCCAAAAAATCGAGACCTTCCTCCCTGACCCTGGCCCCAAGCCGCCTGATTGTCCAGGCCGCTGTCGAGCCGGTGCCAAGGCCCACCACCATGCCGCTCTTCACCAGATCGGCCGCAGCCTCCCCGGCCAGCCTCTTGGCATCTGCATTGGCATAGACGTCCTTCATTTAAACCATCTATCCGACAATCTCGCTCTTCACAGTGGTGAACACCGGCCCCCTCAGGTCCATCTTGTGCTTGTAGCTGGTGATGTACCTCTCCAGAGCGGGATGGATCTTGATGTTGATGTCCGCAGGCCCTCTCACTATCCTCGCCCGTATCTCAGACCCTCTGCCGGCCATGGCCGCCTCTTCCACATCGAAGGCGGCCTGTGAGGCAAACGAGTCTATGTAGCGGATGCCTGTGGTAACGCCCTCGGAAAAGGCCTCCTCCCAGCGGGCTGTTCTGGGTATGCCCATGATGTTGCCCTTGTATACCACTACCTCATTGAAGGCCGCCGGGCCGCAGAGCTTGGTGTTCTCCTCAGGCTCGACCACAGAGACCCTCACCTTCCTGCCGAAGAGCTCCCCCTCCCAGGCGACAAATGAGCATGGTGACGGAGACTCGCCGTGCTCGGCGCAGACTGCCACCACTGCATCGGCTATGGCCCGACCTGCGAGCGTGGCCGGGACTTTATCGACGCGGATCATCTGCGCCATCTCCCGGGCAGATAGATGCCAGTCGGTCTGGAACTGCGGGTATGAGAGGGCTCGCAGGTCCTGGGCGCTATACAATATCATGGCCAGCCTCTCCACACCCAGCCCCAGGTTCATGACCGGGTAGGGTATGTCATACTGGGAGAGGGCGGTGGGCGAGTAGATGCCGAATGTGGCCACCTCTACCCAGCCGCTCTTGTACTTGGTTGCCGACCCGACCAGGCCGGGATGATAGGCGTAGACCTCGATCTGCGTTCCCGGAGTGTAGTACTTGCTCCTCTTGTCGTCCGGCCGGAACTGAAACTTCTCAAAGCCGAACTGGGAGAGAAGGCCGTCAGCCACCGCCTTTCCGTCCTCGACGCTCACATCCTCATCCATGATCACGCAGCTGGCCGAGTAGTAGCTCATAAGGCGGGCTGCATCCTCAGCCTGCTCTCTTCTAAAGCAGCGGTCCACAGAGAAGAGCCGCAGCGGCAGCTTTGTCCTGTAGTGCAGACTGGATAGCGTCAGAAACCAGCCGGATGTCATGTGGCTTCGCAGTGTGCGGGTGGTGGGTTCGGGCTTCAGCTCCCGGAACTCGGGAAAGACCTTCTCCAGGATCGCCGAGATCAGAGCGTCATTTGCCCCCAGTGCCTTTGAGATCTCAGATACCAGGTCGTCTCCCTCCACCCTTCCCTTCTTGTAGCCGTGCAGTATCTGGCGGAGGGCCTCTGCCTCATCTGCCGACATCTGCCTGCCCAAAAGGGCGCTGACCTGCTCGATCCTCTCATCGGACATGCCGATGTCCGGCCTGGGCAGGCCTGCCAGATAGAAGCAGCGGTCCAGCACAGCGAGCGCCTCGGAGCCGAACTGGCGGTAGACATCAGCAGCATCGACGATCACCGGATTCATGGCCTCTGTGAAGCCCAGGCGGATGTAGGCCTCCCGAAGCCTCTGCACCGTATCGAATATGGGATGCACCACACCGAAGGAGTAGCTGTTTCTGGGGTACATCTCATTGAGTGATGGCCTGCCCAGATACTCCCTTCCCTGCTGCCAGGCCATCTCGAAGTCCTGCCTGGCAGCCTCTTTAATCTGGCTGGGATCAAACTTCATACTCGGTCTCTCCATATTTTAAAGGGCGCTTTATGCTGCCCGGCTCCTGGAAGCGGCTGAGCTGCTCCTGCATCCGGGCCAGCTCAAGGGCACTGGTCAGATCCCCTCTCGTCCTCTCCAGCATCGACCTACTCAGATCGCTCTTGCGCCGCAGGCCGCGGGCAATGGCATCCGGGTAGTCAAAGAGCATGAGCAGGTGATATATCTCCTCCATCACCTCAAGGAAGAACTCGCCTTCAGCCGCCCTGCCCTCTCGAATCAGGTCCAGGATGTGCCGGCGCAGCTCCCCTGTTGCGTCTCCCAGGCCCGCCAGATAATTTACCGGCTCCACACCCACCTCCTCTGGGGCGGGAACGGCATGGCATGTTATGATGCTGTAGACACAGAGGGCTTCAGCATACTCCTGCTCAGCTCCGTCCACAAATCCGGCGTAGCGCACATCCTGGTGCCCGGCCAGTGCCAGCCGGATCTTCTCCAGCCCTGCTGCCGCCTCGGCATTCAGCCTCTCTGCGGAGGCGATCTCTCCCCTGTGCACGGAGCGTATGGATGAGGAGCAGTTGCGGATGGCCTCCCTGCAGAGGCGAATGGCCTCTTCGCGGGCACGGTCCTTGGCATCAAAGCAGGCCAGCATTCTGCCGGAAAGGCTCTCAAGGATTGACAAATCATTCATCTCACTGATGATTTAAAAGCTTCTTCAAGCGGTCCACCGACCGCCTCCCCTCTTCCAGGGAGCGGGACTCGGTCACAATCCGGCCCCTGTAGTCATTGAGGGCCAGGGCAACCTTCTTCCAGGGAACAGTACCGTTTCCCACAGGCAGGTGCTCGTCTCTCTCCCCGTGATTGTCATGGGCATGGATGTGAATCATTTTCTCCTTAAGCTTTAAAAAGCCCTCCACATTTCCGTTGGTATTTGCATGGCCCACATCAAATATGAAGCCCACATTCTCCCTGTCCACAGTCTCTATGATCCCGGAGATCTCCTCAGGCCTGCGTCCCAAAATGGCTGGCATGTTCACCATGTTCTCAACTGCGATCTTCATGTCCAGATCGGAGGCGTGGTCGCAGAGCTGCTGGATGCCGAGGATGCTCTGCGACCAGGCGGCGTCGGGCATCTGCACCCCCAGGGGGGAGAGGTGGCCGGGGTGAAGCACAGCCAGGCGGGAGAAGCCGTATGCCAGATCCAGGCAGCCCTTCATCTGCCGCACGGTCTCCTCCCAGATGGGCTGGTTGAGGGAGGCCAGGTTCAGATCTGAGTAGGGAAGGTGAATGGTGATCACGAGGCCGGTGCTCTCCACGATCTGCCTGGCCTCGTGCAGGTTTTCCCTCGTCAGCCTTTGCCTGCCCTCATTGACTATCTCCCAGCCGCTGTAGCCCAGATCTTTCAGCTCATAGGCCCAGTCGAAGGGACGGTCCACCATCTTGCTGGATGAAAAGCTGAACAGATCAATCTCCTCCAGCGTCCGGCAGGCTCCTGATCTCGCCGGCCAGAAGGTCTATCTCCTGTATCGGCAACCCATCCTTTGTCTGAGGCGCCAGCCAATCGATGACGGTCTGCCCGCCTGTGATCTGCACATGAATCGAGCCCAGCGGCTCCTCTTCGGGAGGAAAGCTGACGTATCCCATCAGTGCGGCCTGCTTTGATAGCAGAAAAGAGACGGTCTCCCCGGCCAGGCCCTGCCGCATCACCGACCTTGCCGAATCGAGAATCCTCTGCCGGCGGAGCTTTTCATGAAATGTCCTCAGCCCGTCCGCCCCGCCGTAGGCCTCGATTTTGTCGGAGCGGATGTCCATGATCAGGCCCGGGAAGATGTTCTCGACTGCGGAGACGACTCTATCCACCCTCTCTGTGGGCCGGACTGGTGAGCAAATGGAGACCTCGATCGTTCTCATCGCCTCTATATGTGGCTCGTCTTGTATCTGAGGATGGCTGCAATGCCTCCGAAGGCTTTGTAGAGCTGCGCTCCTTCTTCGAACTCGGTGGAGATGATTTTAACCTCTGCTCCGCTCTGATCAGCCAGCCTGGAGAGGTCGGATACTATGTCCTCCTCCGCAGCCACTGTCAGGGCGCTGCCGCATTTGGGGCAATTGCCTGGAGGCGGCGAAGAGGCACTGCGTGTCTGGCTCTCAGAAAAGTCGCAGCTCCTGTTGGTGCACTCGATCCTGGCCCGCACCTTGCGCAGGTCCTCGGAGAGGAGCAGAACCTCCACCGCCCCTAGCTCAAGATTGTGGCGAACCTCGCCCTCGCCGTAGGCCGCCAGCCCCCTCTCCGACACAAGCTCCTTCATGAAGCGGCGCATGACCAGCTTGTCCTGGGTGACCTCCAGATCCTGCAGCCGGTCCTGAGCTGCATCCACCAGCTCATACAGGCCCGACTCGTCTGTGTAGGATACATCCAGAGCATCCAGGATCTTCCCCTGCAGCTCATGGTGCAGAAAGCCCCCCTCAACGAACTCCTCCTTGGTGGGGGACGGGCCGCCTACCAGTATGCCCTGCAGGTCTTTGGGATCGATGGGCAGAAACGCATCGTTAGCGGACTCGCCCACCCTGGTGTAAAAGTCGTGAATGGCTATGAGCCGGAGCTGCTGGAAGCGGTGGCTGGACTGGCCGCCCTTCCTCTGCTTGCCGGGAACCGTGGATGTCAGGTGCTTGAGCGGCTCGATGTACTTGCCCTTCAGCACGCCTATGGTGGCCTCCCGCCGGTCGATTACTATCAGCCCGAAGGTCTTCTTGTCGGCGAGCATCTCCTCCAGGGGATCGAGAAGGAATGAGGAATCGCAATGATAGCGGTAGGTCACAATGGGGTCGGGCGGTTCCAGGGCGACATTGTACATCTCGGTGCGGTTGGCTCCGGCATCGACGTTCCCTATGAATATGACGACGCCATTGGCAGGGGGCCTGGGTATCAGCTTGAGGCGGGACATGGCCGACTCCAGTGAGGACTGCACAGATAGCCTGGTGACGCGGGATTTGATGTTGGCTGCCTGGCCGTACTCCTCACGCAACTGGCTCATGACATCTGAAATCTGCTTGTCGGGAGGGATATAGAGGGAGATCAGCTCTGTCCCCCTGCCCGTCTTGCTCCTCAGGCCGTCTAAAAGGCGCTTGAATTCGTATTTTTCCTGTGCCGTAAACTCCATCAGCAATCTCCCAAAAGCACTCACGGACAAGGTATAAAAGGCTTCGTTTCAGCGGCTACAGCCGGTATTCAAAAACTATATAAAGATATAAGTTATCTTATACTCTATGGACCAACTAGTTGTTCTCCAGATGATTTATGAGGCATTTTTCAAAGGCGTTGACGGCCTGCAAAAAATCAATAGCAAATCAATCGAGGGATGCTGCCCGGAGCTGGTAGCAGGTCTGCTGGATGGCATGAAAAAGGGGAGGATCGATGAGGAGATCTGCCGCCAACTATCTAATAAACTGGAGAATATTTACGAGATCAAAAGGGCCGGAGACATAATCCTGCAGGCCGGCTATTTTCGGCTGGCAGTGGAGACATACAGCCGTGCCCTCTCACTCTGCAGCGATCCTGTGATGCTGCCGGTCCTGCAGAACAACCTCGGCAGGGCATATGCCGCCAGCGGGGACCTCGGAAAGGCCGTCTACTACTATGAGAAGGCCGCCGACTGCTTCTCCAGAGAGGACGATAAAGCTGGCCTGGCCCATGTTCTGGGAAACCTGGGCTCCGCCTTCCGCCGCCACGGCGACTATGACAGGGCGGTCGAGTACTGCTATAAGAGCCTCAAGACGTTCGAAGATATATCTGATGCCGAGGGAGTAGCCCAGATGACAGGCAGCCTGGGCCGGATATATGCAGATATGGGGGAGAGGGACCTTGCCGCCCGCTACTTCGAGAAGAGCCTGAATGATTTTGAGGCTCTGGGCGATCAGAAGAGCGCCGCCTGGATTTTGGACAGGATGGGACGGCTGGCGGCTGCGGCCGGGGAGTGGGACACGGCCATATGCCGATATCATCAAAGCCTCTCCATCTTCGAGCATCTGGGGCGGAGCACCAGCCAGGGGATTGTGCTCTCCAACCTGGGCAGGGCCTTTCTGGAGCTTCATGAGCCAGACGCCGCCCGCGAGCCCCTGGAGAGGGCTGTGCGGCTTCTGCCGCGTCATGCAAGGCCAGGCTATCAAAATGCCCTTTCTGCTCTCGCCGCAGCCTACTGCTCTCTCGGCGAGAAGAGCCTGAAGAGGGCGGAGGACATCGAGAGGGCAGCTCTGAAGATGGCGGAGCTGACGCACCAAGATGAGACGGAACTTTCAGGGTATGAGGAGGAGATCTCTTCAGCAGAAAAGGCTAGGCGAAAAGCATCCAGGCTCTTCACTCTGGCAGCAGATCGCTATCAGGAGCTATCTGCATCTCTTCCCGGATCTGCAGAGGGCCGCTCCCAGGTCAAAGCTGAGGCATTGCTGGCCAAAAGCCGGTCCTATCTGGCCCTTCTCGGCGCCAGCACCTCCGATGAGAAGGCGTCCTCCCTGGCAGAAAGGGCTCTCTCAGCTCTGGATGGGGCCGCAGCGCACTCCTCTGCAGAGGGACGGGAGCGCATCCTTGCCCTGCAGAGGGCCGTTTCTGGCATGAAGGAGGCCTACAGTAGCAGCCTTCTCAAGAGCGATCCGGACAGAGCCGCTGGCTCCATCTCACGTGCTGCCGACCATCTTCTGGAGAGCCTTGGCGGTGAAGAGGGACCTGTCACAGGTGGGGGTGGGTCTGTGAGAGGCGGGATCCTCCAGTCGCTAAAGAGCATCGGAGCCGCAGCGCAATGCTGCAAAGCCAAAAATCGCGGGGCGGGCTGGCAGCAGGCTGTAGCGCAGGAGCTGCTGAGTGCAGCAGAGGGCCTCGGCACAGTGAGTGGGGCCGGCGTGCCGGCCAGGATCTCATCCGATCTGTCAATGGCGGCCCGTGCTCTGCAGAATGCTGCCGGAGAAAAGGGAGATCAGATGCAGGAGGATGTGGTGCAGCATGATTTCAGCGGGGTTCTGGATCCGGCAAGAGATGCCCTGATTCTTTTAGGAGGGACAGTAGTAAGGCACTTTCTGGGCGGCATCAGAGGCCTCGAGGCCCTTCCCGTCTGGGATGAAAGCATGCGCCTTCTAACCTCTTCTGGAAGGCCAAACTTGGCGGTTTTGGAAGGCAGGAGCAAAGAAGAGGAGTCCCATGAAGTGAGTGAGAGGGGAGAGGTGAGGGTGAAGAAGCTGATCCTCGCCGACGGCACTGTGGAGGAGCCTGAGGCATTTCCATCTGAGAACGCAGATCCTGAAGAGGGCTGGCTGGTCCCAATGAGGCTGGAGGTGGCAGGTCGGGATGGCGACGGGGCCCTTCTGAGGGATGAGGACCGCCTACTGCAGGAGACGGGCTGTTCAGAATATGAGGGTGAGGCTGTGGCGGAGGGGGACGAAAGGGCTCGGGCGCAGAGCGGCGGGCCGCAGGAGCACGTCTCTCCGGGGGATGAAGGCGGAGATAAGCCCGAGGGCAGGGATCTGCCGGCAGGTGATGACTGGCAGAGCGGAGAAAGCATGCCGGACAGCCTTATCAGCGCAAATGAGGGAAGCAGCCTGCAGGCAGAGGATGGCACAGAGCTGGAGGAGCCGGCCGCAGGGGGGGATGAGTTTTGGCTGCATTCAGAGGGCGGCCTGGATAGAACCGAGTCTGCTTCCTCTGACCTGGAGACGGAGAGAGAGCCTCAGTTCGGCCCCTTCAATCTAAGCCAGGGCATTGCAGCCCTCAAGGGGCTCACCATCATTGTGGTCATGCTCCTGGCTGTGGAGGCAGTCCTTCATCTGATATAGGATAATTGATATAGACCGGATGAACTGACAGTCCTCTGCCGGTATGAAAAAGAAGCAGCTTGAGATGATGCTGGAGCGGCTGGAGGGCTTCTCGCGGCCGTCCTTTCAGAGGGAGCAGTATAGCACGCCTGCCGCGGTGGCAGCGGAGATGCTATATCTCGCGGCCATTCGCGGAGACCTGGAGGGCTGCACCGTCTGCGACCTCGGCTGCGGCACTGGCATTTTAGCCATCGGCGCCTCACTGATGGGAGCGAGGGCAGTGGGCGTGGAGACCGACCCGGAGGCACTGGCTGCAGCGAAGAGAAACGCAGAGCGGCTGGGGGCCACAGTGCACCTCCTGCGCGCCGATGTCAGGTCCATAGAACTCCGGCATATTGATACAGTGATTATGAACCCTCCCTTCGGGGCCCAGAAGGCAAGCGAGGGGGACCGGGCCTTTCTCAGCCGGGCCCTGCGGACGGCGGGGGTGGTATACTCCCTGCACAACCGGGGAAGCGCTGGATTCATCAGAGGCTTTGTGAAACCAGCTGCCATATGGGAGATGTATCGCATACCCTATCCTTTGAAGAGATGCTTTGACTTTCACAGCAAAAGCGTAAAGACGATCGATGTCGAACTTTACAGAATCGTCAGAGCCGGCCCGCAAGAGATTACGAAAGAAAACAACTGGGGAGAAGACCGTACGCGTAGTTCAATGGTATAAATACTAGTAGTTACGAACCGAAATGTTGCTGATAGATGAATTTACGGAGATATAGAGGAGTTATTAGATGGACGGCAGCTTTGTGCTTCCTGGAGATGTGGTGGGCTCAACAGAGGAGTTTGTGCCCGGCGACTACACCTATGCCAGAGGTGGAATGATCTATGCTACCACGGCCGGACTGGTCAAGATCGATGCCAAGTCTAGGTCGGCTAGCGTCATACCCAAGACCAATGCCCCGGTCAAGCTAAGACAGGGCGATATCGTAGTAGGAGAGGTGATCGACCTCAAAGACAGCCTGGTAATCGTATCCCTGGCCTTCAAGAAGGGGCATGAGGACAGGCCTCTCCCAGATGAGGAGGCGACGATTCACATATCAAATGTGAGAAACTCATATGTCAAGGACCTGCGCCAGCTTTTTTCCCTGCGCGACATAATCAAGGCCAGGATCATAGATGACCGGCAGATGAGGCTGACCACAAGTGACGAGGACCTGGGGGTCATCAAAGCCTACTGCAACCGCTGCCTGACAGCCCTCGTCAGGAAGGACAGCAAACTGGCCTGCCCGAATTGCGGATCCACCGAGACGCGAAAGATGAGCTCCAGCTATGGTTTGGGTGTGGTCTAAATGAATTTGAAGATCATCAACAAAACCGACAGCGAGGCCGTAATCGAGTTTGTGGGCGAGGGGCATACCATCTTAAATCTCCTGCGGACTGAGCTCTTAGCGGATGATAGGGTGCTGATGGCCACATATGACACCAAGTTTCCCGTCATGAACAATCCCGTCTTCCGGCTGACGACCAGAGGCGCAGATCCCATTGTGGTGCTGAGAGAGGCTGCCGGCCGCATAGTCAGCCAGTGCCAGGAGTTCTCAGGCCTGTATGCAGAGGCAGTGAAATAGTGTTTTAGATAAGCGTTACCTTTAACTACAATTGCCGTAGTCCTCCATATTCCACATGTGAGGCTTGATACGTGAAATGGCACTCGATGACACCAGATGAAGTCCTGGCCAGCCTTAGGTCAGGGCACAGCGGCCTGGACAGCAGCGATGCAGCGCAAAGGCTCGCCGAGCATGGACCCAATCAACTGGAAAGCCCCTCCAAACCCTCTCCACTGAGGATCTTTCTCTCCAAATTCAAGGACTACATGGTCCTCGTTCTGATCTTTGCGGCAATCGTCTCTTACATCGCAGGCGAAGGCACCAACTCCCTCGTCATCCTGGGAATTGTGGTACTGGTGGCCATAATCGGATTTGTGCAGGAGTACAAGGCAGAGAGGGCTATGGAGGCCCTCAGGGAGATGGTGGCTCCGGAGGCAGACGTAATGAGGGACGGCAGGATGAGCACCATTCCCGCCGCAGAACTCGTTCCGGGCGATATAGTCTTCCTGGAGGCGGGTGACAAGGTGCCGGCAGATGCCCGCATCCTGGAGGCGACAGCCCTGGAGGTTATCGAGGCCTCGCTGACAGGAGAGTCGGTGCCGGTTAAAAAAAGCCCTGAGCCCATTGCAGAGGATGCAGCTCTTGCTGACAGAAGGAGCATGCTCTTCATGGGCACCATTATCTCCTACGGCAACTGCCGTGCGGTGGTAACGGCCACCGGGCTGTCTACCGAACTGGGCCGGATATCGGGCATGATCAGGCAGAAGCCTGTCGAGCCTCCACTTAAAATCAAGCTGGAGGGGCTGGCCAAGAGGCAGGCCTATCTGGTATTCGCCATAGCCGCCACTGTATTCATCATTGATTATAGCCGCGGCTCGCCCATCATGGACTCGCTCATCGCCTCCATCGCCCTGGCCGTAGCCGGAGTTCCTGAGGCCCTTCCTTTCATTGTCACCCTGGCTTTAGCCTTCGGGACCCAGGCCATGGCCAGGAAGAACGCCATTATCAGACGCCTGCCTGCTGTGGAGACCCTGGGATCGACCACAGTGATCTGCACAGACAAGACAGGAACCCTCACCACTGGAGAGATGACACTGCGGGAGATTCACACCTACAGGAGGATCGATGTGGATGGCTCGGGCTACAGCCCTGATGGCTCCTTCTTTGATGACGGAAAGAAGGTCAGCGCTCAGGATGAGGATCTGGTCCGGCTGCTCACCATCGGCGCTCTGGCCAATAACGCGGACATGGAGAAGGCCAACGGCTCGTGGCGCATTGTGGGCGATCCCACTGAAGGGGCTCTCATTGTGGCTGCAGAGAAGGCGGGCATACTTGAAGGCATTCGCAAGAGATATGTCAGGCTTGCAGAGTATCCCTTCGACTCCGACCGGCGGAGGATGACCACGGTAGATGAAATTGCAGATGGAGGGCTCAGGGTCTCCATGAAGGGCGCCCCAGAGGCGGTCCTCAGCCGATGCAGCCGAAAAGCTGCACCGGGAGGAGCAGACTTGCCCCTCACAGATCAAGACAGGAAGGCCATCGCCTCCCTGGCGGACGAGATGGCCAGCCGCGCCATGAGGGTGCTGGCCTTCGCAGAGAAGCCTCTTTTTGCAGGAGAGTGTCTTCATGGGTCGATTACCGTCGACGAGCTCGAATCTGACCTGATATTCGTTGGCCTCGCCGGAATGATGGACCCGCCCAGAAAAGAGGTGATGCAGGCAATAGCCATCAGTAAGGGTGCCGGCATTCGCACAGTCATGATCACGGGCGACCACCGCCTCACAGCCTTGGCCATAGCCAGGGAGCTTCAGATCGGCAATGGCGATGTCATTGAGGGCATAGAGCTGGACGGCATGAGCGATGAGGAGCTGGCTGACAGGATAGAGCACGTATCCGTATTTGCCAGGGTCACTGCCGAGCATAAGGTCCGCATAGTCAAGGCCCTGCAAAAGAAAGGAAATATCGTGGCCATGACCGGAGACGGGGTTAACGACGCCCCCGCCCTGAAGGCGGCGGACATCGGGGTGGCTATGGGAAGGACAGGCACTGAGGTCACCAAAGAGGCATCGGATATGGTCATAGCCGATGACAACTTCGCGACCATTGTGGGTGCAGTGGAAGAGGGGAGAAGGATCTACGACAACATCAGAAAGGGATCGTCATACCTTCTGGCAGTCAGCTTCGCAGAGCTTGCCACCATATTCGTGGCCGTCCTCCTCGGCTATCCTATCCCACTCCTGGCCGCCCAGATCCTATGGATAAACGTGGTGGCCGAAGAGTTTCCAGCCATCGGCCTGGCCCTTGAGCCGGCTCATGCCGAAACCATGAGGAGAATGCCCCGCGATCCAAAAGAGCCCATGCCATCGAGAAGCCTTATGATCTATACCCTGGCCATAGCGGCTGCCATTGTGGCCGGCACGCTGGGGCTTTACATCCACTCTATTCAGATGGGAGAGGAGACGAAATACGCAAGGACTGTGGCCTTTGTGGCCCTGGGCTTCTTTACAGTATACAATGCCTATAGCAGCCGGTCGCTCGAGGAATCGGTATTGAGGATGAATCCCCTGGGCAACAAAACCCTGCTCATGGGAATAGCCGCATCAATCGGTACGATTCTGGCAGTGGTGTACATCCCCTTCATGCAGTCCATATTCCAGACCAGCCCTCTGTCTTACCAGAGCTGGATACTCGTACTGGCCGTGGGCCTGCTGGTGGTCATAGCGGCTGAGGTCATGAAGAGGTTTCTGCCGGAACTGAAATGAGGATTAGGAGGGAGGCAAAAGTCTTCTTTCTAGGAGGAAAAATAATGGTCGTCGACCTTTGCCATTATCCTCTCGGCAATCGACGTATTTAAGTCTTTCGTCCCCTGATAAGGGACTGCACCTTCTGCGGTTCGATGGCCTGTGAGATGGAATTCTCTTTGTCCTGGCGCATCAACTGATAGGCTATCTCAGGATCGATAAAGTACCTGTCAAGATACTCCTCGCGGGTGAAATTGCCCCCCAGACTGGAGACATAGAGCGGGCTGCCCACAACCGGGGTGATCTTTCCCACAGGCAGTATCCATTCAAAGCCCATGGGAAGATCGCACAGCCAGTCCTCCTGGCTGTAATCCGGATCTGTCAGCACATCCTTCTCTTTTTCATTTACTGAGCCGCAATTTTTGCATATGAACCTTATCTTCATATTCCGCCACATCCTTCCTGTTCATGCCCAGGCAGATTAAGAGAGATTATTGGATTACAGTATATATAATTTACTAACAAAATACATTGCATAAACCTTTTGATATATCGGCGTAAAGAGGCGATAATCGACCGACGGCAGAAAGGTGGCAAATAGATATATGATCGATGATGAAATGAGGAGTACTTTATGATGAAAAAAGCGAAGCTGTCCTTGATTATCCTTGGACTCATAGCCATTCTCACATCCGCAGCACCAGCCCTGAGCGACTACCAGCAGGGCGTGCTGGACGGCCTCAAACGGGGATGGTTCATGGCCCAGAGATACGACCAGGCACTGCAGGGAGATGCAAATGCCTACAACCAGGCTGTACCAGATTACAACGCCTGGATCAGATCTGTATTCGGAGAAAACCAGTCTCTGCTCCTCCAGCCCTTCACTATGGGGGCAGGGGCGGCCGACTACTCGGTAAGCAGGACGATAAAGCCGGTGCACAGCATCGATGCAAGCTGGAACCAGTCCGGATCGCTGCTGGAACAGCCCGATGCCAGCGGCCTGATCAAAGGGGTGCCTGCCGAAGCCTACTACTCCATTGGCCCTGCCCTGATCGGCTTTTGAGCGGATGGCATTTATACCGGCAGAGGCGATAAAAGGCCGTGAGCAGGTGAGAGTTTGGGCGGTGCGTTGAGAATGAGGGGAAGTATCTTTGCGATAATGATGGCGCTCCAGGCGCTGCTTTTCTTTGCGCCCGTAGCCGATGTGGCCCACGCCGTAGACACGCTGGCCCAGAACTACACAGAGCACTCCTGGGTTTTCGTGAACGGCTATATGGAGGAGTCCAGAATCCTTCAGACCCAGACAGGGTATAACGGACAGAAGATGGTTCTGGGCACCAGCGGCAGCGGCATTGCCACGAGGACCATCGACTCTGAGGTCTATCGCGACTCAAATGAGGATAGCGCATCTATCATCATCTCCTCAAATTACGATTACCACCCATATGTTCCTCCCCTGACCCAGAGCGACCTGAAAAACGCCCTCTGTGCCAAGAACTACGAGGTGGGCTCAGTTATGTCCGAGACATACCAGATCGACAAAGACCTCATAAAGGACACCCGGATCTACCAGAACGACAGCTTCTCCATCTACGAGATCAGCTCAGAGGTGCAGGGCACTGCCAGGATCGGAGGGAGGGTGCAGAAGAACGCCCAGACTGTTCCATCCCTGATGATGAACGGAATTTACATGGGGTATGCGCAGATCAGGTCGGAGACCATTGTGGGAAATACGTCGGTGCTCAACCTGCCCTGCCCGTAGGCAGTTCGCAGGCGCTCGCCTGAAAACTTGTGGAAAATGATGGGGGAAACGCCCTAATTTTTTAGACTTTTGCTGCGGCATGGGCCAGGCCCACGGCGTTCCGCATCGCGAACGGGTCACGTGAGTAGTGCAGATGGCCGGGGCAGCGGCAGTCGGTACACCCGAAGCCCGAAACGGGTGAGATCTCACATCCTATGGCAGACGCTATCCGGCATTCCAGGTCCTCTGCCGTCCGGGTGATATAGACCTCTAAAACTGTCGCCCAGGGCAGCAGGTAGTCGATGTGCCACCTTCGCGTCCTCTTCCTGTCCCGGGAGAGGAGGATGTGCCTGTCGACTCTCTTCAGGCCGCCGGGGCCGCGCGCCGAACCGGTATAGCAGTAATAGCCGGCAGGATATCTGCGGGCCCCCAGGGATCCGACCTCAATCTGCAAAGCCCCCGGGACAGAGAGCATGAGGGTGTAGATGCCAGGCTCGCTCATGCAGAGGAGACGTCCGGGCGAAATGACAATATGCATCCCCTGCTAGTTGCATCTGATCAGCTATAAGAGTATGGCGTAGGTGTAGGCATTATGGAGAGGCCATACGAGATGCATATTAAAGCAATACTTTTCTATGATGAGAAAGCATAAGGCTTTGGGGTGAAATTAAGTGAAGTTATTACTGGCAGCAACTGTGATGCTGGTGCTCTCCTCCGCAGCCCTGGCTGCTACTGAGAGCCAGCAGCTCGGCCCTTATGCAGTGTCATTTGATATGAATACAGATCTATCTCATCAGATAATGGTTGCAGAGCCGATTGAGGCACCAACTGCCACCATTTACAATATGCAGATATTTTCAGATAACTCCACCAAGGCAGTGATCACAATCAGCAAGTATGACAGTCCCATTGACTCAACACTGGAACTGTACAAGCAGATTCATGCCATGAATATGGTGATCACCAATGCCTTCAATACGACCAGTGCTGAAGACAGGACGATTGACGGAAAGGATGGCTTCCTGTTGACCTGCGTGCCGCTACAATACAACACAGCAGCCCCCGCGGACGCAGTGCTTTACGACGCCTCCTTCTGGCTGGACAGCCAGGGCTGCGAGTGCGGACCCGTCTCCGTGGGTACAACCAGTGTGGATATAATATCCTCATACCCGCAGGAGGTAACTGAGAGCCTGCTCTCCAGCCTGCATGTGGCGGAGGGGCAGGCAGCGGCAGCCTCCGGCGGACAGGTTCTGCCTCCGGAATGAGCAGCCATAAAACCAAAACCTCTTTTTTTGCCTCTCCTTTTATCCTTCGCCGGACGAAGAGCGAAAACTATTTATCGTCAAAAGTCTACTTTGCAAACGGCAAAAGTCGAGAAAGACCTCTTTTCCCTCCTATCCCTGGACTTTTGCCTCCCTCCTACCTCCTGGCGTGAATGCCAGGGTATCTATCATGGCACATCCTCAAATACAGATCATGAAGAGCATTTTCTTTTTCGATACAGCTCTTGGAAAAATAGCCATAGCGGAGGACGGCCAGGCCGTCACCCGCCTCTTTCTTCCAGGAGAGGTGCCGCCGGCAGACGCATCCCTGCAGAAGACAGATCTGCTCTGTGAGGCGAAAGAGCAGCTCGATAGCTACCTCCTGGGAGGGAGGAAGGCCTTTGACCTGCCCCTCGACCTGTCGGGAACCGAGTTCATGAGGGCAGTCTGGCAGGCCCTGCTGGCCATACCCTACGGAGAGACGAGAAGCTACAAAGATGTGGCTGAGAGCCTGAACAGGCCGCGTGCCTTCAGGGCTGTGGGAGCGGCCTGCCGGGCAAATCCCCTGCCGGTCTTCATTCCCTGCCACCGGGTGATAGGCAGGGACGGCAGCCTGAGCGGATACCGGGGCGGCCTGCAGATCAAGAGGCATCTTCTGGAGCTGGAAGGATGTGGCAGGAGATGACGCGATTGGCTCGCAGAGTTCCCGCCCGGATGGAGGCCTGTCAAGGAACATTTTATATGGTTTGCCGCAGCCTAAATGCTTGAAGCTCTATGGTCCTGGAAAACTTAGGCGGGTCGCTGCGCAATGCCTTAAAGAAGATTGCGTCTGCGAATAAGATCGACAAGGCGCTGGTGGATGATGCCGTGCGCGAGATTCAGCGCGCACTACTGCAGGCCGATGTTAATGTAAAGCTGGTGATGCAGCTCTCCAATACGATCAAGGAGAGGGCCTTAAACGAGAAGCCTGCCGCAGGCATGAATCCGCGCGAGCATGTCATAAACATAGTATACCAGGAGCTGATCAATCTGGTGGGAAGGGGAAGCGACATTGCCCTCAAGAAACAAAATATCATGCTGGTAGGGCTGCAGGGCTCTGGAAAGACCACAACCGCTGCCAAGCTTGCCACCTTCTTTCAAAGGAAGGGGCTGCGCGCAGCCGTCATCTGCGCCGATACATTCAGGGCGGGAGCCTACGACCAGCTCAAGGCGCTCTGCGAAAAGCAGGGCGTATTCTTTTACGGCGAGAAGGGAAACCCCGATGCTCCGGCTGTGGCCAGGGCCGGCCTTGAGGCCGCGAGGAAGTATGATGTGAGAATTGTCGACACTGCCGGCAGACACGCCCTGGAGGACGACCTGATCCAGGAGATGAAGGACATTCACGCCGTGGTCAATGCCGAGCAGAAGCTGCTGGTGATGGACGCGGCACTCGGCCAGCAGGCGGCAGAGCAGGCCCGCGCCTTCGACCAGGCGATATCCATCACCGGCGTCATCATCACAAAGCTGGATGGAACAGCCAAGGGAGGCGGGGCCCTATCTGCTGTGGCCGAGACAAAGACATCGGTGGCCTTCATCGGCGTGGGCGAGACGCCAGCAGACCTCGAGAAGTTCGAAGCCGACCGCTTCATATCCCGTATGCTGGGGATGGGAGACATCAAGACGCTCATCGAGAGGGCCCAGGAGGTGCAGACAGAGCAGCAGGTCGACATGGACTCCCTCATGCGGGGAAAGTTCTCCCTCAAGGACATGTACCAGCAGATGGAGGCCATGAACAGGATGGGGCCCCTCAAGCAGATCATGCAGATGCTCCCCCTGGGCGGCCTGGGCGTGGAGCTGTCCGACAGGGAGTTTCAGATGACCAAGGAGCGGCTGGATAAGTACCGGGTGGTCATGGACTCCATGACAGATGCCGAGCTTGAGGATCCGAGGATCATCACAGCTTCGCGAATCAAGCGCATATCCAGGGGCAGCGGAGCCTCCCCAGACCTCGTGCGCGAGCTTTTAAAATCCCATCAGGCCATGCAGAAGGCCATCAAAGGCATGCGCGGAGGGGCGGGAAAGGCGAATATGAAGCGGCTCATGAAGAGGTTCTCGCCTGGTGCCAGACAATAGCTTACTGCTCCCACCTGCCCTCTGCCGTCCCCATGAGGCCGATCTGCCCGGGCACAGCCCTGCTCCGTCTCACAAAGCTGCCGATAAGGCCGCCGTTTCCTTCTGCTCCAGCCAGCTCGAGCGTGAAGATGCCTCCTGAGTATGCTGTCACATTCAAAGTGAGATTGCCTCCAACGAGGCGGCCGTCGGCTGATACCGGCTCGCCGCCCTGGGAGGATGTCATATTGCCCGCTCCGGACAGGCCTGACCCTTTTGCGGATAGCCGAAGGTCAAAGCTCGCATTTTCCGCGCTGTCGTTGAGGTGGATTATCAGGCGGCGGGGCTGAGCCTCGTCTCCGGCAGAGACGCTATCCTTCCCGTAATCTCGCAGAAACTCATCATAGCTGGACATATCCATGCTCATGGCCGGATCTCCCAGGAAGTCGTAGGAGGCCCCGCCCCCTAAAGAGCAGCACCTTCCCGCTGCCGGCGAGCCTGCGGACAGTATGAGGGCAGCTACTGCTATGAGATTAATAAGGCGCATCATTCCTGCTCCTGAATGCTCTGCACTGCGCTTCCCACAAAAGCTCCGGTTCCTGCCCCGCTATTAGCACTGGTGCCCGCAGATGTCCTTGAGCTGCCGCCCAGAGGTGTAACATGGCGCAGCTGGACGGAGGGGTTCATGCTTCCTGTGACAGTTCCAGATGCGTACGGCCCATCAGCCGAGAGGAGGTCGTACTCTCCGGCAAGGGATGTGCCTGAGACTGTGAGGTAGAGCCGCAGTGCCATCCCGCCGTCTGCCTGGCAGACGAATAGCGTTGTACCCCCGGCAGCCACAGAGCCGGCGGCAGTCACAGATGTCGTGCCTTTATCCATAAGGCCGGTGCCCATTATGAAATCGCCCTTCTGAATGGCCTGCAGGTCGATATGCCTGATGAACGGGCCATTCAGGTCGAGAGACCACGTTCCCGTCAGGTTGGGCTGACCTGATAGCGCGCCAAGCTCAGATGTCGATATCGAGCTCTTGCCCACGGTTAGAGCCGGAACCGTCCCCGTGCCAGTGGCTACTGTGCCCATGTAGCCCTGCGAGGACGCATTTGCAGCAAAACATATGAGTAAAATTAAAGATATGGGAATTGTCTTTTCTGCCATGCCGGATGGTATGGATGACGTCGTTAATAACGCTGATGCCCTCATGCTGCGCCATTTCTCGGCGAGGAGCCATAAAATGTGTTCCGGGCTTGCTGGCCCGGAGCAAACCCGATCGACTTATGATGCCAGGACTAGGCAGACTGATTGGCCGGCAGTGCCGGTGCAGGCTGCATGGCTGCTGTGCCCTGCGATGAGAGCAGGCTGCCGAAGGCCAGGCCAGGCTGGGTCACCCCAGTTGCTGTGAGGATATAATCTCCGTCCATTGAGCCCTGCCTGATGGTCAGGCTCATTCTGTAGAGCGTGCTGCTTTTCACCGGCGTCACGAAAAGGGCCAGGCGGTCTCCCAGAACTGTGCCCGCCGCTGTGACCGCGGTGGTCACACCGTTTTCAGTCAGCTCACCTGAGCCATATACGGCATCAGAGGTCTGAGATAGATCCAGCTTGAGGAATCTGGTTGCCACATCGGTCAGAGTGAATGCCCAGCTTCCTGCGACAGGAGCTGCTCCGAATCCTATAACCGGCGGAGTCCTTACCCCTTTATCTGCAGGAACATGAGGGCTCATGCCCGTATCCGCTCTTATGATAAAAAGGCTCTCATTTCGGAATGATAGTGCTGAGTCATTTATATCCTTATATACTGTGTCGGCTCCCTCCCTGACCTCCTGGTAGATCTCGCTTCCTGAGGCGTTTACGGGCGGAAAAGCCGGCTCGACGATCTCATTCTTCGGGCCCTGGGCAAAGGCTGCCATGGACAGAGATGCCACAAGTGCCACAGCTATAATCACACTAAATTTTCCCATTCTCCTGATACCTCCATAACTGAAAATCCCTGCCAACGTATTAAAGTTAACCCTTCAGCCCCGGATCGAATATCTATCGTGCGGCTCAATCAATGGCCTGTCATCCACGTCCGGGCCGATATTATGCGGACTGTCGCAGATGCCATCGTTATCTTGATCATTCATCTGGACTGCTGCCCAGTAGTTTCCCAGGCGGCTGCTATAGGACCTTCCCTTGTATTGGTACGGTATAGCCTCGGGGCTGATCCAGGAGTTGCTGGATATGAATGAATAGACATCGCGAGAATTTCCCATAAATGAATTCAAATAGATCTCATTGCTGCTGGAGTGCTGGGGTATACGCCTTCATCCAGATAGAGGCCCTCAAAATTGCCGCTGATATTATTATAGCACAGACGGTTATGGCTGCTGCCCACCAGCTTTACGCCCTGATGGCAGCCCTTCACGATGTTTGCCATTATGCTGCAGCCGGAGGATGAGATAAGTGCGATGCCGGCATCTTTGACCTCGACTGTGTTGTTAATAAGATTGTTTTGCGAGGAGCCCTCGAGAACCATTCCACCGGCATCTCCAGAGAGCGCATTGGACTGTATGCTATTGCCTGACGATCCGGCCATGCGGATGGCCGAGTTACAATTCCAGAAGGAGTTTGCCTCCAGGCTGTTTCCGCTCGAGTTTCGAAGCAAAATGGCACTGGCGCTGTTTGAGAGATTATTCGCAGAGAGGCGGCAGTCACGGCAGCTCTCCAGGAGCAGGCCGGCAGGGCATTGCCGGATATCATTTCCATTGATGCTGATATTCCTGGACGAATTGAGGTGGATTGCTGCCGCTTTATTTCTGAGGAGCGCGTTGTCGGATACAGTGCTGTTGCCGGCTCCAGAGATGGAGACTCCGAAGTCTCCACCTTCAATATGATTTGCTGAGATGGTGTTGTCTTCGCTGAGGCCTGAAATCACCACTGCCTCCGGATTTTCGCAGATGGTATTACTTGCGATGGCATTTCTGCGGCCATTTACGAGCAGCACGCCCTGCTCTGAGTTTGCGTTCACGTGATTGAATGAGAAGACGTTGGCGGAGGAGTCCTCGAAGCATGCGCCGCTGCCAGCGGAGATATTGCTGAACAGGTTTCTTGATATGATATTTCCACTGGAGGAGATGAGATGTATCCCATATTGGTCATTGTGGCGGGCATCGTTTCCCTCAAAGCGATTTTCATCAGAGAAGAACAGTGTAATTCCGCATCCATCATTGCTTTGCAGGTCATTATCGGATATGATGTTGTCATGAGCGTCCCAAAGGTAGACTGCATAATCGTTTTTCGATGCGGTATTGTTGGCTATGGCATTTCCACTGGACATATACGGATAAAATCCATAATCGTTGTTGACGGCTGAATTGTTGTATATGCTATTATTATTTGAATTTGATAAGACTACACCATAGTCATTGGTGACCATCGAATTGTCTCTGATGATGGTATGACTGGATTGGTAGAGCTTTATGCCTATGCCCATATTCTCGCTGGCGTTATTGCAGGCAATGGTATTATCTTCTGAATCTATGACCATGATGCCAGCCTGGTTATTCCAGCACAGGGAATTATTGAATATATGATTATCCCTGGCTGAGAATATGACCAGCCCGGCCAGATAATTATCATTCACATCATTGCCTGCTATGGTGTTGCTGTCATTGGAGACTAGAATGCCTATGGCATTGCCTTGCATTGTATTATTGGCTATGATGCATCTTTGGGCCATCACATTTACCGCCGCGCCGCACCATCCCGTGGCACCGCTCAGGTTCAGGCCTTCCACACAGACTCCATCCGCCGAGATCAGGATGATGTCCTCTCCATCACCAGCCAGGATAAGGGGCCTCTCTGTCATGGCAGTCTGCCCGGTTATCCCCCGCAGTGTGATGCTCTTGTTGATGATGATGCTCTCCCTGTAGACGCCGGGCTGAATTTCGATGGTATCTCCGGGAAAGGCGGCATCGATCGCCTTCTGGATGCTCCCGCCATGCCCAATGGAGATGGCCGCCGCACCGGAGACATATGATATATTAATCAAAATGATCAAAATCGCCGGCCCGAAATGCCCTCGCCTATCCATCATTCCACATCTTCCCTGATGCGGCTTAAATCGGCTCTCAGATCGCCTGAGATCTTTGCTCCCTCCAGGTTGGCGCTGTAGAGGGAGTGGAGGGTGAACTGGTCGTACTTGATCTTCTCCAGGTTTGCACCGGATAGGTCGGCGCCTGTCATCTCCACCCGGTCGAGGCTGGCATCACTCAGATCCACACCGCGCAGGTCGGCATTGGCCAGATAGACCCGCACCAGGTCCGATCCGCGCAGGGACGATCCGGAGAGATCCACACCGCGCAGGTCCATCTCGCACAGCCTTACCCTGTCCAGAACCGCCAGGCGAAGGGTGCAGCCAGCCAGCCGGGCCGAGTTGAGGTCCGCATCGGATAGATCGGCACCCGTGAGGTTGGCTCGGGTAAGGTCGCCATAGGGGATCTTGGCTGAGTTCATTCTGGCACCCATGAGCCTCGCCTCAGTCAAATCGGCATAATCAAGGCTGGCTCCGGTCAAAATAGCGTCCGTCAGGTTCGCGCCCATGAGATAGGCCCTGGTAAAGTCCGCCCCTGAGAGGTCTGCACCATTGAGGTTGGTATTGTACATCTCAGCCCTGGAGAACTGGCCGCGAGAGAGGTGGCTGCTGGACAGGTCGGCCCAGCTCACATGGGCGCCGATGAGGTTGGCGCTGATCAGATATATGCCCCGCAGATACGCTCCGGAGAGATCCGTTCGAAAGAGGCGGGCATCTGTCAGATCGGCATCGAAGAGACGGGCATCGGAGAGGTCCGCCTCAGTCAGATCCGCCTCCCTTAAAACAGCGTCACTGAGATTGGCGCCTGCCATCTTGGCATTGGCAAGGCAGGCCCATGAGAGATTGGACCCCTGCAAGTCCGCGGAGCTGAGGTCGGCCATTGACAAATCGGCCCCAGCCATCTCAGCTCTCCTGAGAACGGAATTGCCGAGCCAGGCGGAACGCAAAAACGCGCCCCTCAGGTTGCAGTTGCTGAGATTCGAGCCGGATATGTCCGACTGATTGAGGTGCTTGCCACTCATATTGATATTGGAGAGGTCGATGCCGGCAAGGCCGGCGCGGTCCGTCATATTGGCGCTCAGGTCGGCAGGGGGCTCTCTGAGAGGGATGCATGCGGCAGTTGGTGTGCCGGCCGCCAGCGATCCCAGAATCAATAAAGCCAGCGCCAGCAGCCTGGAATAGCGAATTCTCATAGGTCCTCAGTATTTCCGATTCTTAAATCATATCCTTTTAACATTTTAAGTTTCTGGTAAACCTCTATTCCCCTTTCATCCCGGCCATCGCCGCAGCCAGCATCACCGGGCCGTCGAAGCTGCCCCGCGCCCGGCTGGAGTCGATGAAGATCCGGTCCATAAGCACAGGCGCGCCGTAGGAATTGACGCCGCAGAGCAGCAGCAGGGTACGAAAGATCAGATTTCCTGAGACGCCCTCAGGGGCTATTATGATATCGTCTCCCCGGCAGCTCTCAATTAAAATCCCCTTATGCCGGGTCAGCACGCCAGCGCGGCGGGCCTTTTCTGCCATCTCCTCGCCCTCGGCCAGGCTGATGTCCACCCGCCGGGAGCGGCCCGCGTCCTCCATCCGGCCGCCGGAGAGGACGGCGGCGCGGGGCGTGACGCCCATGCTCTGCAAAAGCCCCGCCCCGCCCAGCAGAAGCTGCAACCGGTCGTCCAGCGTCTCGCCCTCATCGATTCCCACCGGCCCCAGCAGGAATGCCCAGCCTTCCAGCTCAAGGAGGGCCAGCCGGCGCACGCGTACGGAAAATTGGCTGGCCAGGGCGCGCATGGTCCTGCCTGCTGGCAGGTTCCCTCTCACTGCACCATCGATATCGCCGTCTGCAAGCTGGCGCACCAGCTCCATCCATGGCTCCTCTGCCGGGCGGAACTCAAATTCGGGAGCGGAGAGCCCATCAAATAGCGGCTTGCATCCCGGCTCGCCCACTATGACCAGGTCTGCATACCTGCGGGCTGGCTGCAGAGAGGCGATCAGATCTGCATCGGCGTTCCATATCCCGATGCCGATTCTGGCGCGCCTGGATCCGGCTCTCTCCCGCAAAGAGTGAACGAAATCCGAGTTCAATTCAATCAATCCCCGTCACACACTCCTTCTCCAGGTCGAAGAGCACGGCCTCCTCTTTGCCGCTGCGGATGAGAAGCCTCCTCTCATCCGTCACCCGGCCGATGACCCTGGCGGAGAGCCCCCGGACTTCGAATACCTCCAAGACCCTCTCCGCGTTCTCCGGCCTGGCAGTTACCACGAAGCCCATTCCCGGATACATCTTGAGCCATGCGGCCGTGTCCAGGCATGATGGAACTGCGATGGAATCAACATCCACCACTGCACCCGCCTGGCTTGTCTCTAAAAGCATGGCCAGTGTCCCAAGGAGTCCCGGATTGCTGATGTCCTTTCCCGCGCTGACAAGGCCCCTCTCCCCCAGCTCCTGCATGCAGGATAGCTGCCTTCTCAGGACCTCTCCATCCTTGAAGCTTGTGGAGTCGAAGTTGATGGCAAAATTGGGATGGGGCCGGCCGTCCATATCGGCTGCGGCGATCACCACATCCCCAGGCCGGGCTGTGCTGCTCAGTATGACGCCGCTCTTCTTTGCCTTGCCAAGTATGGCCACATCCAGGGCGCTGTAGGGGGTGTCGGGGTGCAGGTGGCCGCCGATGATGGGCACCTGGAACTTCTCAATAGCCTTCTTCATGCCACCCAGGACCTTCGCCGCCACATCCTGATCGGCCACGGAGAGCACATCCACCATTGCCACCGGCCAGCCGCCCATGGCCGCTATGTCATGCACATTGACCAGCACTGAGCAGTAGCCGGACCACTCCGGATCGGCCTCCATCAGCTGCGACCAGATTCCGTCTGCTGCGAAGAGCATGACCTCCTCGCCGTCATCGATCACGGCGGCATCCTCTCCAAAGGAGGCAATGATGCGATCCGATTCTATGGGAAAGAATTGCATGAGATCTCCTATCTGCCTTTTGCGGGTGATGCCCACAAATCCCCGCAGCTGTGATGCCAGAGAGTCAAGTTTCATCTGAGAGGAGTACGGCTCCGATCAAAAATAGATAACGCCTGCAATTATGCATAAATGGCGTTCGGTCCGGAGGGGCAAGATTTAGCTTCGACCGGGCTGGCAAGCCCGCCACGCCAGAGATATTCTAGATTAGGCCTTACTAGAGGAGGATCGCAGGGAAATATCTCAGGGCCTCGTCTCTACTGGAAAGATGTCACAGTCAAACAGCACACCTCGCTGCAAACTGCAGGTCATTCATTAAAATTTGTGTATGTGTTTAGGTGCTTGAGAGTAGGTCGATAGATGCTGATTCAGTCCGGGCGTGCTTAATATAAATTGACATGCATCTAACAAGCAAACGATATCGGTAAACTATGCTCACCAAAAAGGCTCTAAATGAAAAGGCAACAGAGAATGGCACGAAATTGGCCGATAGATACTGAATTCATGGACCTAAACACATACAAATTTGTCAACGTAGCAACGCAACCAAAATGTTATATCATATTAAATCATTATATTATCCAAATCAATCGAAAACGAGGTGAAGACACTATGAAGTTAAGTATAAGCTGTGTTCTGATATGCTTGACTGTTGTCCTAACAGGGATCGCATGCGCGGCTATCTCCACGGGTAATGTCTCCCGTTCTGTGGCTATCCAACCAATGGTCACTGTCGATCAAAATTTGACTGCTCCAAGTATGCTTAAATCAACAGATATCGCTCTAAGTCAGGCAGATGCAGAACCGGATACCAGTTTAACTCTGATAAATGCGGAGGTTACGAGCAAGTCTAAATTAGTTTCGGATTTTGCCAATCAGAAAAGAACTGACAAATTGCTTGCACTAGCTGATGAAGACCTCGTGAAAAGAGGTTTCGAAGCGCAGACAAAGGATGAAAATTTCTTTGGATTTACCGAAGTCTACAAAGTAAGGTCCAAGACAACGGGTAAAGAAACACAACAAAAAGTAACTATGAGTGTCCAGGATTACTTTGGCAAGAGTATGGAGGATGACAAGGGCAAGCCGCCAAAGCAAGATCTCGGGGCGTTAGTCAGAATTACGCTAGAAGCAGAAGGCCAAAGGGAGACATATACATTCAACGTCGTAGCTGTTGGCGGCAACTTTGACAACGTCGTTGAGTATGCAGCAGTGGAAACACCTGGCGAGAAGACGGCTACTGGAGGGATTCAACCGACTCGCCTGAAAATGCTCAAAACAAATAGCTGGTGGTCTTGTGTAAGGGGGCAAATACAAGCGCACTGTAGTTGTAGAAACGCTCTGACTGAATGCGACGGCGGGTGGGCTTCATATATTGGTTGCGTAGCTTGGAGATGCGGCGGCTGCTACGTGGCGAAAACGGCCTGTTGCACATGTAACTGCAAATGGTGGTGCAAGTGGGCTACTGGGTGTTGCCATAGATAACTATTATCCCCTCTAAATTTTTTAGTCGCGTATGTGAGTTACCGAAAATAGCTAACATTTGGCACAATGTACACTTGCTGTTAAAAGGAGACTCACGTATCCGATTTCGGCAAAGATTTTTCAGTAATTTGCACCCACGTCCCGATCTCTTTTGTACTCAGATGATTGCGGTTTTGACGAAGAATGCATCGAATCTCCGTCTTGTTGAGTTTCATATCCTGGAGTATGCGCCCAAGCTTAGATGGTAATAATTTCGGTGCTCCACAGCCCAGAAGGGCAGGCGAAAGCCTCTTAAATTTCTGCTTCATCCAGCAGGCAAGCCTTCTCAGCCAGAGACATTTCTAAATCCCTTCTGTTCAGGCAGGCCGCAAGAGATGCGGTCTACAGGATCGGGTTTCCACCGGAAAAATGTCATAATAAATTATTGAGAGTTTCTGCAGATGACGAAAAGTCATTACTTACTAAATAATATTAATATATAAATCAATCTTTTCTCTTTAAAAATGCAATACATAAGAGCATAGACGCATGAGAAATAAAGGGGTTAACTTATAATTTATATAACTAAGTTTGCCGTTTCGGATGCTCTCGGGCCTGTTGACAGATAGAGACATCTCCTAGAAAGCTGCTAAAAGGGATATATCGCCTTTAAATATTTTTCATATGCTTGAATTGCAGCATCGATGTCTTCCGATACTTTTTTCCGGACGATTCGTCCATGACAGAAAAACTTTATCATCAGGCGATCCGATCAGGTAAGGTAAGGTGCAGGCAATGTTGATGAAGGACTTCAGGCAGGGGCGCATCTTTTTGGCCAGCCTCGACCACGGTGCTGATATCATCGGCCAGATTTCTTACCTCATAGAGAAGAAAGGGATCAAAACAGGATTGGTGAGTGGAATTGGTGCCCTATCATGGGCAGAGCTCTCCTGCTACGATCAGGCCGCCCGCAGATACGGCAGCATTCGCATAGACCATCCGGTAGAGCTGGCCCAGCTCTCCGGAAACATATCCCTTCTGGGCGAAAAGGCCTTCCTTCACACCCATGCAGTGCTATCCGATGAATCGGGAAGAACCTGGGCCGGACACCTTGTCTCCGGAACCATATTCGCAGCAGAGGTCTGCCTGCAGGAGCTGCTGGGCCTGCCCCTCAAGAGGTCTGCCGACACTGTCACAGGCCTTAACCTGTGGGGCGAATAAGGCGAAAGCGATTGCGGGAAAAAAGATGAAAACCCCGGAATATTTTGACCTTCTGGAGAAGGGCCTGCAAGATGCCATGAATATAGCCCGGGCGGCCAGAAGCCTCGGCCTTGATCCCACCACTGAGGTGGAGGTGCCCCTGGCCGTCGACCTGGCGGAGCGGGTGGAAAAGCTCATTGGCATCCCCGGCATTGCTGCACGCATCAGGGAGATGGAAGCCGAGGGAATGAGCCGGGAGGAGTCAGCTTTGGCCATCGGCGTCGACTTCGCAGAGGGGCGACTGGGCAGAGGCCTCTCCAGGATCGAGTCGGTGGAGAATGCCATTCGAACATCGGTGGCCATTCTCACTGAAGGAGTGGTGGCTGCGCCTATCGAGGGGATCGCCAGAGTGGACATAGGAAAGAACGACGACGGCACAGACTACCTTAAGGTCTACTACGCCGGGCCCATTCGATCTGCGGGAGGGACTGCCCAGGCCCTCTCTGTGCTGGTGGCCGATTATGTGCGAAGAGCTGTGGGAATTGCACCGTGGCAGCCGAGACCGGAGGAGGTGGAGCGCTATGTGGAGGAGATCGGCCTGTACAAGCGTGTGGCTGGACTGCAGTACTCCCCCTCGGACGACGAGATCAGGACAATAGTCAGGAACTGTCCGATCTGCATCGAGGGAGAGCCCACAGAGGAGGAGGAGGTATCTGGATACAGGGACCTGCCAAGGATCGAGACCAACCGGGTGAGAGGCGGCATCGCCCTCGTCTCTGCAGAGGGCATAGCCCTCAAGCGGCCCAAGCTCAAGAAGCATGTCTCCAAGCTCAATATCTCCGGCTGGGAGTGGCTGGACTCCCTGGCTGACGGCAAGAAGGATGGCGAAGACTCCACGCCCAAGTTTCTCCGGGACCTGATCGCAGGCAGGCCCGTCTTCTCCCACCCGTCCAGGCCTGGCGGTTTCCGGCTGCGCTACGGCCGGGCCAGGAATACCGGCCTTGCCGCCGCAGGCATCAACCCGGCAGCCATGCTGCTACTGGGCGAGTTCATGGCAGCCGGAACCCAGATCAAGGTGGAGCAGCCGGGAAAGGCTGCTGCCGTGGCTCCGGTCAGCTCCATTGAGGGGCCGACTGTGCGGCTTGTTGGCGGCGACGTGGTGCGCTTCGACTCGGACAGGGATATCCTGGAATGGATGCCTGTAAGCTGCAAGGATCCAAAGACCATTCAGGCCGCCCTGAAGGCCCATGTCTCCGAGATCCTTGACCTGGGCGAGATCCTGATCAGCTTCGGCGAGTTTTTGGAGAATAACCGCCCGCTGGCTCCATCCTCATATGTCTTCGAGTGGTGGGCTGGGGAGCTGGCCGCTGCCGGAGGCGATCCGGCTGGCAAGGAGAGGATCGGAGGGGAGGAGGCTATAGCCCTAAGCCGCAGATTCGGCGTGCCTCTGCATCCGGCTCACACATATCTCTGGCATGATCTATCTGTGGAGGAGTACGAGCGCCTGGCGGCAATCGCTCTGGAGGATGGACGGCTTGAGAGGCAGACGGGAAGGCTGATCCTCCCCCTATCTGCCAAAGAGCCCCTCGAGACCCTCCTCGTCCTGCACAAGGTGCGGATGGGCGGGATCATCGTCGAGGACCCCCTGCCTCTGCTGCTCTGCCTGGGGCTGGAGCCGGGCGTTCAGGAAAAGGATTTTGGTATCGTCAGGCGCCGCAAGAGAATCTCCCTTCAGACGGAGGCTGTCGCAAATAGCGAATCCGGAGAGGATGCTGAAGAAGCCGAACCAACCGAGGCAGGCCCCGGCTCACTTGAGCTGGCGAACAGGCGCTCCGGCCTTCGTGTCTGCGCAAGGGCGCCCACCCGCATCGGCGCGCGTATGGGCCGGCCGGAGAAGTCTGACGTGAGGCTGATGCGCCCTCCACCCCATGTGCTCTTCCCTGCGGGCGAGGAGGGGGGGAAGTCCCGCTCCATTCAGGAGGCAGCCAGGCACTCCAGGAATAACGGCCAGAGCACTGGCGTCATCAACGTCGAGATCGAGCGGCGCGTCTGCCGGCAGTGCGGCAAAGAGGGCTTTGCATTCCGGTGCGAGTGCGGAGGCATCACTGAAAAGAAGAGGGTCTGCCCGGTCTGCCGCATTCCGGCTCAGGAGAAATGCCCGAGATGCGGGGGGAAGACCACGGCAGCAGACAGAATGCAAATCGATGTCAAGAAGCTGTATCATCGGGCTCTGGAAAAGCTGGGCGAGCGGGAGCCCGAGTCCCTCAAGGGCGTTCTCGGCCTCTCATCCAGGGACAAAACGCCTGAGCCGCTGGAGAAGGGGATCCTCCGCGCCAAGCACAGCATCAACATATTCAAGGACGGAACAGTCCGGTACGACCTGACAGACCTGCCCCTCACACACTTCAGGCCGGACGAGATCGGCACACCCGTTGAGAAGCTGCGGGAGATGGGCTACACAGAGGACATGTCCGGCCGGCCCCTCCAGGAGGCGGATCAGGTCTGCGAGCTGCTGGTGCAGGACATAATCCTGGCAAAAGATGCAGGGGAGTATCTTCTCAGGGTGGCCCAGTTCATGGACGAGCTTCTCGTCAAGTTCTACGGACTGCAGCCCTACTACAATGCCCGCACTCCTGCCGATCTGATAGGCAGGCTCATGGTGGGCCTGGCCCCCCACACCTCGGCGGGGGTGCTATGTCGGCTCATAGGCTACACCCAGGCCTCTGCAGGATTTGGCCATCCATTCTTCCACGCTGCCAAGAGGCGCAACTGCGACGGGGACGAGGACTGCGTGATGCTGCTCTTGGACGCTCTCATCAACTTCTCCATGTCTTATCTGCCTGAGAAGAGGGGCGGAAAGATGGATGCATGTCTGGTCATGACCACACTCTTAAATCCGGCAGAGGTGGATAAAGAGGCCCACAACCTGGATCTGACGCCCGTCTATCCCATGGAGTTCTACCAGGCCACACTGAGGAATGCCAGCCCCAAGGAGCTGGAGGGCAGGTTCGACCTTGTATCCAGGCGTCTGGGGTCGGATGCCCAGTACTGCGGCTTCAACTTCAGCCACAGCACCACGGACATCGCCGCCGGGCCCAGGCACAGCGCCTACAAGACCCTCGAGACCATGGTGGACAAGATGGACGCCCAGCTGGAGCTGGCCCGCATGATCAGGGCTGTGGACGAGCAGGACGTGGCTGAGCGGGTGATCAACTCCCATTTCCTGCCAGACCTCATCGGCAACCTGCATGCATTCTCCAAGCAGAAGGTGCGCTGCGTCAAGTGCGGGACCAAATTTCGAAGGCCGCCGCTCAAGGAGAGCTGCCCCAGGTGCGGAGGCAGGATAATCCTCACTGTGCACGAGGGCAGCGTTAGAAAGTACCTGGACGTCTCCATAAAGGTGGCAGAGGAGTACGGGGTCAGCTCCTACACCCGGCAGAGGCTGCAGCTTCTCAAGATCGAGATCGACTCCCTCTTCAAGAACGACAAGGCCAGGCAGACGGGGCTGGCAGATTTCATGTAGATAGATAGCTCAAGTTATAAATATGATTGAACATCAGATAGAGTCTTGAATGTCGAAAGGGATGAAAATATGCTCACGAGGGGGATTGTGCTTCTGCTGCTGGCTGCGATGCTGGCAGGCCAGGCGCTGGGCGATGGCGGTGTGACGGTCGTTCCTGCTTCGCAGGATGTCTACGTCAGCATGGGGGGCAGCAGGGTATCGGTTTACAATCAGACAGACTACCTGCTCTGCGCTGTGGATGTGTCGGAGGAGAACGGCACAGAGATCGTCAGCTATCCAGGCGAGCCGGTGATCCAGTTTGATATATCTGATGTGAATATCTCAGAGGAGGATGTGGCTGTGCTGGTGCTTAAGGCCGAGGCCATGCAGGCCTCCGAGGATCCTGTCGCTGTGGCGATGACAGCCATCGGCTCGGATTGGGATGAGGCATCCGACTACACCACGTTTCTGGTCAACATACTGCCGGCCAGAAACAAACTAATCAGGAACGACTACACGATTCTGAGCGGAAATACCGACGGCGATCTGATATTTGCCTTCGATGTCTCGAGGAAGCTCCTGGATGCGAGGGACGAGGGAACGATTTCATTCCTGCTCCAGGCGGCCAGCAACAGCAGCTCTGAGATAACATTCCTCTCCCGGGAGAGCGGTCAGGGTCCGGCTCTGCTGATCATGCCCTATCCGGCAACATGCGAGGGTCTGGCGGCAGAGGCGGCGGAGACAGCCGAGGATACCGGGTCGGCTGATATCGCCACTGAGAACCTGTCCGCCCCTGAGGGCTGGCAGGAGCTTCAGAACATATCAGCCTCAGGCGGATCCGCACCGCCGCTTGCCTTCCAGGGGCTGCTGCCCGAGGCCCCATTCAGGCCCTCTGTGAATCTGAACGTGACCGGCGGCAGCGCAGGGGCAGCGGCCGGGCCGCAGATCACGGCTGGAGGCGAGGAGGCTGTGATGGAGCTGATGATGTAAACGGATGAGGTGGCTTCCGGCTGACTGCATGGGCGACTAGTTTTCCGGGACTCGATTCATTCCACAAGGGACAAATAAGGGGAGCACGCAAAGTTCAGCCTAATGGACTTTTTCTTCCATGCCATTCTGCCCTACTTTCTGGGGGGCTTCTTCAATCTCGAAAGAAAGCTCATAGCAGCCCTCGTGCTGGGCAGCATAGCTCCGGACCTGGATGCATTCATCTCCTGGATCGATTATGTCCGTCCGACGGAGATCCTACTGGTGCACCGGGGGCTCACCCACACCCTATTCTTCGGCTTCTTCTTCGCCCTGATGCTGCTCTACATCTGCACTCGCGATCCGGTGAAAAGCCGCCTCACAGGGCTGCTCAAATTCGATCTGGAGTTTTCAGCCAGGAGCACTGCCTTTGTCTACGCAGGAGTGCTCCTGCACCTGGCAGTGGACTGCACCACAACCCGGGGGGTGCCACTCTTCTATCCATGGCAGGCGGCGCGCTACTCTGCGGATATCTTCTCCCAGATGGAGATAGCGGTGCTGGCTGTCAGCCTGGCCGCCCTGGTGGTGCTGTGGCTGCAGAGATCCCAGCCAAAATTTAATAAGAAATTGTTTATAACATTTTTGGCCTGTCTGCTGATTGTGGGCGGGATAAGGATTGAGGGAAAGGAGGCGGCGGAGGGCCTCTTTGATGAGGCGGGGGCGGATGTGCAGGTGCACCCGGACCTCGACCTCTTCTCCTGGATTGCCCTGGGAGCCGGCGGCCAGGAGTTTGAGGTTTACAGGTACAGCCTCCTGCACGGGAATCTGACCGGGCGGGCAGAGTATCCCAGGCTGGCTGTCGCGTCGAGCCGGGAGGAGGCCGAAGAGGCTATGGCGCTCGCGGAGGAGCTTCCCGAGGTCAAGACCTTCTGCTGGAGGGCCTATGCCGTGGCGGTGAATGCCACATCGAGGGGCAACGGCTCCTGGGAGATAGAGTACTACGACCCGCTCGTCAAGATGCAGATGGGCTGCTATGATAGGTACCGGCCGCTTCCGGCGGGGTACGGATCGGTGAAGGTGGCGGTGGAGGGGAGAGAGGCGAGGGTGGAATGAGTGTGAAGTTGCCCCGAGAATTTTCGAAAACTATTTATCCAATTAAATCACAATTAATAATGAGGAATTTTCTTGGAGCCGATGGCCATGGCAGTGGTTGTGCTCTGGGGTCTGGCTTTCTGGATAATGTCCGGGCTGAAGGGGCTTGAGAAAAAGAGTTGATTTTTCTTTATTTCATTTTCTGGTGGTCTACCTAGATTAGGTTGATATATATCCTGCTCACAATGATATCGTCGGGAGATAGCAAATGAAGACTACCCGGCTGGTCCGAGCCAGCTCATTCTTGCTGGAACAAAGAGTGTCCCGACTATGGCAAAGTTGATCATGGGAATATAGTCAAGTTCGGCCACACTGGCAGGGGGTACACAGCGTTACCAGTGTAAAACCTGCAAGACTTCGTAGAGAACATAGGCACTGTCTTCTATGGCCGTCATCATAGTCAAGAGGCGATCCTGGAATGTCTTGCTCTTCTGGGCGAGAGGGTCAGCCTGGCATCCATTCACCGTGCCAAAGGGATCAAGGAGGATACCGTTTTGGCCTGGCTGCACGTGGCTGCGGATCATGTCGAAGAGATAGAGGCATTGATGCTGGCCAACTACAAGATGACTCGTATTCAAATGGATGCCATGTGGTCTTACATAGGCCACAAAGGTGAAAAAGTGGGCGTCCCGAGGAGGCCTGTCGAGGCACTTTCTGGCGAGGCACTTCGATAGATATGGATACCCGGATTAGAGTGGGGTGGTCCATCGAGAAGACTGAAGATGAAGTTGCTATGGAACTGATGGGTCAGCTCAAGGCCCGCGGTCACCCCGACAATCCACAGGTGTAGCCACCGATGGCAATGACAGCTATCGCGTGGCCATGGTCGAAACCCGGGGAGAGGTTCCTGAGTACTCGGGCCGGGGAAGGCCGCCTACAGCCAAGAAGGCTCAGCCTCAATGGAATCTTATTCAGGTAATCAAGCACCGGTCTGGCGGCCGTCTCACGGATGTCACCTATAAAGTGATCTACGGAGATCCGGAGGAGGTGTGCAACCTCATATGGGAAAGCATACATCCTATATTGAGAGGACGCACCTGACATCTCGTCAGATGAACGGCAGGCTGGTTCGAAAGACCTTATCATTCTCCAAAGAGCTCGAGATGCTCCGTGATTCATGTGCCTGGGAGGATTGGATCCATAGTCTGACCAGACCACTCAAGTCGCTGAGAATCGAGGTTAACGATGACCAGCGCCGCTGGGAGCAAAGGTCGCCGGCCATGGTTGCGGGTTTGACTGATCATATCTGGTCCATAGAAGAATTGCTCATGAATATTGTGGCACCAGAATGTGCGAGCTCGTCAACATGTGAGAGGTAGACCACCCGTTTTCATGGCAATCGTCCCCCGTTTAACCTTTAATCCCCTGGCATCCAACTGCCTTTGAAGCTCCGCCCATACGGTTTTGTCCATTCCGGATTTCGCCATTCGCTCCCTAAACAGCCATATCGTTCTGGAATCGGGAAACGGATCCGGATAGCCGAGAAATTCCATAAACGATAAGCGATCAGATATCTGTCGTTCAACCTCAAGATCGCTCAGACCATACCATTGCTGAAGTATGAGGATCTTGAACATCACAATGACATCGCAGTTAGGACGCCCACCTCTCTCGGTTTTGTTTTTATACATCTCATCAAGACGCTTCCGGATTGGG
>Ga0116145_1000594_pt1 | contig 41361 bp, 33 predicted proteins | sample AD_JPNHG1_MetaG_FD_89747 | JGI IMG/M metagenome (GOLD analysis project Ga0116145, IMG submission 89747) | Active sludge microbial communities of municipal wastewater-treating anaerobic digesters from Japan - AD_JPNHG1_MetaG | ecosystem: Engineered > Bioreactor > Anaerobic > Digestate | place... | reverse complement strand
TCTCCAGTGTCACGATCGCCCTATTGCCCAGAACGCGCCGATAGCCGTCGGCATAGCCCAATGAAACGGTGCCGATCACGCTCTCTCGCTTGGCCCTCCACGTGCAGCCGTAACCTACCGAAGCACCGGCAGGCAATCGGCGGATTTCCGTCAGACGCACGACCAGCCGCAAGATCGGGCGGAGATCAGGCGGCCTTTCACTGGCCGGTCCGCCCCAATACCCGTAGATGCACAAACCCGGTCTGACCAGGTCCAGATGTGATTCGGGCAGGCGGAAAACGGCGGCCGAGTTGGCGGCGTGAAAGGACCCGACCGCCAGCTTCGCCTCACGCATGCGGGCGATGAGCTGCTTGAATTCTTGAAGCTGGCTTCGCGCAAACCTCAGGTCATCCTCATCCGCGGTGGCAAAGTGCATGTAGACGCCGTCGATGAGAATGCCGGGCACCAGCGCGGTCTGAGCAATAATGTCCGGTGCCTTGTCACATCGGACACCGCATCGGCCCATGCCGGTGTCGACCTGGATCTCGACATGCCCCATCCTGTGTTGGCGCTTGGCAGCCGTGGCGAGCAGGCGGGCCTCCTCGGGAGAGGTGATCGTCACCGCAATATGGGCCGCCACGGCTTCGGCGGCGTTCTCGATTCGTTCGCTTTCGCTTCGGCTGGCCAATATGGGTCCGAGACAAAGAATCGGACCAGTCCAACCAAGAGCGCGAAGCTCGACGGCCTCGTCGAGATTCGCGACCGCCAAGCGCTCAATGCCGGCACGGACAAGGGCCGGCAGCACCTGCGAGAGCCCGTGACCGTAAGCGTTCGCCTTGACGGCGACGCAAATGGGTGTGCCGGGCGGGATGCGTCGCCGGACGGCCTCCACATTGCCCTGGATGGCGGCGGCGCTGACGTAGGCAGTCGCTGGCTCATGCATGGGTCGATCAGGTCTCCTGCGCCAATCTTGAAGGGCGGCAGCCCGCGCCATCTGGCTCCGCCGACCGGCATGGTATACAATCTCCCGGCGATTGGTACAAACTCAATGATTCTTTGGGATCCATGGCGACAGCGTTCGCCTGCCTCGAAATGCGCAAACACCACGAACCGCCCGCAGCATTCGCCGAACTCGGCATCCAAACACCATTCCTGTCAGCCCTGCAAAGAATGGGCTTCAGCCGGCCCACGGAGATTCAGCAACGGCTTATCCCGTTGGCGTTGGCCGGGCGAGACGTCCTCGGTCAAGCCCGCACGGGCACGGGGAAGACCGCCGCTTTCGGCCTGCCTTTGCTTCAATTGGCCAAGCCGGCCGAGGGGCTCCAGGGGCTCGTTCTCGTGCCGACCCGCGAACTCGCGGTGCAGGTTGCGGCCGAGATGCTCCGCCTGGCCGAGACCTCAGGCTTACGCGTCGTACCCGTCTACGGTGGACAGCGAATCCGTCAGCAGGTTCACCTCCTGGGCCGCAAGCCGCATTTTGTGGTTGGCACCCCGGGCCGCGTGATGGACTTCCTGGATCGCCGAATCCTCTCGTTCAGCGGCATTCGTTTTGTCGTGTTGGACGAAGTCGACCGGATGCTGGACATCGGTTTCCGCGACGATATCAAGCGGATCCTCTCGCAGGTCAAAACCGCCCACCAGACCATCCTCGTCTCGGCCACCATGACCGATGAGATCAAACGCCTTGCCGAGCAGTACATGACCGACCCGGTCGAGGTCAACGTCTCCCAGGACAAGATGACCGTGGATGAGGTGCGGCAGTCCTTCTACACGGTGGACCGCTGGGACAAGTACCGGCTCTTGAGAACCGTGCTCGATTCCAGGAAGCCCAAGCTGGCCATCGTTTTCTGCAACACCAAGCACGCGGTCCGCAAGTTGGCAAAGCGGCTCAACGGCGACGGCATCAACGCCAGGGAAATCCACGGCGATCTCGTTCAGGCCAAGCGGGACCGGGTGATGTCGCGATTCCGAAAGCATGCGATCCACGTGTTGGTCGCCACCGACCTGGCGGCCCGAGGCATCGACGTTCAGGGCATAACCCACATCATCAATTATGACATTCCCGATGACCCGCTCGGCTATGTTCACCGCATCGGCCGCACGGCTCGCATGGGCTGCTTCGGAGAGGCTTTGACCTTTGTGACCCGCGAAGAGGGCAAACAGCTCACCGAGATCGAGAAGCTGATCAACAGGGAGATTCCCTGCGAGCAAATGGAAGGCTTCGAGCCGTCGCCGCCCCCGGAGCAGCACTCCGCTTTCGCCATCGCCGCCAAGCCGGAGGCGTCGGTCGACGCGCCGGCAGCAAATGTCTCGACGGCCCCTAAACGCCTGGGAGCCAAGTTCAGGCCCGTGCGCCGCAGACGATTGTGAGCAAGGCACCGCCCCGTGACAATGCAGACACGCACCGCCCGCAGCTTGTCATGGTCGTGTCTTCCGCGGATCAGGCGGGCAGTCGCCTTGCAACCTTCCCCGGGCACACCTATACTGGCCGATGAGATGACTTGCCCGCAATGGAGCGACTATGCCGATCTACGAGTATCGATGTCTGAAATGCCGGCACGAGTTCGGCCGGCTGGTCCGGTCTGACGCGGAGGAGCAGGCTCTGGTCTGTCCCAAATGCGGAAAGAAAGAGCTGGAGAAGAAGCTGAGCGTTTTCGCGGCCGGGAAGGGGGCAGCGTCCGAGCCCTCTTTGCCGCCGTCCTGTGCCGGCTGCCAGAATCTTGGCGGCCCGTGCCCGATGAGGCAGTGAAAGCTCGCGGTTGAAAGCATTGTCGAATGAAGACTAGCCTTGCCGAAGACAACCCTCAACTTCGCATGTCGGTTGCCGCTGTATTGACTTGGCTCATGCCGGGTGCGGGTCATCTGTATATCCGTGAGCGGGCAAGGGGCCTTATTATTCTGGTGACCATCGCGATCACCTTCTGGGTAGGCGTTGCCGTCGGCGGCCTTAGCAACACGGTTTCGCCCGGCGGCCGGTCGTTATGGTTCATGGGTCAGATCTGTGCCGGCGGCCACGCCTTGGCCGCCTGGGGCTTGGGTACCTGGGTGGATCCCAGCCCCGTGCCCAAGAGGGATCCCAAGTTCGTGGCCTTCGGCCGATCCGAAGAGATTTCGGTCGTCTACACGGCCATCTGCGGCATGCTCAACATCCTGGTGATCTTCGACGTGCTGGTCCGGGCGGAAAAGCCCCTGATCCAGGCGGGTCGCACCCCGCCTGCGGCAAAGGGGGCGGCCGGATGATCGAGCTGCTCGCCACTCTCATGATCAACCCCCTCCCTCTGGTTCGCTGGCAGCAGGCCCTGTTGTTGCTGCCGCTCTGCCTCTGTATCAGCATCATCTACAAGACCATCAAGTGCGAGAACCTCCGGGAGATCCCCATGGCGGTCCTCAAGAACTGGATCACCATCGTGATCGGAATGTATGTGGTCGGCATCGCCCTTCTGTTGATCTACGAATTGCTGGCATAAGACTGGCCGGGCGCAAGCCCGGGCCCGGAAACGCGGTGTTCAAAGCACCGGGCGAGGCGAGCACGTCTTGCATCCCATTACTGAGTCTGCGGTGTTGTCAATTGGTCGACTGTGAGATGGCGCAGGCGGCGGAGGAAATCTTCGATGGTCCCCCGGTGCTGAGACGTGAGCGCGTGACCCCCGAATGCGACGTCATAGTAGCATTGCACGAGAACCGGGGCCTCTTGGAGAATGGCGTAACGTTCCGCCAGATCGGCGGCGAACTCGGCGGGCGTCTGATCGGGCCTGCGAGTCAGTCCGAGATCCGCGAGGAAGCGGCAGAATCGATGGTAGAACTCGACCTCGCGGCTGCGGCTTGCCTGCCTGGCGTGCCGGCCCTGCGAGAGACGCCGGGCAAGCCTCGTCAATCGACGCGCCAAGGAGACGGCGACATAGGTCAATAATAGAACCAGCGTCACCACCAGGAGCGTGAAAACCCAGTAAACCAGGCGTTCGTGCCACGACAGAGCAAGACGCCAGCCGAACAACTCGCGAATGAATGCGACCACGCCGCCGATCAGCGTTCGCTGGTCTTGAGCCGGTCTGCGAAGCCATTGGGCGAACCGATCGAGCATTCGGCGCCGCGTTTCGGCGTTGAAAGAGAGAACTCCGTCGGACCACTGGAACTGGAGGAAGTCCAGATAAGCGCGGATTCGGGCGCCCAGACCCGTCAGCCGCCCCGATTGCCTTCGGGACAACGGCGTGGGATCCAGCGTCACCCAATCGAGGCCGGGGATGAACACCTCGACCCATGCGTGTGCGTGCTTCTTGCGAATCAGGTAGAAGCCGCCGAACGAGTTGTACTCATTCGCCAGATAACCGATGACCACCCTGGCAGGGACGCCCTTGAGCTGGCACATCAGGGCCAATGCCGAGGCGAAATACTCGCAATGACCCTTTCGGGAGACCAGCAAAAAACTGCTCACCGGGTCTCCGGTCTCAGGCATCGGCGGAGGCTCGAGGGAGTAGGCAAAATGCTCGGATTGCAGGAAAGCCTCCAGCCGGCGGGCGAAGGATAAGCGGTTTCCAGGCTCTGTGAGCGGGCCGATTCCGCGCGTCTGTTCATCGATGAGACGGAGAAGCTGCTCTCGCCGTTCGTTCGCGATCGGGGGAGGCGTCGGCGGGGGGACGTCGGCGGCGCCCCGTTCGGCTGCCAGCGCTTTGGCGGCCATTGCCGGAACCGCCGGGGACTTGATCGTGTAGTCCAGTTGCTTCCGCACCGGCCTGAGAGTTTGAAGAATCTGTGTCCCGTTCCATTTTCGCACGGTCCGCAAGGTGGGCGAGCTGATCTCGAGCGGTGGATAACAGGCGAACAGCGTGATGTCGTCGGACGGCTCCAGGCGGTACTTCTGTATGAGCATCGGCCCGTGCGGCAGAGCGATGTCATTGCGGAACAGGGTGGTGGAGGGCGTTGTCTCTTCATCCGAAGTGAGCTGGTAGGTGTCAGCGCTGAGCTCCGTCACTCCCGATCGCCGCCAGCCCCAGTTGCGGTTTCCTGTCGGCGATCGGCTGGTGTACCGGTCGAGGACTTCTCCCCTTAGATAAAGCGGAACCCTCGATCCGACAGGCGTGCCATATTCGTCCGTCGCCGTCAGACGCATGATCGGCTGGTCCGATTCCTCGATCGCGTCGACCGAGGCGAATTCGATCGATCGGGCGAACCCGCTGAGGGCGCCGGCCGTGGCCGGTTGCCCAGCCTGGCCGAACATGCCGGCACCGACGCGGGGTATTGCGACGAAGACCATGACCCCGAGTCCCAGGGTTACAATGGCGACGGAGAGCGAGCCGGTGCGTTGTGCATTCAGGCCGGCGTGCGAGGTCGTTCCGTCGGGCCGGCGAAAGCCCGATGCCTGAACATTGCGCCGATCGGACCAGGCGGCTTCGCTTTCAAGGTGATGGGTGATGAAGCGCTGACACCCGGCGATGGCATACACGGCCAACACCAGCGGGAAAAGCAGGCTGCCACCGACAATGCCGCCGACGACCAGCAGCAACAGGAGAAGTATGAGCAGCATGGCATCGTCGCGATGGGTGCGCCATTGCAGCCACTTGGTAATACAGATGAGAATCATGAAATGTGCAAGAGCCAGGACCGTAGGCACGGAGAAACGCCAGCCCCACTCGATGATCAGGAAGACAAAAGCGACGACGCCGAGAACCAGGGCCGTATGGGCCGAGAGGAGGGGGCGTCCGCGGTACAGCAGGCTCCAGAGGCCGGCGACACCGCTTGCCGGCGTCAGAATCACGTACAACCAGAAGTTCTCGGGGTGCGCCGATCGCTCGGCACTTGCCAGCAGGACAACCACGCCGATCAGCATGGCCCCTTCCGAGCAGAATCGTCGGATCATCGCGTTCATCGACGCCTCCTGACGGGAGCGCCTGGATGGGTCAGGTCGAACAGCAAGTCGAAAGGTTCGCTGTCGGGGGACAAAACCAGGATCGTTTCAGCCCTGGTTCCGATGATTCTGGCGACGCGCTGATGGACGCTCCGTATGTGACTGCTCAGCAACAGGCAGCGAGCGTTCCAGCCCGTGGACCAATGCACGCGTCCCACCAGTTCGTCGAAGCTCGTTTGGGCGCCGGGACCTATGCCGGCGAGCTCCGTGAGCAGGCGTTGTCGATGGACCTTGCCGGCCGTCGGGGCGATGACCACGGGCTTGGCCGCCCGGCAGATCAGACCTACCCGGTGTCCCTGTTCCAGGGCCGCACAGGCGGCTGTGGCTGCGGCGCTGATGAGTCGCTCGGCCCGTCCGTCATGGTCGTCCGTGTCTTGCTGGGGGCGCGACGTGTTCCCCGCCGCGTCCGGCCAGGGATCCAGGATGATGATCATCCGAGTCTGGCGCGGTGATAGCATTTCCCTCACGACCAGTTCACCAGTACGGGCCGAACGTCGCCAATGAATCCAGTGGTAGTTGTCACCCTCGCGATACTCGCGAACGCCGACAAATTCGTCTGGGTTCTCACGTTCCCGGGCTGTGCGGGCTGACTGAGACTGGCCTCCTGCGGTCTTTTTCCATAGGTCATGGCGCATTCGGCCCATGGCGGGATACACGGTGAGGCTGCCCGCTGAGGGGGCTTCCAGCACGCATGCGAAAAGACCGAACGGATAACCGCAGGAGACCCGGATGCCGGTCAGAACCAGGTGTGCGCGCCGGGGGCATTGGCCGAGTGCCTCTACACGTTTCTCCTGTCGAGGGGGCAGACATTCGACGAAAACGGTCGGGAATCGTGCCGGCCGGTCATTGACCCGCATCTCGGTGACCGTCAGGCCCCGAGCGTGCAGCCGTTTGCGGCGGTTTCTGAGCCGATAAGCCACGGCGAAGGGGCGGTCGGCCACGACGCCTTCGGGCGCGATTCGGTCCACCTCGATTCGGCGAAGCATGAGGATGGGGAATACCGCGTTCACCAGCAAAGCGCCCACTCCGATTCCGAAGAGCAGAACGAGCAGGTTTGCCTCGCTGTTGAGGCCCGCCAGCAGTACGACAACGTTCACAAAAGCGAAGAGCAGACCACCGAAGGTAAAATGAAGCGTTCTTCGGGCAGTCTGGGCGCGCGGGGCGTCGAGACGCTTGTGCTGCGGTTCGAGGAGAATGCACCTGTCGGCCAAGGCGGTCATCTGATTGTCCCCGTCGGCGCGCGGCCGTGGCGCGTGCCCATTATTCAGGCACGGTCACGGTGCGGAGGATCTCGGTCAGGATCTGTTCGGCGCTGATTGTATGTCCCTCGTGCACGAAGCTCTTCGTCGCGATGCGGTGCGCGCAGACGGGAATGAACAGGGACTTGATGTCATCGGGAATGACATAGTCCCGGCCGGCGAGCATGGCGGCGGCTTGTGCGGCTCGAATAAAGGCCAGGGTTCCGCGAGGCGAGACACCCAGTTCCAGGTGCTCGTGCTCGCGGGTGATTTCAAGCAGGTCCAGAACGTACTGGACCAACCGGTCGTCGATGCGGATCTGGGGCACGCGGTCCTGAATCGCAATCAGGTCCTCGCGGCGCATCACGGGTCGCAGAACCTCCAGGGCCGTCTTGCTCGGGTCCTCGCGGATGATACGGGCTTCGACTTCACGGCTGGGGTAGCCGATGCGGATTCTGAGAGCGAAACGGTCGAGCTGGTTCTCGGGCAGAAAATAGGTGCCCTCGAACTCGAACGGATTCTGCGTCGCGATGACCAGGAAAGGCTGCTCGAGTTTCAGGGTCCGACCGTCGACGCTGACCTGAGCCTCGTTCATGGCCTCCAGCAGGGCCGACTGCGTGCGGGGAGTCGTGCGGTTAATCTCGTCGGCCAGAATAATGTGGGCGAAAATAGGCCCGCGCTTGAACTCGAAGGTGCCGGTCTTCGCATCGTAGATGCTGACCCCGATGATGTCCGACGGGAGCAGGTCGGGGGTGAGCTGGATTCGGGAGAAGGACAGGTCCAGGCTGCGAGCCAAGGCCCTGGCCAGCACGGTCTTGCCCACACCCGGTGCGTCCTCGATCAGCAGGTGCCCCCGACTCATCAGGCCAACCAGAACCTGGGTGACCGTATTGGGCTTCCCCAGGAACACCCGATCAATGTTGTTTCGCAGCTCGGCCACCTTGGCCAGGAGAGGATCGCCTGCCAGTTGAAGGTTCGCTTCCATAAATACTGACCCTTTGACAGAGAGGCCCTTGGTCTGATGCCCGCCTGATTATAAGACAATCGCCCCGAAAACCCTACGACTTGAAGGTGGGGTAAGTTCGAAACCTGATTTCCGGGTGCCAGGGCGGCTGGGGCAGGGTACAATAAGTCGGAAACAGCACTTGCGGGAGGGGGAAGTCTGCCCCGTCTCGGAGGGAGATCACATGATGCATGGACTCAAGACGTGGATGCCAGTGCTGCTGGCCGTCGGATGGATCGTCGTCAGCAGTGGTGCGCTGCTGGCGGCCGAGGATACGAGTTCGGCCGGCAGCAAGGTCAACATTCGCACCTCGGGTGGAATGAGAATCGTGGCGGTCAGACGCCCGGCGTCGTCACCTGCCATCAATACTCAAGCTCTCGCTGCCCCCTCATCAGTTGTGACTGCAGCCGAGCCCATGACGGCTGGTACGCTGTCCACGCCGTTTCCCCGGCCGCCTCTGGCGGGTTTTTCTCCTCTCGTGGCCATAACAACCTCGGATAAGCGGGAATTCGATGATCTGATGTGGGATCACACTGTGCACCATACCTACACAGGCAACGCCCTGAATGCGCCTGCGAACGCGAACTTTATCATCGGCATCTTCGACAGCGGCTCAGTCGTTGACTTGGTAGCTGAGCCGTGGGACTGGATCGTGGGCCTCACCGGAACGCGTCTGACGGGGAACCCCTTTCCGATCGGCGGTACGGGAGGGACCGTCGATGCCATCATCTCCAAGCCCGTTGGTTATTTTGCGAACGGGTTGAGCGCTGTCGACGCAGCCTCAGGTCTGCTTGACCTGACCAAAGTCGTCGGTCACGGCAATACCTGCCTGCTGGTAGCACCTGAGATTGCGTGTGGTAACGGCGAGGGGCTGACCGCCGTGTTGGGAACAGGTTTTGTGTCATTCTTCAATACCATTATTCGAGTGGACACCCCGATACGTCGTGGTTTTGGCGGCGACGACGTGCTCAGCCCGAGTGTCCAGATTCAGGATCAGTCGATCGCCCTGCCGCTGTATCCTCGGAAGATGTCGATGACCTTCAGCTCGGGCGGGCTTCCGGTGACAACGGCCTCATACTACGGCCTGTTGGATCCCTGGACGTGGGAGGTGGATATCATCCTGCCGACGCTCTTGGGTATGGGTAGCGGCATGATTCCGCTAGGTGGGTATTTCTTTGGGACGATCGGGGCGATCGAAGGAGAACCGGGGCCGACCAATCCCTTACAGAACATGCGAGTGCTCGTCGACACGGGTGCCCAAAGTTCGATCATCACGCCAGGCATGGCCGCCAATCTCAACCTTGACCTGTATAATCCCGACTTCACGGTCGACATATGCGGAATCGGCGGCCTGACTACCGACGTGCCGGGATTCTGGGTCGATTACGTCAAGATGAACGCCGCCGGCGGTGCATTGGAGTTCTCTCAGGCCCCGTTTGTGGTTGTGGACATGGCCTCGCCTGATGGAGGGCAGTTTGACGGTGTGCTGGGCATGAACTTTTTCTGGAATCGCAACGTGATTTTTCAGCCGGTACCGTCTGGCAGCAGTTTCCTGCACATCTCGGACCCCATTCCCTTCGCTTACGGCGACCTTGACCGCGACCTCGACGTCGATCAGGACGATTTCGAGATCTTCTCGGCGTGCAGCAGCGGCCCCGGGATCCCGTTCAGCGCCGAGTGCACGCTTGTCGACGCCGACGATGATGGCGATATCGACCAGACGGACTTCGGCTTCTTCCAGGCCTGTCTCAGCGGTGAGAACGTTCCGGCCGACGTAAACTGCAAGCCTTGATTCAGAAAGCGTTCAGCATGTTTGTTCAGAGACAGCTTCTCCTCGTGCTCACGGTACTTGTTGGCCTTGCTTTGATCGCCGCTGTACCATCGCCGCTTCGGCCGGGCGCTGCCTTTGCCTCGGCCGGTGACGAGGAAGGTGTTCAACAGGAGACGACCATGGCCGGCAAGACGCCCAAGCAGAAGACAAGACCCGCGGCCGCGAAAACCGGTGGTGGAGATGATACTGCTGCGGGCAGGCAGTCCACCAAGCCCGCGAAAGCCGACGCCGGGCAGATCCGCGTTGCGATCTGCCAGATCCTGTGTATTGACGGTGATGCGGAGGGCAACTTCCGGCGAATCGAAAACGCCCTGGAAGTCGCCGCGGCCGCCAAGGCACAACTGGCGTGCTTTCCGGAGTCTGCGATACTGGGCTGGGAGAACCCCGATGCCTTCAAACTGGCCGGCCCGATTCCGGGGCCACATTCCGATCGAGTCGCCGCCCTGGCCCGCAAATACAAGATGATGATTTCGATCGGCATTGATGAACTGGCGGAGCCCGGGTGCCTGTATGACTCAGCCATTCTGGTGGATGAGAAGGGCAAGATTCTGCTCAAGCATCGCAAACTGAACGTTTTGCCTGAGCTCATGGACCCGCCGTACTCGGTGGGCAAGCCGGAGGATATCAAGGCCGTGGATACGCCGCTCGGGCGGATTGGCATGCTCATTTGCGCGGATACCTTCACCGAGGAGTACGTCAAGCGGGCCGGCTCACTCAAGCCGGACGTGCTGCTGGTCCCGTACGGCTGGGCGGCGCCGAAGGAAAAGTGGCCCGGGCACGCCAAAAACCTCCACAAAACAGTGGCCCAAGCGGCTCAATGGGCCGGCTGCCCAGTCGTGGGGACGGACCTGGTGGGGATGATCACCCACGGGCCGTGGACCGGACAAACGTACGGAGCTGCCAGCGTCGTCGCGGACCGCCAGGGCAACATTCTGGTGATTCTCCGCGACCGGGATGTGGACGTGCAGGTCATTGATCTGGCGATTGGCCGTCGCTGAACAGCATCAGCGGGTCGTGCCTGATCTGTGCAAATGCAGCCGAACTAAGGTCAATGCGCTCCAGCGTCGCATACGGCAACGCTGGCCAATGAAGAATGGCAAGTGCGGAATTGAGAATGGAGCTTGCTCTGTCGCGCACGCCGAGATGCACAGGCGGTGGTGTTTCGGTGCAAGGCAAGAAATCCGAGAACAAGGCCGTTTCCAGGGCTCCGTGCGATTGTCCCTTGTTCGGATTCTATGAAATTGAGGGGTACAGGTTGTGATCTTGTTTGACTGTGCCAGTAAGCAGCGGCTTGCGGAACAAACAGCCCAAGGCGGACCGCCTTTTTGCGGGCCGCAACCCAAGCGCTCTGCCATCCAGAAAGATGCGCGCAAGCCGCACAGATGCCTGGCCGTCAGGTTCTAACGGACTAACAGCCGAACAGACTGACAGACCGCTGGAGATGCTCCCTTGCCAGGCTGGTTTATTACAGGAACGGATACAGGCGTTGGCAAGACGGTGATTGCCGGCGCACTGGCGATGCTGCTCCGCGAGCACAACCGCAAGGTGGCTGTGTTCAAACCGGTTGCCACGGGGTGCCGAAGAGACGTGCGGCTCGGGCTGGCCAGTGAAGATGCTGAATTCCTTGCTCATTGTGCCGAGAGCGACGCGACTCTTGAGACCATCAATCCCGTGCGGTACGGGGGGGATGTGGCTCCGATGATTGCGGCCGAGCACACCCGCAAGCCGGTCGATTGGGAGGCGATTGACCAAAGCTGGTGTCGGCTGCGGGCTTCTGCCGATTGGGTTCTGGTCGAAGGGGCCGGAGGGCTTCTGGTCCCCGTCGACCCGAAAAACAACATGGCTGACTTGGCCAAGCGGTTCAACCTGCCGCTGATTATTGTAGCCCGGCCGGGTCTGGGGACGATCAACCACACGTTGTTGACCATCGAGGCCGCCCGGACGCGAGGACTGCCCATCTCGGGCGTGGTGATTAACGGTTACCGGCCCGACTCCGCCACCTTGGCCGAGGAAACTAATCCTGAAGTCATCGCCCGGCTGGCTAAGATTTCGATGCCCTTGATAGCGCCTTTTGATGCTCGAACCGACCTTCGGCAAGGGCTTGTGGGCGAGACGCTGCTTCATGCCCTGCGGCCCTTTGTGGAACGCGCATTGGGATAGCAGGGCTTTGCCTCTGGTCCGCGCCGGTGCAAATCTCCATACTCGCTGAACCCAAGAAGTGTTCGCGACGTATCTTTTTGTAAATTAAGCGTTTAAGACCCACTGCGCCCGCAGGAACCTGACAGGCACTGTGTCTGCGGACGGGATGGCGCAGCACGCGCTGCGGGGTCGCCGCGACTGATAACTCACAACCTCGGCTGCCTGGGATCTGGCTTTTGCGGGACTGTTCATGAGAACTTGACATGGGTGGCCTGGGGTGCTATCTAGTTTGGCCCCCGCCGGACGCGCCGAGCATGCTCGTCCGCAGGGCGGCGAACCACGGCCGCGTGAGTTTCGTAATAGCGCGGCGTAAACGGTGTGCCGACGGGCGGAGACCCTGCGCGGGATCAGAAATAACGTCAGAAAGATTACAGGAAAGGCTGCGGCCGGGGAACTCGAAGAGCTCCGTGGTCGCTTGTACATTCAAAGGCAGGAACGAGAGCAAATCACATGATCGAGGTGAGAAATCTGACCAAGTTCTACGGCTCACACAAGGCGGTCGACAACATCTCGTTCAGCGTGGAAGAGGGCGAGATTGTCGGTTTTCTGGGGCCCAACGGGGCGGGCAAGAGCACTACGCTTCGCATACTCACCTGTTTCCTGCCGGCCACGAGCGGCTCGGCGAGCGTTGCCGGCTTCGACGTCTTCACCCAATCGCTCGAGGTCAGGCGTCGCGTCGGTTACCTCCCGGAAAGCAATCCCCTGTACCAGGAAATGCGGGTGCGTGAGTTCCTCAACTTCCGCGGTAAGCTCCGCGGAATGGAGCGAAGCGCACGCGAGGCGGCGATCCGGCGCGTGGCCGATCGGGTTTGGCTGGGCGATTTCATCGATCGGCCGATCGGTCAGTTGTCCAAAGGCATGAAGCAAAGGGTAGGTCTGGCCGATGCACTCCTGCACGATCCGAAGGTTCTGGTGCTGGACGAGCCCACCATCGGCCTGGACCCGACGCAGATTCGCGAGACGCGAAAGCTGATCTCCGACCTGGCCAGGCGGCATACCATCATTCTCAGCTCTCATATCCTGCCGGAGGTCGAGGCCACGTGCCAGCGGACCATCATCATCGCCGGCGGACGTATTCGGGCCAGCGGCTCCATGAGCGAGATCCGGGATCGCATTAAGGGCGCCTCTCGGGTGATCGCCGAAATCCGCGGGCCGAAGGAGGACGTGGCCCGGGCGATACGGCAGGTGAACGGAGTCAAAAACGTGGAGATCAACCCGAACGAAGGCTGGAACCATCTTCGGATCGAGACTTCCGAGGGACGTGACGTGCGCGAGGAGATCGCGTCGGTTGCCGCCCGCCATAACTGGGGCCTGCGCGATCTGCGGTTGGAGACGGGCGGTCTGGAAGAGTTCTTTATCCAGATCACCGCCGAGGCGGCCGGCTCGACGGGGCGATAACGCTCGCGCCGCCTGACTGTTGCTTCCATACTGTTTCACTGAGGACGGGCATTTATGTCTGAGCAAAATGAAGCGAAGGTGCCGAGCGCGGCCGGGGCGACCAGCTCCGTGGCCGTGGTCGCGCTGATGGAACGTGAGCTGTCGGCTTTGTTCTACTCGCCGATCGCCTACATTGTCGGTTTCGTGTTCCTGGTGCTATCGGGGATGTATTTCACCACCGACGTGCTTCAGCCGGGCAACGAGGCGAGCATGCGGTTGCTGTTTGAGCGTATCGCCGGCCTCCTGGTATTTGCCCTGCCGTTGCTTACCATGCGTTCGGTGGCCGATGAGTTCGCCTCAGGATCGATCGAGTCCCTGATGACCGCCCCGGTAACCGACGCGGGGGTGATTCTCGGCAAGTTCTTCGGGGCCCTGATCTTCTATATCGGCTTGTTGGCCACGACTGTGCCCCACCTGATCCTGATGACGATTTACGCCAACCCGGTCGGGACGGAGATCGTCAGCGGCTACATCGGTCTGATCCTGTTGGGGGCGATGTTCATCTCGGTCGGACTGTTCGCCAGCGCCACCACGCGGCACCAGCTTCTGGCCGCGATCATCGCCGTGGCGGTTCTTTCGCTGTTCAGTTTCGCGGCGGAGTACGCGACCGCCCAGGTGACCAACGTCTGGCTCAGCAAGTTCCTCAAGTCGTTGAACATTCTCGATCAGTTCTCCAACTGCAACAAGGGAATGATCGACTCGGCGAGCGTGGTGTTCTTCGTGTCGAACACCTGTCTGTTTCTTTTCCTGGCAATCAAGGTTCTGGAGTCGCGGCGATGGCGGTAAACGACAAGCATCACGAGATGAGTGCCACGGGCCGGCGCCTGTTTTTCGGCACCAACGTTTTCATCGTCATTCTCCTGCTGGCGGCGGTGGTGGTCGGCATCAATTTCCTGTTCACCGACCCGAGACTGAACAAACGATGGGACCTCTCGGCCGGTTCATCAAGCTACCGCCTCAGCCAGCGGACCAAAAACGTCTTGAAGCAGATCGAGGGAGACAAAATTGCCATCACCACGGTGTACACCTCGGTCGAGCCCGAGTACGAACGCAAGACCTATTTCCCTCGCGTCGAGGATCTCTGTGACGAGATCGCTCAGTTCGATAAGCGCGTGAGGGTTACACACTGCTACAGTCCAGCGGACAAGCTCGCGTTGCGCAACCGCATCCAGGGCAAGTTCGGCGGGGCGGCCGAGAAACACAACGAGGTGATCGCCGCCGCCAGGACCCTTTGGGAAGACGTGCAGCAATCCCTGCCGCCGCTCCAGTCGCAGATCGAGGGCCTCCAGCGCGACGACAACGCCTGGCTCGGCGGATTCTCCTCGCTCAACCGCATCAATCTGAACCTCAAGGCCAATCTCGAGAATATCGCTGAGACCAGGCGAGACGTCCAGGACCTGACTGAAGGTCAGGACGCCATGCCCAAGTACCAGGAAGCCACCAACAAGATCAAGCAGACCAACGACCAGTTGAAGCAGACGCTCGAGGATGCCCAGAAATGGTGCAAGGACATCAACTCGTTGGCAACCGTGCTGTCGAACAAGGACTCGGATTTCGCGGCCAAGACCCGCAAGCAGCTTGAGGAACTGGACAAGCTCCTGGCCAACCTCGTCGCCGGCGTCGGCGACCCGAGTGACACAACAATTCCGGATGACCCCAAGCCGGCGATCCAGGACTTCGCCAAGGCCTCCAATGCGCTCGGCCGGTGGCTCACGGAGGAAGTCGGAAGGGTCAACTCCTTCGTGAAGGCCAATCCGGCCATCGAGCAGCATCCGCGATGGATGCTTAACGTGCAACTTGGGCCGCTGGTGGCCAAGATGCCCCTGTCGGCCAACCTGAGTGAGACGGCCCAGAGCGTCAGCGAGAACGTGCAGGCCGTGCGACAGGTTCTCTCCGCGCCGAACGTACCCAAGGACCAGCTTCAGAGCTTGTTGAGGCAGCTCCGACAGATCGCCAGCAACATAGGACAGAAGCTGGACAAGGAATGGAAGTCCAGCATCCTCGCGATCCTTGACGACGGGGCCCGTATTGACCAGGCCAGCAGGGATTTTCTTGCCCGCGGCAGCGAAGGCACGATGTTCAAGGAAATCCTGGACAAGATCGCGGACATCGCCAAGAAGATCGAAAGCCTGCCCAAATTGGAGCTGGATGAGATCGCCGAACGGCTGCAGGACGAGAACCTCGTGGTGATCGAGGTGGGGGACCAGGTCCGGGTGGTGAAGTTTGACGAGGTCTGGCCCATCGCCGACCCGACGATGCGGATGCGGATGGACGAGAGCAGGACCGCCCGCGTGTTTGACGGCGACAGCGCGATTTCAGGCGCCTTGCTGGCGATGACCCGCCAGAAGAAATACGGGACGGTGATCTTTGTGGCCTACGAGACCGAGGCCGACCCCATGGCCCGACGGATGGGGCAAGGCGGCCGCAACACCGGTCGAATCCCGCTCGAACAGTTGAGCACGCTGAAGGACAAACTCAAACAGGCGAATTTCGCGGTGAAGGACTGGAACCTGGGCGCCGAGGGGACGGACGCCGAGCGGCCACAACCCGAGGAAGGCACCGAGGCCATCTATGTCTTCCTGCCGCCTGCGGAAACGTCGCCTCCCAATCCGATGATGGGTCGGCCGCCGGAGAAGGGTTTCGGAGAGGAGCAGCTTGAGAAGATACGCCCCCTTCTGACCGCGGGGTCCAAGGCGATTTTCTTGGCCACGTGGGTCATCCCACGAATGAGTTGGTTTGGCCCGGAGCCGGTCGGCCCTTATGCCTACGGCGACATCCTCAGCAAAAACTACGGCGTTGAAGTACACCAGTCTTATCGGTTGCTTCGAGTGCTGCCCGACACTCATGACCCGACGCTGTTCGGCATTGATATCGAGCAGGTCGGCCATATGCAGCTTAGCAGTTTTTCCGATCAGCCCATCGGAGCGCCGCTCAAGGCCCGGCGAATGCTGATGAACGACGTCTGCCCGGTCACAAAGGTCAAGGGGCAGGAGCCGCCGGCCGACGTGAGCGTTTCCACGATCCTGGAGGTCCCGGCGGTTTTGAACTACATCTGGGCGTTCAGCGACAAAGGCATTCAAATGATCAGCAAAGCCTTGTCAACCGGCGAGAACCGGAGCCAGTTCCGGGATGATCCGGATTCGATCTGGAAACCGCCGTTCTCGGTTGCCTTGGCCATCGAGAAGTCTTTCGGTGAGAACGAGCCTAAGAGCCGGGTCGTCGTGCTCGGAACCGGGGCATCTCTGACGGACTGGCATCTAACGCGGCGCGTGCCACGGTTCCTGGGCGAGGGCAAGCGCGCCCGGTTCCAGACCGATCCGCCACCGACCGAGAACGCGGATCTGTTTGTCAATGCCGTTCTGTGGCTCTGCAATCAGGAAGAAATGATCGCATCCGGCCCGTCGCAGATTCCCTTGGTGCCGGTGCTGAAGGCGGGAACCCAGACGAAGGTATTGACCGTGACGATGGTCTGGGCGGCGATCGTTTTCGTGGCAGGGATCGTGGTCATGCTTGTACGGAGCAAGTAAGACGCCATGAATACCAAGACAACACTTATACTGGCGATTCTGGCCGTGGCTGTGGCGGCGTGTCTGTTCTTCGTTGTCAAGCCGTGGGAGACTCCCGTGAGCGGGCCGGTCGAGGAGCCCAAGACCACCGCCAAGGCGATGTTTGACCCCAAGCCGGCCGACGTGGATCGTGTTGAGGTGCTGGTCCGCGGGGAGCAGTCTCCCCGTGTGTTCAAAAAGGAAACCGACGGATGGATGATGCATGCGCCGACTACCGCCCCGGCGACGGAGTGGGAAATCACCAACAACATCATCGATAAGATCGGGAACCTGAAGTACCTCAAGGAGTATCCGGTCGGTGACAAGAATCGCCCGGATGACAATGCCACGCGATTCAACAACCCTGTCGCGACCGTCAAACTCATGAAGGAAGACAAGGTGCTGGCCGAACTGGTCGTCGGCAACAGCTTGCCCACCGGCCGGGGCAACTTCGTGAAAAAGGGCGGCTCCGATGTGATCTATGAGTCGCAGGAGAGCCTCTCCGATGCATTTGACAAGAAGATCTCGAACTATCGCAACAAGCGGGTCGTGAATGTCAAACTGGACGATGTGAAGGAGATCACCGCATCCGGCTTGTCGGCCTACAAGCTGGTGAAGAGCGGCTCCGACTGGCTGATCGAGCAGCCCGAGCGGGGCCGGGCGGACAAGAGCGCGGTCGAAACCAACGTCGCCAACCCGTTGATCAGCTTGTATGTCGCGGATTTCGTAGACGACACGCCCGCCAGTTACAAGGTGTACGGGCTGGATGAGCCGAGGTTGACTCTGACGCTCAAGAGCACCAGGACGGTGCCGCCCAAGGCCAAGCCGGGTGATCCCGACACCAAGCCGGCCGACACCCAACCTTCGACGGAGGAAGTCGAGAATGTGCTCCTGGTCGGCGGGTCGACCGGCGAAAACAAGTACTACGCCCGCCTCAAGTCGGCGCCGTGGGTGTTCACGCTGAACGCCGGCACGGTGGACAATTTTGCCAAGAAGGTCTCCGATCTGCGAGACAAGACGCTGGCCAAGGTTGAGAGCGCGAAGGTGATCAGAGTGGTCAGCAAAACCCCGGATGGCGAGATGACGCTGGTCAAGCAGCAAGGCAAGTGGTCGTTTGCCGACGGGACGGCCAGCGATGCGACCGCAGTGTCTGATCTGATCAAGGCCCTGGCGGATTTGAAAGCCGTCGACTTTGTCGATACCTCGAAGCTGCTGATGCCGCTCGACTGGAACAATCCGCGGGCCGCCGTCACGGTCACCCAGGAAGGCGAGGCCAATCCCGTTACCGTGCTGGTCGGACCGGAGAGTTCCAGCGGCAAAATGGTCTACGTCAAGAACGCCGCCGAAGACGCCGTGGCCGCCGTCCGCGAGGACCAGGTGACGCAGTTGCTGGCCGGGCCAATTGCCTACGGCGACCGTCAGATACTGGAGTTCCCGCGCGAGCGCGCGACGAGACTCGAAATCGCCCGTGCCGGGGCCGAAACCGTCGTTCTCAAGCAGGAGAAGAACATCTGGTCGATGATCAGTCCCGTTCAGGCTTCTGTGGACGCGGACGCAGCTCGGAACCTGACGCAGGATCTGTCGACCCTGCGAGCCAAGGGCATCGTCGGCAAAGACAAGAAAGCTTTCGGATTGGACTCGCCCACAGTGACGCTGGCAGTCTACGTCGAGCCGCTAACCGCGGACCCGAAAGTCAAGGTGGCTTCCTCGGCTCCGGCAACGACCAAACCGGCGACCACGAAACCGGCAACGACGCAAGCGGGCAAAAAGCCGACGCTCCAGGACTTGCTGGATTATACGCTGACTCTTCCCAAGGAGAAGCAGAATCCGCTGGCAATCGAAATGCTCAAAGACATGATCGCCAAGGAGAAAGCGGAGGCTACTCAACCGGCATCGCAACCCGCTGCCACCAAGCCGGCCAAGTACGCTCCGGGAATGTCTCCGGAAGAGTTGCTGGAATTCCAGAAGAGCCTGCCGGACGACCAACGGAATCCGAAGGCGACGGAAATGCTGGAGAAGCTCGTTGCCGAGCGGAAGGCAGCCGAGAGCCGGACGGCCGAGGAGCAGCCTGCCGCCAGTCAGCCTGAGCCGCCTCCTCCACCGCCGACAATCCATCGCCTGGTGCTCAGTCAAAAGGGCGGCAAGACTTACGCGTGCCGTGAGGATCGCGATCTCGTTTACGAGTTGGAAAACAAGATCTATGACGATGCCACCGCGGAGATGCACGATCGTCAGGTGGCCAGGCTGGATACCGCGACGGTAACCGATCTGACGCTGGTGGTTGGCGGCAGTGAACTCAGCTTCCGTAAGTCCGGGGACGAGTGGACCTATGTGGCCGATCCGGTCCTGCCGATTGACAAGACCAAGATTGATGAGGTTCTGAACGCCGTTCGCGACCTCAAGACGCATCGTTATGTGGCATACCAGGCGGACGACTTGGCCAAGTACGGACTGACCGGGCAGGTTGATCGCGTCTCGCTGGTGGCCGACGGCGGCAGGCGGATCGAGATCCTGCTCTCCCCCACGGGGCCCGCGGGCGATACCGACAAGAGCCGTTACGCGGTCCTTTCGGGCAGCAAGGCTGTTTTCCTACTCAAGGACGATCAGGTGAACAAGTTCACTAAGAAGCTCGACGACTTCGAGAAAAAGGCCTCGTAAAACGCCACCGTCAGAGCCACGGGGGGCCTGTTGGGGCCCTTGTTGCCGGGGGCCTGAGTCATGGCCGATTCCCAGGATCGCGTCTGTTGCACCGTGCTTTTTGCGGGGGCCGTCCAGGGGGTGGGCTTCAGATATCGGACCGAGCGGGTGGCGCGCGACTACGAGGTGACCGGCTACGTCCGAAACCTTCCCGATGGACGGGTGGAACTGGTGGCGGAGGGCCTCCGACCTGAGGTCGAGCGGTTCCTCGATGCGGTAGAAGAGTGCATGGCTGGCTACATCCGCAGTCGACAGCGGCAGGACGCGCCGGCCACCGGGTGCCACCGTAAGTTTTCCATCCGGTTCTAGCCCGGCGAGTTGTTTGCGTTTTTTCGGGTTTGCGGTACAATCCGAAGATTGCTTTTCGACTTGTTTTGAAAACCAGGATGGGTCCGTCATGCCCAAAATGAAGAGACACAAGGGTTTAGATAAGCGGGTCAAGGTCACCGCCAGAGGCAAGGTCAAGCGCCGCAAGGCGTTCGCCGGACACCTGCTGAGCGGTCGGTCTGGTCGTCGTCTCCGCCGCCTTAAGAAAGCGGCGCTCATGCCGAAGGCCGACGCCCGCAAGGTTCTCTTCGTTCTGGGCAAGTGACGAACGTGAGGATTGCCAGAAGGTCGCCATCCGGCCTGGTGTTGGTGGGGCGATCGACGCAGGAGACCGAGAATGCCACGTGCAACTTGTGGAGCCGCTAGGGCGAGGCGCAAACGAAGGCTCCGCGCCGCGACGAAGGGTTATCGCGCCGCTCGCAGCAAGCTGACCCGGACGATGAAGAACGCGCTGACCCGTGCCGGCCAGTACGCGTTTCGCGATCGGCGAGCCAGGAAGCGGGAGTTCCGCTCATTGTGGGTGACCCGGCTGACCGCCGCGTGCCGCGCCCGGGGGATCAGCTACTCGCGATTCATGAGCGGCCTGAAGAAGGCCAATGTCATCCTGAACCGCAAGATGCTCAGCGAGCTGGCGATTCATGACCAGGCCGCGTTTGACAAGATCGTCGCGCTGGCCAAGGCATAAACGCCGTTCCCGTGCCGGGCGGACGTTTCTTCACGATCATTTGCGGGCCGATCGGCGCTACCTGCGTCGGTCGGCCAGCTTCTTATAAAGCGATTCGATGTCATCGACCATGCGTTCGTGGTCGAAACGGCGGAGGCACCATTCACGACCGGCGCGGCCCATTCGGTCACGCATGGCGGCATCGCCGGCGAGTCTTACCATCGCTTCGGCAAGCCCCTGAATATCGTTCAAGGGCACAAGCAGGCCTGTCTGATCCGGCAAAACCACCTCGGGCGCTCCGTCGATATCGAAGCTGATCACCGGTTTGGACATGATCAGGCCCTGCACGACTACTCTCGGCAGCCCTTCCCACTGGGAGGCGTGGACCACGGCATCCATACCGGCCAGCAGGCGGGCCACCTCAAGCGGCGGCACAAGGCCTGTCAGGCGGACTCGGTTGGTCAGGCCAAGGCGCAGCAGTTGCGATTCATATTCGCTTCGCTGAGATCCGTCGCCGACCCACACAAAGCGCAGGCTGGGGCAGCGGCGGGAAGCCTCCGCCATTGCGGGAATGAGCTGTTCATATCCCTTGTTGCGAAACAACCGAGCGACGGTGCCGAAGACCACGCAGTCCTCGCCGAAACCCCATTGTTGCCTGATTGCCTGACGGTCATGTCTTGCGGGGTCATACCACTCGGTTCTCATGCCGGAGTAAATGGTCACAAACCGGTCGGGCGAAGCAATGCCGGCCTCGACGGACTGGCGTATCATGGCCTCGGCCACGCCGATCAGGGCGTCGGTATACCGAGCACATCGACGCTCCAGGAAACGATACAGGGAGCGAATCGGAGCAGGCTGAGTGCGATTGAAGCTCATCCCGTGAATGGTGTGGACGATGATGGGTACTCCGACCCGGTGGGCGGCCCAGCGGCCCAGGATGCCGGCCTTGCTGCTATGTGTGTGGACGACGTCCGGGCACAGCTTGTCAAAAAGCGTCCACAGTTGCCGACAAGCGGCCAGGTCGGCAAAGGGGCGAACCGCACGGTGCATCGCCGGTATGATCCGAACGTCATAGCCGCGCGCCCGAGTCTCTTCGAAGAGCGAGCCCTCCGGGCCGGTGTCAGGACCGACGGCCAATGTGACCTTGTGGCCTCGTCGCGTCAATCCTTCACAGGTCAGCAGCGTGTTTTCCTGTGCTCCGCCGATGATCAGTCGGGTGATGACATGGCAGACGTTCATGAGTTCTCCGCGGCAGCAGGCTCGTCCGGAACGGAAGTGATGCCGAGCCCTTTCCAGCCGGGCGGTCGCGTAAGATCGTATTTGACCCACTGAAGGCACAACCCCCTGGCCGGTGCGGTCGGCCCCGCCAATCGTCTGTCGCGGGCGGCCAGGATCTCGTCGATTCGTTGGGGGGCCCAGCGTCCACGACCGATTTCCAGCAGCGTGCCCACCATGTTCCGCACCTGATTGTACAGAAAGCCCGTCCCTTCGACGTCGATCAGGATCTCATCGTATCGGCGGGAAACACTCGCCTGCAAGATGGTTCGGACGGTCGTTTCCCGCTCGCTGCCTTTGCTGGCGAAGCCGGCGAAATCATGTGTGCCGACGAGACGGTTCGCCGCTTCCTGCATGCGCATCGTGTCAAGTTCGTTCCAGAAGTGGTAAGTGTATCGCTGCAGATGCTCCTGCACCGGTCGGCGCGTCGCATTGTAAATGCGGTAGCGATAAAGCTTCGATACCGCGTCCTGCGAGCACCGAAAACCCAGGGGAACCTCCGAGACGTGCAGCAGAGAGACGTCTTTCGGCAGACGTGAACCGATGGCCCTTCGGAGGTTGATCAGCGGAATCTCACACGTGGTTTCGAAATTCGCCTGCTGACCCGCCGCATGGACGCCCGCGTCGGTTCGGCCTGCGGCGTTGAGCCCCACCTGGTGGCGGACCACGCGGCGCGTGGCCTGCTCAACAACATCCTGGACGGTTCGCATCTCCGGCTGCTTCTGCCATCCGTGAAAATCCGTGCCGTCGTAGGCGATCAGGAATCGGATGTTGCGCTCCATGGCCGGATGGTCAGGCGACGAGTTCTTCCTCCAGTTTGCCTTTGAAGCGGTTGCGGAGCCGCGTAATCACGTCCTTGTGGATCTGGCTGACGCGGGATTCCGACAGATCGAGGACCACCCCGATTTCGGCCATGGTAAGATCCTCGTAGTAGTATAGGATCAGAACCAGGCGCTCCTCGCGGCTGAGGCCCCGCGTCAGATAGTTGGTCAGCATCTGGCGGGCCATTCGGGCCGCAGGATCGGTTTGCCGCCGATCGCCGATATCCCAGTTCCGTTCGCTCGAACGGCTGCGCGAACTCGAGTCCTTCGGGTCCATCGCGGAGAAATGGACCTCGCGCCCGAGCTGCGAGATTCGTGAGAGCTGATCATAGCGGTCCTGCGATAGCCCCATGCGCTTGGCGATCTCGTGGTGCATCGGAGGACGGTTCAGCTCCGCATCAAGTAGTTCACGCACCATCATGCGCTGTTTCTCAAAGGTCCGGACGGTGCGCGACTGGGGATCGAGACTGCGGAGCCAGTCCATCACGGCGCCAACGATGCGCTGCTGGCAGAACGTCTCGAACTTCGCTTTCCTGGTCGGGTTATAGGCCTCGACTGCCTCGATCAGCCCATCGTAGCCGGCGCTGCAGATCTCGTCGTAGCCGATCTGCGCCGGCAATTTGCGGGACAGCCTTGCGGCCTGGATGTGAACCAACGGAGCGTAGTACTCCACGACCTTGTTGCGGGCCTCGTCGCTGCGGGTCTTGAAGTACCGGTTCCACAGAGCACGGATATCGTCCTTCTTGTCAGCCATCGCGAACCTCCCACTTGAAGCTCCGGCACGCACAAATCACCGCACGGACGAACCTCCCGGCGGGGGCGCGGAACGCGTGAGGGTCGCTTCTTTCGAGCCGCGGAAAATCCAACCGTCGAGCGAAAACGGCGGAAGCCGCAACCCGGTGTACACGTTAACCTGTTCAGTTCACTCGCTGGACCGGCTAGAAGTGAAAGCTTCCTTACCGGTTCCTTGGGGAACCAATCCCTGGATCCCCGCGATACTCCCTGGTGACATCGGACCGTTGGGATTGTGGTCGCTCGCATGGATGGGTGTTCGCCGAGCGAGAGCCCAACCCCCTCGATGCCGGTCGATCGCTGTCACCGAGAATCTATATAACTCAAAAACACGCCCATGAAAATAGGGTAAACCGGCAATATGTCAAATTTTTTTGGGGGGCAATGATGGCAGATCCGGAGAGATGAGATACTTGGTGTAGCAAACGTGGCGGACCGACGTCATTTGCGTCAGGAGCGAATGCGCACACACATGCGCATCAGCGCGCCAGGACCCAAGCTAACAAAGTCCTAATTCAGTGTTTGCGCGCGGGCGTTTCGAACTTGACAGCGCCGCGCCGAGAGGCGGCTGCTGATTCGTCAACTCGTGGATCGTGACAACGTCGCTGTTCTTGGGGGTGATCCCAGTGGCGATTCTGGCCGCGACCTTGTCTTTTCCGGGGATTCGGTTTTCTCCTCGCGCCCGGATCGGCTACCGCGCAATGGATTGCTTCGATGCCGCATGAGTTTAAGTCATCCTCGGAACTGCCTGTGAGTTTCTTTGAGCAACCACGAAACTCACAACCTTGACGGCCTCTTGAACCGGCCTCAGAGCAGCTTGATCAGCCGCTGATTGACGGGCTGAGGCTGACGAGCTGAGGTTGCCGATTCGGATCAGGCCCGGCGCTGATGGTGGTGTGCGCGGCGCCAACAAGTCATCGGAGTCTGTTTTTGCCTGTTTTGTCAGCCGATCTCCCTGCGACTGCAAACGGCCTGGATCGGCCGGTCGTACAGCGCACGACGACCGCGGAATACGACGCGACCTGACGCCAGGTCGTCACGGCGCGAGTCGGTTTTGAGATTCTGGTGTCCTTCGATATGACCGAATCAGTACCTGTCGATGACTGTGGAGCTATTCCGGATTGTCTTGCCCGATCGTCACCCTTTTCATTTTGTCCGAATCCAGCAGATGCTGGCAATTGATTACTTTCTCGATTAGATCGAGGGGGAGATAATAGTAATGGTTCGAAGCTTCGTATCCGATGCGGGCATCGGCGCGGGTCAGGTCGTACATGCGCGCGGCCAGCCTCATTTCCTCTTCGATGACTGAGCGTTGTGTGGTGGTGAGTTGTGCCACCTCGGCGATCTGTGGCGTGCTTGTGTGTATCGGCGGTCGAGGCTTGCTCAACGCGTCGCGATTGAGAATGAATCGTGCCTGGTTGGCGACCGACATGAAGTGTATCCGTGCGGCCTCCGCCAGACGAAGCTCCCCTGCGATGGTCCGGCTGAATGTGTCCGTGTCAGCTTTTGTCTGGGCCTGGCGCAGCAACTCAATGCCGGTCGCAAACCCCCTCGCGACTTTCTCGCACTGACTCACGTACACATCCGCCGGGTAAGAGCTTCGCCAGGCATCCAGACCGTCGTAGGGGAAGCCGACCATCGTTGGACGGTATCCCGTGGGTGCAGGATACAGCGGGTTGGCGGGCCCAAGCTGAAACGGGCCTGCATACAGCCCCGGCATTCCGTAAGGGTACTCCTCGAAGGCCGTGCTGAAGGCCGCCCATGCCTTCCGCACTTCTGGAGCTGCGGTTTTGCCGTAGAGATCCTCGGCCACGCGGGCCAATGCCTGTTCAGCCGTCGGCGGCGGCGTCTTGCTGAACTCGCGGACCAGTTGCAGATTGGGCGAAGGGTATCCGCCGAGACTCCAACTCAACATCATGTCACGGATGCCCAAGTCGCGAAGGTTTTCGATGTGCCGGGCGACGAGGTCCATTGCCGGCAGGTATGGGATGGCCGACAGCTCCCAGGTGCAGTTGACCTGAACCTTCGCCATCGTCTTAAGCCCGCGCTGTTGGGCCCACTTCCAGTGCAGTTGGGCACGCGGCCCCGGACCGACCGAAGATATCGAGTATTCACCGACGATCGTTTTTACGCCGCCTCGCTCGATCGGTAGATCCCACTCGCTGACGCTCATGAGGTACACGTCGTCGGGTAAACGACGGATGATTGCCTCGGCCCACTCGTTCTTCCAGCCCCAATCCCAGCAGATGATCGTCGCGTTGGGATTGCCTTTGCGGACTCCTTCGGCGATTGCGGCATTGACATCGGCGATGATCTCCGCCGGCGAGCGTTTCGAGCATCGCGGACACGAAGCCTGCTGGTAGTGGCTGGCGCAATGGGTCAGGTTTTCCGACGCGGTGATGGTGAAAACCCCGCCCAGATCGGGCACTTCACGGAAGACGTGCGCCAGCGAGTCAACCAGGAACCGCCGCACGCGATCGGTGCTGGTGCACATCGCGGTGTTGTCGCCCTCGCGGACGCCGGCGATGTCCGCACGATCCTCGAAGAACGTCGACGGCATCCATCGCGGTTCGTTCATGTAGAGATACACCTTCACGCCGTGCGCGCCGGCCCGCTGCACGAGCTGCCGCAGGTTGGCCAGCCTTGTCTCGTGCCCTTCGCCGAACTCGGGAAAGTCTTGCGACGGCGCAAGGTCGCGCAGGACGACGTGGAGCCAGACGCCGTTGACGCCCAAACCAACCAGCCGTTGCAGCAGACCGTCGGGATAGGGATTGAGCCGGGCGTCGAGCAGGGGGTCGCCGAAGACCGCGAAATAAGAATAAATGAAACGGATCGGTTCGTCACCGGCCTGTGGACCAGGGGGCATCTCCGACAAGGGCTTCGACAGCTCCTCCACAAAGGCGAACCGTGGTTGGGCCGGCTGCCCGAACGACTCGCCGAACTCACGAGTCACCAGTTCCTTGATCTGGGCGCATCTCTTCTGTGTCGCCTCGGTGGGTGGCTCGTATCGCAGCGGCGGACAATCGGGTTTCAGGGCGCCGAGCTTGTGCCAGAGAAAATCATCCTCTTTGAGAGTGTACGCGAGTTTTTCGGCCTTCCAGCCGAGCAGGAGGAGCAACTGATCGTAGTTCAGCAGGTGCCAGTTGCGGCGGATGAGGCCGATGTAGCCCCGCCGTTTCTGTATGTCGGTAATCGGAACGTGTTGTGGCAAACCCATGGATTCGCCGATTTCGCGGACGCTGTCTTCGGTCGTGCCCAGCACGCGAGCCATCTCCGACAAGTCCGCCGATTCCCAGTTCCGCCAGACGAAGGCGTGCAGCCGATCGGGGAAGTGCGAGGCCTCGATTGGTTTGGGCGAAGTGCCGGCATGGAGCACCGGCTCTCCCTGGGCGGCTCGCCCTGTTGGCACACCGCCGGACAGGATAGCGGCCAGGGCAATCTGACATATCAGCCGCCTCGGTGATGCGTCAGCCGGCGTCTGGCGGGTGACGCGCGCTTGGGTCGTTCGATTCGCGACTTGTGAACGGTTCATGGCTGTAGACCTCCTCTTGGCCAGATCTTCTTCGGGCCAACCGGGAAAAAAGTCAAGCCGGGTCGGATGGGCAGGTGCTACAGCACGGCCAGAATGATGTTGACGATAAGCGAAACGCCTAGCAGGGCGGCGAGCACCACCACCCACACGACCGGCACGACCAGCGGCTTGGGCTCGCTTGATTGCTGGACGGCCGGTTTTTCCTCGACCGGCTCGGCACTCTCCGCCAGGCCTTCGAGCAGGTGAGCGTCGTATTTCTTGCGGGCCTGAAGCGGTGGCTCGCCCCGGGCGATGGCTTCCAGATCGGTCAGCAGGTCTCTTATCGAGGCGTACCGATCCTCCGGTTTCTTGGCCATCATCCGTTCAATCACCTCCCCGACACCCGTCGACAGGGAGGGAACGATGTGATCCGGCGGAACCAATGGTTCCTTGAGATGCTTGTGCATGACCGCCGCGGGCGTCGACCCCTCGAAAGGCAGCTTCCCTGTCACCATATGGTAGAACGTGGCGCCGAGAGAGTAGATGTCGGCCCGGAAGTCGATGTTCACCTCGCCACGGATTTGCTCGGGGCTGATGTAGTACGGGGTGCCGTATGCACGGCCGGCCTCGGCCATCGCCGCTTTCAGATCGCCCGTCTCACGCGCCAGGCCCATGTCTGCCAGCTTGGCCACACCGTGACGCGTCAGCATGATGTTCTTCGGCTTGACGTCACGATGGACAAAGCCGCGTTCGGCGGCGTGTTCGAGAGCCTTGGCAATCTGAATGATGATGTCGAGAGCTTCAGATTCCTTGTAGATCTTGCCTGCGGCCAGATCGTCGTAAACGGTCTTGCCGTCGATGTACTCCATGACGAAGTAGTGGTAGCCGCTGGCCTCGCCGACGTCGATGGCCTGAACGATGTTGTTGTGGTTAAGACGCGCCGCCGCGCGTCCCTCGCGATAGAACCGCTCGACGAACTCCGAGTTTTCGCCGAGCTTCTTAGGCAGAACCTTGATCGCCACGATGCGGTCCAGGCTGAGTTGCCGGGCTTTGAAGACCGTGGCCATCGCTCCTTGGCCCAGTTTGCCGAGAATCTGGAACCCCGGAATCTGCTGCGCCTTTCGGGCGATCGAGTCCTCCATTTCCGCGCCCAGCCGCTGGAGCTGCGAACGGGTCACGAAACCGCATCGCAGCATCGCCTCGGATAACGAGACTCGCTTTCCTTCCTTCGCAAGGTTCTTCTGCTCGGCCAGACAGTCATGCAGCTCTTTCAAGGTGAGCAGTTTACTATCAACGGCCAACCGGCCCAGTTGGGAATCATCGATGGAAGGGTCAGCCATAATGCACTCCGGCTTTCGGGTCGTCTCGCCGTTCACAACGCTTCGGCGAGAACCTCGGTTTCAAGGCCGCGTAATCCACCCCTGCAAAGACCCTCCCTCAACCTGTTGTCCGGTCGATGCGGAGAGGACCTTCTGGCCCGCTGCTGATTATACCCGCCTTTCCGGCGTGCTTCAGCGGGGACTTGCCGGTCCAAGCATGTCTCTCAGCCATCTTGAGGCGGCCGGCGGGTCGGCCCGGCCGGATTCCAGTGCCGATAATGCCCCACGACAGCAAGCCACCTGATGCGGACTGACCGGGGCAATCAGCTTTTGTCGCCAGCCCGTCAGCCCCGTCGAATCGACAAGCCTTGCTTCAAGGTCCTCAAGTCCCGCCGATGCCAGGGCGCTGACTTGCAGGAAGCCCGCCTCGGAAAACTGGACGTTTTGCCAGGATGGATGTGCCGGCAGGTCGGACTTGTTGGCGACGAGTACGATCGGCGGAACGCGGATCATACCGGATTGGTCCCCCGTCATCTTCTTGGGGGGAAGGCCTGTCTCCAAAGGGGTGGTCAGGTCAGAGACGCTCAGCAGAATGTCAGCAGTTGAAGCCTGCTGATATGTCCGGCGGATGGCTTCCTGCTCGATCGGGTCTGCCGTGTCGCGTATGCCGGCCGTGTCGACAAAAACGAGCGGAATGCCGTCGATAACCCCCGGGTGCTCGACCCAGTCCCGGGTGGTACCCGGCTGGTCGCTGACAACGGCTTGCTCGCGGCTGGCGAGGCGATTGATCAGCGTCGATTTGCCGGTGTTGGGTGGCCCGATGACCACCACTCGGACACCGCTGAGCAGGTATCTGGCCTGATCGACCGACTGGCAAAGCGCCGCCAACTCCCGCCGTGCCAAGGTTGCCTCGCCGACCTCGATGAGATCCAATACCGCCTCGATGCGCTTGGGCAGCCTGTGAACAAGCTCGGCCAGCCAGATGGCCACTGCCCGCGTCTTGGCTCGAAGCAGCAGCGGCAGAATCTCTCGCTCGACGACGGTGGCCGCCGGGCAGGAATCATCCAGCAGTGCCGTAGGCTCGACGATCCGGACTCCGGCCTGCTGGAGCATCAACAATGCTCGCTGGACGATTCGTGGCCCGCCGTGAAGACTGATATCGACCACGAATGGGCCGTCCGGGGCCCGTCGAACCGTCACGAGGGCGTCGTCGATCACTTGATCCCCATCCGCCCAGCGGCAAAGGCGGACCTCGTTCGTGTCCACGGCGTTCGGGTCGATCGGACGCCGGGAGCGAAGGTACTTGGCGACCACGCGCAAGGCATGACGCCCCACCACCTCGATGACCGCGACACCCCCCATTGCCGGGGGAGTCAGGCAGGCGGCTTTCAGTGCGTCGGTTTCGGACATGTCAGTGGCCGGGTCATGAAGCATCATATGGCATCGTACAACACAGTCGCCTTGCCCGCCATGAGGAGCATGGGCCCGACAGGCTCGGTGGGCGACGTCTCATCTCGCCATCCGCGGCTTCGCGGTCACAGTCTCATGGAAAGAAAAACGGAGTGCGGCCCTGGTATCTTCACTTCCCGAAAACCGATTCACGGGGAGAGAACATCAGCACGACCGGAGGACCTTGTCACGTTGCCCGCCGCGTTTTCGAACGAACTGTTCGGGGGGTCGGGTACGCCCATGGCCCGCAGGCCCGCAGGGTTCTTGGCGTAGCGGTGGGCGATTTCGGGAGAAATGCGCCGGTTGCACACGAGACTGGCCAGGTTTTCATCAAGGGTCTGCATACCCCACTTCTTGCCGGTCTGGATGATCGTTTCGAGCGATTCGATTTTGTTGAGACGAATGGCCGCTCGTGCGGGATCGCTGGCGGTCAGGACCTCCATGGCCAGAACTCGTTTCTGACCGGCTGTGACGCTGGGCAGCAGGTACTGGCTGATCACCAGGCGCAGCGATAGAGAGAGCTGGCAGCGGATGTCCTGCTGCCGCTCAAGAGGAAAAATGTCGATCAGTCGCGTGATCGCGCCCTTGGCATCCTGGGTATGCACGGTGGACATGACCAGATGACCGGTTTCAGCAGCGCTGATCGCCATGCGCGCGGTTTCGACGTCGCGGATTTCGCCGCACAGGATCACGTCGGGATCCTGGCGAAGCGCGGAACGCAATCCGTCGGCGAAGCTGGCCACGTCGATGCCGACTTCTCGCTGCGTAATCACGGTATTGGCCTTGGGCAGAAACACGTATTCGATCGGCTCTTCGATGGTGATGATACGGCGATGACCGAGCCGATTCATCTCCTCAACCAGGCCGGCCAGCGTGGTGGTCTTGCCCGACCCCGTGATGCCGGTAATCAGTACCAAGCCGCTGTGCAGATTGACGATTCGTTCCACCAGGTCTTGCGGGATTCCCATCCACTCGAAGGTGGGAATCGAGGACGGCACGAAACGCAGGCAAGCTCCCATCGAGCCTTGGCCGAAGAAGACGTTGACTCGGAAACGAACCACGCCGGCCGGTCGGCCCACGCTCAGCGAGAAGTCGAAGTCTTTCTGACCGTCGAGGCGGGACCGCAACTCGGCCGGCATGATGCTGGAGATGATGCGGGCCGCAGCCTCTGTGGACAGAGGGATCTTGTCAGCCGGGAACAGGTCGCCATGGATGCGCAATGTGGGCGGATGGCCCGTAACCAGGTGCAGGTCGGAAGCCTCACGGGACAGGCCGTTGTCGATCAATTCCAGTAGCTGCGGATCAGGTGATGGGGAACGTTGTCTCATTCGATGCGTTGCCTCGTGCAAAACCGGTATCCTGCCCAGCGGAGATGGCTTGCACTTATGGGACCGGCGTCCCGGTGCTTCAATAACGGACTCCTGCTCGACTCCGGAACGTCGGCTGACGCCGGGCTGATGCTCCTGCGGGTCGGCTTATAACCTGATATGCATCGGCCCGGCAGTAGTTGCATCACCAGGTTCTCAGCGACAAACACCTGGCTGGTCTTCATCGGTGCCCGCGTGTTGCTTGTACGCGATCACCAAACCGTCCAGGCACAGGTCAGGCATGACCTTGTCCACGAAATCGGCCCCGCGGGCGATGTCGGGGGCGTTGCCTCCCGTGATAACCAAGGGCGGCCATTTGCCGATGTCGGTGGCATAGCGTTCGGCAATTTCCCGCAATGCCCCGACCATCATCGCGTAGATGCCGTTGCGAATCGCGCTTTGCGTGTCCTTGCCGAGGGTCTCGGTAGGACAGCCGACCTCGACCAGCGGCAACTGCGCGGTGTGTTCGTGCAGAGCCCTGGCCGACAGGGCGACACCCGGCAGGATTGTCCCCCCCAGGAATATGCCGTTGTCCGCCACCAAATCAATAGTCAGCGCAGTTCCGAAGTCGGCAACCACGCATGCCCCCCTGACACGGGCAAACGCCCCGGCGGCCGCACAGAGCCGGTCGGTGCCTACTCTGGAGGGCTCCCGCAGCGCCAAGTCAAGCGGAATCGGCGATTCAATCTCTTCCCCCACAACCAGCAGCGGCTTGATGCCCTTGGCCGCGCATGCCTGTCTCAACTTGGCGAGCACCGGCGGGCAGACTGAACAGATCACCACGGCGCGCGTCGCCGTCCCCGGAAGCTCGTTCCACAGACGTTCCAGGCGGTTCATCAGTTGGTCAAAAGAGACCGTCGGAATGTGTTCGGCTTCGTCACGATGGTCATCGAACCAACTGGCCATGGCCACGTTCGTGTTGCCGATGTCCATCAGGATCAGATGAGCCTTGCCGCTTCGTCCGGATTCCGCGATCACGATGCGCCTCCTGTCAGATCGTCGGCCGTCTCATTATCCTCGAAATCTCCTTGCGCCGCTTCAGAGGACTCTTCGTTCGTTGAAAGCAATTCCTCAAAGTCGGCCTCGTCAGGCTCTTCTCCGTCCGGCAGAATACCGCGGAACGGGTCGTCCTTGCTCTTGACCGCAAGAGCGCTTGCCGCAACCCGCTCCCGGGCTTTGGCCGCCTCGACCATCTCCCACAAACGATACCCGAGTCGTTCAAGGCCGCTTCCAGTGACGCCGCTGATGGCTATGACCTCCTCGGCGGCAATGCCCAAGGCTTCCAGCTCGTCGCGGAGTTGATCCACCGCATCATTGTTCTCGGCCAGGTCGATCTTGTTGGCGACGATCAACTCGGGTTTGGCCGCGAGGGCCTCCGAGTATTTTCGCAGTTCGTTGCGAATGATCCGGTAGGCTTCGATCGGCCTCGCTTGGCCCGGAAGGGGGTGGACGTCAATGAGGTGCAGGATCATCCGGGTGCGCTCAATGTGCCGCAGGAAGTCGTCGCCTAGCCCGTGCCCTTCGTGCGCTCCCTCGATGAGGCCCGGGATGTCGGCCATGACGAAACGCTGATATCCGGGCATTTCGACAATCCCAAGCTGCGGCTCGAGGGTGGTGAACGGGTAGTCGGCAATCTTGGGACGAGCCTTGGTCAGCCGAGACAATAGGGTGCTCTTCCCCGCATTGGGCAACCCGACGAGGCCCACGTCAGCGATCAGCTTGAGCTCCAGACGCAGCCGACGTTCTTGGCCTTCCTCGCCTGGTTGGCAGTATCGGGGGGCCTGGTGACGAGCCGTGGCGAAGTGGGCATTGCCCCTGCCGCCCCGGCCACCCCGGACGATTCGCACTTTCTTTCCTGGGGCGTCCAGGTCTTTGAGCAGGCGTCCATTGTCACGGTCGTAAACCAGCGTTCCGGGCGGCAGCCGGATGACAAGATCCTTGCCGCTGCGACCGGTCATGTTCTTGCCTTTGCCGGGTTTGCCGTTCTCCGCGACCCAGTGGTGATGGCCGGCCATGTCCAACAGCGTGGCCACGCTCTCGTCGGCGACGAGGTACACGCTGCCGCCCCGGCCTCCATCACCGCCGTCCGGACCACCCTTTGGAATGAACCGTTCGCGACGGAAGCTCATGCAGCCGTGGCCGCCGTTGCCGCCTCGGACATAGATCTCCGCCCGATCAATGAACATCGTCAAACCTTCCCCCCTTAATCAGGGGGTGAAGAAACCCTCTCCGCCCGTTCATAGGGGCGGGAGAAACCATCTAAAACCCCTTAATAAGGTTCATTGAAGCCCTATGCCCCCTTAGTAAGGGAGAATGAACCCCTCTCCCCCTCCCCTTAATCAGGAAGCCGCCCCCCTCTCCCCCCTTAATAAGGGAACCACACCCCTCTCCCCCCCTTAATAAGGGGGGCAGGGGGGGTAGTACACGCGAAACGACTCCTCCCATCCCACGATTCGATCCCCCTTCATGCCCCATGGCAAACGCGAGTAGAGCATCGCAGAGCCTGGGGCGGCAGCTCTTCGCCGCCCCCGACTTTGCCTGTCGCTCTCAAGCGCACTCTCGCTCAAAAACAAACGGCCGACACGACGTCGGCCGCTGGGAACCCTTTCGGTTGAACTCCGTGCATGCCGCGGCACCCGATCCCTTGTCCGGCGCGTGACCCGACCCGGCGCCCCGACGGACAGGCGGATGGCCGAGGCTCGGATGGTCAGTTTGGCGCGATGTCCACACGTCGACCCTTGAAGACCACCGTGCCGTCGACGAGCGCAAACAAAGTGTCATCCTTGCCGCGACCTACGAAACGACCCGGTTTGAAGACCGTGCCTCGCTGCCGTACGATGATCGAGCCAACCTTCGCTTGCTGACCACCGTAGAGCTTCACGCCCAGGTACTGCGGGTTGCTGTCGCGACCGTTGCGAGTCGAACCTTGTCCCTTTTTATGTGCCATTGCGCCTTGCTCCCATACCGATTCAGTCGTTCCGTTCGTTGCTTATCGCATGATCCACTGCTGCTTATCCGCCAACCGCTCCGGGATGACGCTCCTTCGCGTAACCGGGCTCCCCGGAAACTTGTACGGAATCGCCAATGTCTTGCGGAACGTGAAATACCGCTTATTCGTCTCACTTTCCGGTTTGCTCGCGTCAAAGGCCGGATTCTTCTCGCGCCTGACCTCGCCCGACAAGCCGGCAACGAAAATCGTAAAGCCTGTGGCCTTGGGGTCGAAGTCCCTGAAGATCGCCACGCTGTGCCGGGCTCGATCCTTGCCTCTCAGCAGTCTGCCGATCGCCCGCTCAGGCGCCACCAGCAACGGGTCGTTCGCCCGCCGCTCAATGGCCCGGAATGCCTCCGGACTCACCCGAACCTCGCTCTCGATCACCTGCAGGGTGTTGGTGACCAGCTCGAACGCCGGGTAGAAGTCCACCTCCTGGTCGCTCGGGTTATCAACCCTGTAAAGCATGAACCAGTACACCACGGGCTCGTCCTTGCCCGGGACAACCACCGATACCCGCTGCGGATCCTCGAACCTGAAGTTCAACTCCCACGCAACCGGTGCCGCCGACGGCTGAATAGCCACCGGGGCGGGTTGGGACGTTGCCGCGGACAGCATGCATAAGCTTATGTGCCGCAAGACGTTAAGCATGTTGGAGTCCCCGTGTGCCGTCTCGTCGCCATATCCGTCTATCGACCGTTCCGCGCGCATTGCTCCCGCTGAGCAAACAACTGCATTCTACCCACCGAGTCCGCCGCGTCAAGCCGTGCTTGTCCCACGACCGCCCAAGCCCTCCGGGACATTCCTGGCGGGGAGAGGCCACGGTTTGTTCAAGACGACGACCGCGAGGACCGCCCCCGTGTGATGTTGGCCGCTCTGCGGTTTGCCCCCCCGCTTAAACTGGAGGTTCTAGAAGAGTCGCCCACGCTGACATGGACCCTGTCTCCTCGACCATTAGCCTCCACCTGGGATCCCTGCTCACCGCCACCACGGGCTCGATGAAATAGCCACTGGAGTCGTCGCATCCGCCGCCGCATAGAACCTTACGGCCGGATATGTGTGCCGCTTGCACGCATGTTTCTGGATCCCGGTACGCTTGGGTTGAGACCCGCAAAAAGGCGGTCCGCCTTAGGTTCTAAGCCAATTCCCACCCTTTCCGTCGAGGCGGATCCACAAATGTGTCAGCCTCCCGAGTGTTGGTGATCCTTTGCCGCTCGGCGTCCCATCGGATCTTCTTGCCGCTGCGATATGCCACATTGCCCAAAAGCACCGTTTGAGCCAGAGCCCCGCTGTAGTCAAAATTGCACGACGTTTTCTCGCCCGACTTGCAGGCCTCCAGCCATTCGAGATGATGGCCGATCGACTCGGGTATGCAGGGTTCCGGCCGCTTGTAGTCAGCAAAGTCTTTTTCCGGCAGGAGCACGTGCCGATCATAGTCGGCCAGCAACATTCCCTTGTCGCCGACGAACAGGACACCATCTCCCCATTCCGGAAGCTTGCCTTCCTGGAAATAGTAGGGACGCCGTTTGCCGTTGTACCAGGTCAGAAGGACCGGCGGCATCTTGCCGCGAGCGGGATAGTGAAACCTCACAATCAGCCACACGGGACAGCTTTCGGGGTGGACAGGTGGCCCCTCGGCCTCAATGGTCGTTGGATGTCGCAGATCCAGCGCCCAGTGAGGCAGGTCCATGTGGTGGCAGGCCATGTCTGCCAGTGTGCCGCCACCGAAGTCCCACCAGCCGCGCCAGTTCGCAGGCAGATAGGCTGGATGATAAGGCCGATACGGTGCCGGACCCAGCCACAGGTCATAGTGAAGCCCTTCGGGCACTGGCGGGGTCTCCGTCGGACGCTCTTGGCCACCCCACTCGCGTTCGACCCAGACGTGAACCTCGTGCACCGCGCCGATGCCGCCGGATTGGATCACTTCGACGACACGCCGGTAGTTGTTTCGCGCGTGGATCTGTGTGCCCATTTGTGTGGCCACCTTTGCCCGGGCCGCGGCTTCGCGCATGAGCTGCACTTCACGCACAGTGTGTGCCAGGGGCTTCTCGCAATACACGTGCTTGCCAAGCCGCAAAGCCGGCAGCGCAGCGGCGGCGTGCGTGTGATCGGGCGTCGCGATCACGACCGCATCAATGTCCTTCTGATCGAACATCTTGCGGAAGTCGGTGTAGAAACGGGCCTTGGGAAACCTCTGTCGTACTTCGGCGGCCTTGTTCTCATCGACGTCGCAGAGGGCGACGATGTTGCAGATCTCGGCAGCCTCGGGGCCGGTCACCTGACGGAGGTTCCAGTGCCCTTGTCCGGACACACCGATCACGGCCACGCCAAGCTTCTCGCTCGGCGACGTCGTCTGACCGAGTGTCTGCCTCCCGCTGACCCAGAAACCCGCCCCGGCCAGTGCCGAAGCCTTCAGAAACTCACGACGCGTCTGTCTCTTACTCACGGATGCTCCTCTTCAAGTCCCAGTCTCATTGGGCAATCGGATTATAACCAATGTGGAGAAAACGGACAATCCCGCCACTTCTTCACAGCGGTTGAGAGAAACGGCTTCGACACCGTCCGCCACACCATGGCTTAAGCCCGCGTTGCGAAACGTATAGCCGGACTCGAAATCACACGGAAGGTCCGCTCCGGGTCTTTCGCACGGCCAGAAAGGAGATGCCGCCGAGTTTCAGCAAGAAACGCTTGACCGGGCTCCGCGAAAAGGTAGACTCCTGTTTGGTTCAAAAGTGAATAACAGGCCCGCAGGGTGGCAAGCGGTCCGAAGAATGTACGATGAATGGCAATGGGTTCCAGGAACGAGCCTGTGCCGTTCGCTGACTTGTCTCGTTTTCATGAAATGGAGGTATCGGATGGCTTGTTTCACTTCTGTGGGCGGAAAAGGTCGTGCAGGCCGATGGTTTCAAGGGGCCGCAATTCCGCTGCTCTGCGGCGTCGCAATGGTAATGGCGCTCAGCGCGGCCGGCTGCGTGGTCGATAGCTCTCACCCGCCCGAGACGCTCTCGGGTGAGCAGACCATCGAGGAGGCGGAGACCTCCGACGGCACGGCCAGCAAGTCCGTGGAGTCACGATGGACGGCGCCGGACCAGAATTTCGTTCTCAGCGTTGAGGTGACCAGCCCCGAGCCGCTGGGCGTCGAAAACGCCCAACTGCAAGTGACTCTGACCTGTCAGCTCGGCACGACGAAAACCTTCCCCGTCACTCTCACGCCCGACGGGTCGAGCAAACTCGTTGCCAGTTTCTCACGCGCCGCCGATGCCCCCGACGGCAGCGAGTGCGTCGGAATCGGTGGGCAGAAAGAGGCCGCCAAGTGGAAGGTCACCCTCAGTCGTCCGGCGGACACGACGCAGGCGCTGACTTTCAAGTACAGGATGGACTACCGGCTGGCCTCAATCGAGACGCCGTAAGGCATGCTTTCGTGAATCACATTTCGGTTTTCGGCTTGCACGGCAGGTGAGCATGGAGGGCAGGCCACAGCCCAGCGGCGACCTCGCTGGCCCCAGAATCCGTTCTGGGGCCTTCCGGGTGCCTCACTGGCCCCAGAATCCGTTCTGGGGCCTTCCGGGTGGAGGATTCTCATCCTCACTGCCTTCACCGAATGCGGAACGAATACCACCAGGCGCAGCCGCCCGGCACGGGTGCGTAGGGCAGGTCACAGCGAAGCAGCGACCTGCCAAGCATGTAGGGCAGGTCAGAGCGAAGCGGCGACCTGCCTTTCCCGCCCAAGATGTTGCGGCAGGTCTCGCTTCGCTCGACCGTGCCCTACCACCCTGTACCTTCGTGATTCACATCTCGGTTTCGAGCCCGAGTGCGGACTTGTCGGCCCAATCGATCTGCTCGGGTGTGTCCGGCACGGGGCAATGACGGGCTTGGCCGATGGCCCGAAACGCGTCGGTTGTCGTCACGCCAAGCTTGGCCAGAATGCATGCGGCCACCAGAGCCGAGCGGCCGATGCCCGCGCGGCAGTGGATGGCAACCGCCTTCCCGCCCCTCAGATCCACGGCCAGCCGCTCGATGAGATCTCGTGTCGCCCGCGGGTCCGCAGGTACCGACCGATCCTCGATGGGCAGGGAAAGGAATTCGATGCCGGCCGAGTGGCAGCATTCGGTTTCCTGCTCCAACCCAAGCTCCGCGATCTCATCCGGTGTCAGCAGCGAGACGATGACGTCGACACCCTGGCGACGAAGTGATGCGATCTCGTCGCCCAGCCACTCACCACCGCGCGGGCGCGGCATGATCGCCAGGCGATAGGGGAGGGGTTTGATCCAGTAGATCTCGGCGAGCATTGGCAGCTCTCACACAAGAAGCATGTAGCGCAGGCCACAGCGAAGCGGCGACCTCGCTGGCCCCAGAATCCGTTCTGGGGCCTTCCGGGTGGAGGATTCTCATCCTCATTCTCGCTGGCCCCAGAATCCGTTCTGGGGCCTTCCGGGTGGAGGATTCTCATCCTCATTCTCGCTGGCCCCAGAATCCGTTCTGGGGCCTTCCGGATGGAGGATTCTCATCCTCATTACCTTCACCGAACGCAGAACAAATACCGCCAGGCACGGCCGCCCGGCACGGGCACGTAGCGCAGGCCACAGCCCAGCGGCGACCTGCCAAGCATGTAGGGCAGGTCACAGCGCAGCGGCGACCTGCCTTCCCGCTCAAGATGTTGCGGCAGGTCTCGCTTCGCTCGACCATGCCCTACCACCGGCTCCGGGACGGGCCGACGAGGGCATTGGCCCTACTGTGGACCCATTCGTACCCGTACCAGCAGATCATTCAACGCATCCCGTGTCGATGGAGCCTCGGGCAGGCCGCTCTTCTGTCCGGCCTGCTCCAACTCGTTCCGCAGACGATGATACTCTCGCTCATGGAAGCCCATTTCCGTATCCGGCAGCGTCGCCTGCTCGGGGCCGGCCATCTTGCGCGCGATCAGGTCGGCTATGGCCGGGTGCTTGAATCCCTCGTTGAGCCGTACCAGGTTGGCCTCCACCTGGCCGGTACGCATCAGGTGGATTCCGGTGAATAGCACGCGGTAGATGTAGAGCAGCGGCTTGACTCGGGGCGACGAGTCCTTGGTGAACAGGTTCCACTGGGTCTCCGCGAAACCGAGGTAATGGTGCACATGGTGGCGGGTGACGCAGCCCTTGGCGATCTCCTTCAACTCCTCATGTTCGGGTGTCGTGTGGACAACCAGCGGCGAGTAGATCTGTTCGAGCACATAGCCGTTCTTCTTGAGCAGCAACAGGAAGAACTTCTTGACATCGTGCGTGACCAGGTCGATCTCACGGCCGTCGCGAAAACCGCTGAGCTCGATGGTTTCCCGAGGTTCACTCAAGCCAACCACCTCGCGGGCCGGCAGGATATGGACGCCGCGGAGGTCGTAATCAGAGTCGGGCGAAGGAAATCCGTACAGATGCGCCCCGCTGATGGTGACGAAGAGCAGAGGGTAAGGCTGCTCGCTGACAATCGCCTGCAACTGCGGATCGGTCATGATGGCACCATGCTTCTACGGGCCTTGATCAGAAACGCATCGATCTTGTGATAGTCCGGCTGCTCCGGCAGACGCGTGTCCGTGAAAGCATCGTCGAACCGCTGGTGAAGATCCAGCCGCCAGGCATTGATCTCTTCCCACGGCGTGCGGCCGTCGCGTATCGCCAGCAGCCGGTCACGATACTCGTCGACCCGCACCGGTACGAAGCCTTCCCTGAGCACCGTGATGCCCGACAGGAGCAGGCGGATCAGGTGCATGGCGTGTTTCCACTTGATCGCCCCCTTGTTTCGCAGGTCCTGCTCCAGCTTGCGAAATTGCGACATGACATAGCCGTTGTAGGTCTGGTAGACCAGGCGTGAGAGGAACGCGGCTTTCATATCCAGCAGTTCACGGGCCAGCGGCGTGGCCAGTTCCACCATCGGTGTGTACAGGCATTCCAGCACGTTGGGGTTGGCCTTGAGAGCCAGTATCAGGAACTTGCCGAGCTCCCAGTAGCATTCTTCGGTCTCGGTGTTCTCCAGTTGCTCGGGCACGCCGTAAAGCGACCAGTGCCGCTCGGCCGGGGGCAAATAGATCCCGCGGCGGTCGGTGTCGGATTCTTCGTTGTCGAGCCCATAGGCCCGCGAACCGCTGATGCAGCGGTAGATGACGAACTGCGTGAGATCCTGGTCGTTGCCATCGTCCGGCCCGCGACGCAGACCTTCCTCTTGGTGCTGTTTGCGGACCGAGAAGTCCTTGCGGTGCAGGGTCGCTTCGCCGCCGTTGACGAATCGGACGCGGTATGCGTGGGTGCTGTCGGCCGGGGAGCGGAGGACGATCCCAACCGCCCCGCGCGGTTGCCCCGGCTGGCCGGCCGACGCGGCGATCTCCACCCGCGTCACGATCTGCGTGCCGACAGGGAGAATGGGCGGTGGGTTGGATCTGGTGCCATTCATGGTGCCCAGGTATCCGTCGCAGGATGTCCGTGAGGCGATCGATCATCGTCTGATCGCCCACATGTGTGTCGGCGGCTCATCCTTGGAGAAGCATTCTACGAGAGAGTAGTGGGTTGGTCACACCTGTGCGGGAGAGTCGCATGCGGAGACCACATCCACTTCGCAAGACACCATCGTGACCCCATTATCGCCCGGCCCGGAATCCCTTTTTGCTCGGCCCGGAATCCCTCTTCGCTCGGCCCGGAATCCCTCTTCGCTCGGCCCGGAATCCCTCTTCGCTCGGCCCGGAATCCCTTCCGGGCCGCCTTGCCTGGCCGAATCCGTTCGGCATTCGGTGCCAATGAGGATGGGAATCCTCAATTACCTTCACCGAATGCGGAACGAATACCGCCAGGCGCGGCCACCCGGCACGGGCACGTAGGGCAGGTCACAGCGCAGCGGCGACCTGCCAAGCACGTAGGGCAGGTCACAGCGAAGCGGCGACCTGCCAAGCTCGCTGGCCCCAGAATCCGTTCTGGGGCCTTCCGGGTGGAGGATTCTCATCCTCATTACCTTCACCGAACGCGGAACGAATACCGCCAGGCGCGGCCACCCGGCAC
>Ga0116145_1000564_pt1 | contig 42978 bp, 38 predicted proteins | sample AD_JPNHG1_MetaG_FD_89747 | JGI IMG/M metagenome (GOLD analysis project Ga0116145, IMG submission 89747) | Active sludge microbial communities of municipal wastewater-treating anaerobic digesters from Japan - AD_JPNHG1_MetaG | ecosystem: Engineered > Bioreactor > Anaerobic > Digestate | place... | reverse complement strand
TCGCTTGCTCTTTAGCAGAGCAGCTTTAATATTATATCACAACTTTTCGATCTTGTCAAGTACTTTTTTCAAGTTTTTTCAAAATCTTTTTTGTGATCGCTCTCCCTTTCAGGACAACTTTAATATTATATCACTATCTCTTCGGTTTGTCAAGTGCTTTTTTGAATTTTTTTCAAATTCCTTTTCCGCCGCTTGACTCCTCCGTGTTCGACAGTAAATATATTATATCATCTTTTCTTCGATATGTCAAGCCAAATTTAGTCCAAAGATTGCCTGCTAAAATAGGCATTCCTTACAAAGGATTTTCCCTCATTTTAACATTTTGCATATTGATTTTAACAGAGATCAGTGATATAATGTATTTAATATGTATTCTCATAAATTAAGGAGTTTATCATGTCTAAAACCTCCCCTTCTGCGTCGGAGCTTAAAAATATCACCCGGCTTAAAATACTCATGATAATAGGATATGCGCTTATTATCATTTTTTCTATAGGCATTGTTTCATTGCTTGCTGTACGTAAGACTGACTCAGTTCTGAAAAATAAGGTCGCCGCTATGGCCTCATCCCTTAACCTTCAGATGAAGCTCAATATGGACAGCTATCTTCAGCGAATGGAAACTGTGGGAACTCTTGTCTTTGCTTATGACGAGATCTATACATACGATGCCACCGATCAGTCAAATGATGAATTTGAAGCCCTCTCCACTGAGAAGGATATCTCAGATAAGCTTTACAGCCTCTGCATCATGGAGAATTTCGTGGATTTTGGCATCGTTTACCGCAATAATCACACTGTTGGAAAAATATCTAACGGTACCTCCTATCTTTTCGGCGAAAACCTTTTCCGTGATATGGAATCAAAGATCACAAAAAAACGCACCAGCGATGGCTGGTTCACCGGTTATAACAATGATTTCAAGCGCATCTACTACGTGAAGAGACTAAATGACAATTCACTTCTCATACTCTCATTCTATGCTTCCGAACTTGAAAGCGTCTTTGATAACCCTGAAACTCTGGACGATCTGGACGTCCGCCTCACAGACAGCAGCTACAACATCATATATTCCTCTGCCAAAAAAGAGGTCGGCGAAAGTCTTCCTTATGATATAAGGGCCCGCATAACATATAAGTCTTCCGCCACATTTATGGACAATCAGTACCTCATCACAGTAAATTCCTGTGAGGATGACTGGTTCGTTATCTGCTCCATACCCACGCAGATCATCCTGAAAGAAAAAAACGAGATGCGCTATTATATTTACATGATAGCCGGTCTTGCCTCTCTTCTCGCTGTACTCATAGGTATCGAGCTTTCCATCAGGCTTACTGAGCCTGTAAAGCGCTCCTTCTCCTATCTGGATATCAAGTCACAAATGGATCAGCTCACCGGTATCCTCAATAAAAAAGCTTTTGAGGATTATACTGCACACCGCCTCGCAAACGCCTCACCGGACGATGCACTGGCTATGGTGCTGGTCGATTTGGACAACTTCAAGGGTGTAAACGACAACCTCGGACACGCTGTCGGCGATCAGGTACTGGCTAAGATAGGAAGTATTCTCCGTGGTGTATTCTCTCCCGAGGACTTCATAGGCCGTATCGGCGGAGACGAGTTCTGTGTTTTCGTTCACAACTTCCCCAAAGACTCTGACCGCAGAGAGTTCGTAACAGCAAAATGCGAGGAAATATGTTCAGCCTTCAGAAACAACTATACCGGCAAGGACGGCAAATACAAAGTATCCGGAAGCATCGGCGTGGCCATGTTCCCCGGCAGCGGCAATTCCTTCGAGGAGCTCTACAAAGCATCTGATACTGCACTTTACTATTCTAAAAAACACGGCAAGGATACATACAATTTCTATGATCCTTCTATGAGCCATGGGGAGGAATATAAATGAAAGTACTGAAAAAACTGACTGCCTTTATTCTCGCCGGCTCATGTATAGTTAATTCCGGATGCTCAAACAAGGCCACTATCACCCCCAAGGAACAACAGACCGTCATCACCCTTTCATGGTGGGGGAACGATGCCAGAAACGACTACACCATCCAGGCCATGGAGCTGTTTCAGGAACAGAATCCCGATATCAAGGTCAAGTGCAGCTACTCGGAATGGTCCGGCTACGAGGCAAGGAACCGTGTAAGGATGATATCTGAGACTGAAGAGGACGTTATGCAGATCAATGCAGCCTGGATACCTCAGTATTCACCTAAAGGAAATGGATATTACAATCTGGACGAACTGGACGATATTATCGATTTATCCACATTCCCGGGAGAATACCTGAAATTCGGCAGAGTAAGGGATAAGCTCAACGGCATCCCTATTGCCATGAACGCAGAAACCGTCTATATCAACAAAACAATATACGATAAATATGGTCTGGATATCCCGAAAACATGGGATGATTTCTTCACCGCTGCAAAGGCTATGAGGGAGGACAGGATATATCCCCTCTCAGTTAATTCAAAATCCCTATGGCTGCTTGCCATATCCTACGCCGAACAGCAGAGCGGCAAGACCTTCCTGAATGAGGACGGATCATTCGGCTTCACTGACAGTGAACTGAAAACAATGATAGATCTCTACTGCCGCCTTGTTGACGAAAAGGTCATCCCTCAGGTGGAATACTACGAAAAGCTGAACATCGTCAACGGCACCTACGCCGGAACTGTAGCATGGATAAGCGACGCTGCAAACTACTGCGGAAAGGCTATAGATAACGGTTATGAGATAATCCCTGCCGACTATCCCACCAACGGCAAGGTGCAGTCCGGTGAGGGCTGGTATGCAAAGCCTGCATCCTTCTATGCCATAAGCAAGAACACTGAACATCCTGAAGAAGCGGCAAAGCTGATGAACTTCATGCTCAACAGCAAGGAAATGGCTCTGCTGCAGGGCGTAGAAAAAGGCATCCCCATAAGTATCGCTGCAAGGAACTATCTGGATGAAGCTGGTATGCTTACAGGACTTCAGTACGACGCTTCGCTTGTAATGGAAAATAATCAGAACCTCAAGCATATGGATCCGTTTATGGAGAACTCAACACTAATCGATAAATTCATCCAGCAGTCAAACCTGGTCATCTATGAAAAATCTACCTCCGACGATGCCGCACAGGTTCTCCTCCATGCAATAACAAAGGCTCTTGCACCATCTGAATAATTACAAAACAAAAAGCCATAAAGAAGTTCAGCTTCTTTATGGCTTTTTCTCATTTCTTTATCAGCTTATTCATACGGACTACAAGGATATCTCCTTCCCTGAGCCCGACATCGCCGGAAGCGATGACAGTAAGTCCTTCCCGGATTATCATATACACCTTTGCATCATGCTCGCTCTCAACATCGCAAACCGTCTTATCAGCAAGTCCGCTTTCCCGTGTCACCAGTATTTCGCCAAGCTCCTGCACATCATTGAAAAATACATCTGCATTTTTCTTCTTTGAATACTGCTCAACGAATCCGGCACTGATGATACCGGTTGGGATAGCTACCACTCCTACACCGAGGAAGGCTGTCAGTATTCCCATTATCTTGCCGGCCACTGTTACCGGATAAATATCTCCATATCCCACGGTAAGCAGTGCGGATACGCTCCACCATATGCCGGAAAAAGCGTTCTTGTATACCTCCGGCTGAGCCTCATGCTCCGCACCGTACATACCTATTGACGAAGCAAGCATGAGCGTTATTATTATGAATACCGATGATGCGATCTGATTTCGCTTTTCATACAGTACATTAGTTATTATATTGAAGGAGTCGTACTGTGCGTTCACCCTGAATAGCCTGAATATCCTGACGACTCTCAGCATACGGAAAACGATGAAGCCGTCCAGAAAGAAAAACGGAAGTATTGTCAGCAGATCAACGATACCGTCAAAGGAAAACAGGAACTTCAATACCGCTTTTCCCCGTCCGCAGTCCGGATACAGGCAATCGGAAGTCCATATCCTGAGAAGGTATTCTATAATGAATATTATGATCGTGACCGCTTCAATGATACCGAATAAGCTGTAAAAAACCGAAAGCTCGTCAAAGGTATCGAGAAATGCTATAAGGATATTTATGATTATGGCTGATACTATAAAATAATCAAAGGATCTGCTTGGCAGGTCATCTTTATTGCCTATCTGGATTATATCAAATATACGCTTTTTCATAGCCGGATCTTTGCTCTTCATCTTTCCACAGACACCTTTCCTTTCCCGGAAAAAAGCTCCGCTTTTTCTTATTATATCACATCTTCTCTTCATATGCAAGCAAAAAGGACTGCCGGAGCAGTCCTTATGTTTTATGCACTTTCAAACTGTGAATTGTAAAGCTGAGCATAGAAGCCGTCCTTTGCAAGAAGAGTTTCATGGCTGCCCTGCTCCACGATGTCTCCGTCACGCATAACGAGTATCATGTCCGCATTGCGTATAGTCGAAAGTCTGTGAGCGATGACAAAGCTGGTCCTTCCTGACATAAGTCTGTCCATAGCATCCTGTATCAGGGATTCTGTACGTGTATCTACAGAGGACGTTGCCTCGTCCAGTATCATTACCTTTGAGTCCGCAAGGATCGCTCTTGCAATTGTGAGGAGCTGCTTCTGTCCCTGTGAGACATTGCTTGCGTCCTCGTTAAGGATCATATTATAGCCATTCGGCAAAGACTTGATGAAGTGGTGTGCGTGAGCAGCCTTTGCTGCCGCAATTACCTCCTCATCTGTTGCGTCAAGGCGTCCGTAGCGGATATTCTCCATGATAGTACCATTGAACAGCCATGTATCCTGGAGCACCATACCAAAATTCTCTCTCAGCTCACGCCTCGGCACCTTTCTGATATCAACACCATCTATGGATATGCTTCCGCTGTTTACGTCATAGAACCTCATCAGCAGCTTGACCATAGTTGTCTTTCCGGCACCGGTTGGACCGACTATTGCGATTTTCTGTCCCGCCTTCACCTCTGCGCTGAAATCTCCGATAACTATCTTTTCCGGATCGTAGCCGAAGCTTACGTGTGAGAAGGTAACGTCGCCTCTTACGTCTGTAAGGCTGACTGCATCAGCTGGTACCTGCTCTTCCTCCTCTTCGTCCAGGAATTCAAATACTCTCTCCGCAGCAGCAGCCATTGACTGCACCTGATTTATTACCTGAGCTGTCTGTGAGATAGGCTGTGTGAACTGCTTGACATAAATGATGAATGCCTGTATGTCACCGATACCGATAACGCCCTTTATGGCCAGCAAGCCGCCTGAGATAGCAACTCCGGCATAGCCCAGGTTTCCGACGAATATCATTATCGGCATCATTATTCCCGAAAGGAACTGGGATTTCCATGAGGATCTATAGAGTACATCGTTTGTACGGCAGAACTCCTCCACTGTTTCCTCCTCCTTGTTGAAGGCCTGGATAACAGTATGGCCGCTGTAGCTCTCCTCAACCTGACCGTTTATATGGCCAAGGTATTCCTGCTGGGTACGGAAGTGTCTCTGTGACTTCTTTATAACAAATGAGAGCAGGAATGCTGATACCGGAAGCATCACCAGGGATATAAGTGTCATCAGCGGTGATATCGAAAGCATCATCACAAGTATTCCGATAAGCGTTGCTACAGATGTGATTATCTGGGTTATGCTCTGGTTGAGAGTAGTTCCCATTGTATCAACATCGTTTGTGATACGTGAAAGCACCTCGCCATAGGTACGGCTCTCGAAATACTTCATAGGCATACGGCCTATCTTCTCTGAAATATCCTTTCTGAGCCGGAAGCATATCTTCTGTGAGATACCTGCCATTATCCAGCCCTGAAGGAAGCTTACCACAGAACTGAATACGTACAGTCCAAGTGTGAACAGGAGTATCTTTCCGATATAGCTGAAATCAATGCCGCCTGTACCGGCAACCTTACGCATGAGGCCTTTAAACAGAGCGTTTGTGGCCTTGGCCATTATCTTCGGACCGGCAACTGAAAAGACTGTTGCCAGAGCTGCAAGGATCATTACTATGAATATCGGTATCTTATACATTCCGATATAATCCAGCAGCTTTTTCAGTGCCTGCTTAAAGTTCTTCGGCTTCTCTCCGGGAGCAAACCTTCCGCCTATAGGAGGTCCTTTTTTCTGTGCGACTCTATTCTCTTCACTCATCCTGTCCACCTCCTATGCTCTTGTTTATCTCTTCCTCAGAGAGCTGGGATTTAGCTATCTGGCGATAGGTATCGCAGCTTCTGAGAAGCTCCGCATGAGTTCCCCGGCCGGTGATCTTTCCCTCATCGAGGACCAGTATCTGGTCAGCGTTCATAATAGTGCTGATACGCTGTGCGACTATGATAACTGTTGAATCCTTGACGTACTCGCCGAGAGCCTTTCTCAGCATTGCGTCGGTCTTCATGTCCAGCGCAGAGAAGCTGTCGTCGAATATATATATCTTAGGCTTCTTCACGATAGCTCTTGCAATGGCAAGCCGCTGCTTCTGACCGCCGGATACATTGCTTCCGCCCTGGGCTATGCTTCTCTCAAAGCCTCCTTCGCCGTCAGTGATGAATTCAAGCGCCTGAGCTATCTCGGCTGCCTTCTCCACATCCTCCTGTGAAGCCTCCGGCTGACCGAAACGAAGATTTGAATCTATGGTTCCCGAGAAGAGGACTCCCTTCTGCGGAACAAGTCCTATCATTGAGCGCAGATCAGACTTCGAGATCTTTCTTACACCAGTTCCGCCGACAGTTACGCTTCCCTCCGTAACATCATAGAAACGTGGGATAAGATTTATAAGTGTTGATTTGCCGCAGCCTGTGCTTCCGATTATGGCAGTAGTCTGTCCGGGAGAAGCTGTAAAATCGATATTCTCCAGCGCATTGCTGTCAGCACTCGGGTACTTGAATGATACTCCGCTGAAACGCACCTCGCCGCTGGCTGAAACTGGCTTTTCCGGTGATACCGGCTCAGTTATCACTGTATCTGTCTTCATAACCTCATCTATTCTTTCAGCAGCAACACCTGCTCTCGGAAGGAGTACAGACATTACTGTGAGCATGAGGAAGGATATTACTATCTGAGTTGAATATGTGATGAACGCAGTCATTGCGCCGACCTGAAGTGTTCCCTCGTCTATCCTGTGAGCAGATACCCACACGATAAGGAGAGTTGTAAGGTACATGACCAGCATCATTCCTGGGAACATGAAGGACATTACTCTTCCGGTGAAGAGCTGAGTTTTCATAAGGTCGGTATTTGATTTCTCAAAGCGCTCTTCCTCCACCTCTTCACGGCCGAATGCCCTTATTACAGGCAGACCTGTGAGTATCTCACGGGATACAAGGTTCAGCTTATCCACAAGCTTCTGCATGATCTTGAACTTTGGCATTGCCAGCACCATCAGCACCAGTACAAGACAGAATATAGCAAATACTGCAAGCCCGATTATCCAGCCTATATGTGCGCCGGAATTTACAACCTTTATCACTCCGCCTATTCCGATTATAGGAGCATACATCAGCATCCTCAGCAGCATTGCCGTTACAAGCTGTATCTGCTGAACATCGTTGGTGCTTCTTGTTATAAGAGAGGCTGTTGAGAATTTATCCATTTCAGTATTAGAGAAGCCCATTACCTTGCGGAATATCTTCTCTCTGAGATCTCGGCCAACTCCTGCTCCGACCTTTGCGGCAAAGTAGCCTGCGCCAACCGAAGCAGCAAGCATGAAGAATGCCATAACGAACATCTTTAAGCCCTGCATCCACAGATACTTCTTCTGTATAGAATCTATATCCATTCCGGCAGCCTTATCGCAGGATATTGCATAGGCTATACCCATTGAGCGCATGGTCTTGCTGCCGATATCGTCTATGGTATCCTTCATCTGCTTACGGATAGCATCAAGCTGACCAGCATCCATCTGGCCGCTCTGTATCATCCCAAGCATTACCGGACGCATATCCACATAAGTGGTAATATTGCCGTCTTCATCCTCAGCCTCGTGAGTTTTAAGCTCCATCTGCATCTGCTCCTGGATCTCATCAAGAGTGAGGTTCTTTACGTCAAGTCCCTCCGGAGCCTGTTCCGGATTGGCTGACATAGCATTTTCCATGGTCTCCTTGAATTGCTCCTCGCTCATATTTCCAGTCTGATAGGTAAGTATCAGCGGTATGAGCATTTCATCATCGAGTTTCTCCAGCTCCTTCTTGCTGAGCGAGCGGCGATTGAAGATATCTCCGTCAGCAGAAAAGCTGTCCTCCCATTTTCTGATCTCATCCTCAGTCATGAACATCTCGGAAAACATCATTTCCTCTGCGGTCAGCTTTTCCGGCACAGCATACTCGATGCCATGATTCTGGATGCCGGTATCGATCATATCCGACGTATACTGTGGCAATGAAAGGTCACAGAAGGCCTGGACTATAAGCAATGCGAGCGTCAGAATGATCATGCGCCAATACGGTTTCATATTGGCAAATAAGTGCTTCATCCTATTCCTCCCTTTGTGCAGCTTACACATATAACAGCTACTTTATTTGTATGATATATCAATCGTATAGCGTTTATTATACATTAATATTATATAAAAGTCAAGTGCATTCATTCAGACATAGAAAAAATAAGACCGCAGATGATCATCTGCGGTCTTATGGCGTGCCTGGAGGGATTCGAACCCCCGACCTACTGGTTCGTAGCCAGTCACTCTATCCAGCTGAGCTACAAGCACATCTCTTAACGACTTAAATATTATATCATATCCGGAAGAGAATGTCAAGGCACTTTATCAAAAACAGCATTATGCACTAATCGGCCGGTATGTAGTTGATTATTATGTTGCTTTTCTAAAAACATCTGAAATCCCTTGACATCCTCTTAATAATTTGATATAATTGATTCTGTTGTGAGACATTAGCTCAGTCGGTAGAGCATACGCCTTTTAAGCGTAGGGTCGAGGGTTCAAATCCCTCATGTCTCACCATATGATATTACTAAACCTTTCTGAACCCGCACGTTCAGAAAGGTTTTTCATTTGTAAGCTGTTGTTATCGATATGTTGGCAATCACGGCTTTTCTGCTTATTTGGAAATTTTGGTTATGATACGACTAAAAATCTGAATTCAGAAAACAAAAATTGAAGTAATCTGCACTTTTTTCACTTTTTATTATACTCATCTTCATATTAATCAGGAGATTTATAGTGATTGGCTGAATGAAGACGTTCAGAATTATAGAAATTGATATATTTATCAATTATCCTGTAAAGCTCAGCTTCACTGTTTATTTTCCTTCTGTACAGCTCCTCCCGCTTTAACGAAGAAAAGAATGATTCCGCAACTGCGTTATCGTGAGGAGTGCCTGAGCGTGAAAACGAATGTACTATCTCATTTTCCTTCAGATATTTTTCAAAAGTCCTCGAACAGAAATTACTGCCGTTATCCGTGTGAAAAATCAAACCGGGTGACGGCTTTCTTGCTGTAATCGCTCTTTTCATAGTCGACTTTACAATCTGAGTGCTGTTATGCTTACTGATACCGTATGCAACAACTTTACGGGAAAACAGGTCAATTATCGCACATATGTAATAATAGTAATCGCCATAACTGAAAACAGTAACATCGCTCACCCAAACTTTATTTGGAGCATCAGCATTGAACTGCTGCTTAAGTATGTTTCTCTTTCGTTTTTCTTTGACATACTCCTTTTTTGAATTGGTTCGTATACTCTTCAAGCCTAATTCATTCATAAGCTCCCTGACCATTTCCTCGCTAACATTAACATACTGCTTTTTTAATAGCGCCGTTATCTTCTTTGAGCCATAGATCTGGTTGTTTTCTTCAAAGAGCTTCTGTATTTGAATCTTCAATTCCTCGCGGCGCTGATTATACCAGTTATCCTCGCCTTTATTGTGTTTGATGTGGTTAAGGAAGGTTCCTCTGTCTACCTCCAACGTCTCGCACAGAAGATGATTATTGTATTTCCCATACAGCTTTTCCATTGCGGACAGCTTTTCTTTAAGCGGTGCACCTACTAAACAACCAACCGTCTTGAGTATTTCTATCATCATCTGCTGACGCTCAACCAGCTTTTTCAGCGTCTCTATCTCGCTGGCGATATTATCACGCTTTTCGTTGTATTGCCTTATCCATGAGTAAATCGCACTTTTTGAAACTTTTGTCGATTTTGCAATCTGTTCGACTTTTTCACCGTTGAGATAGCGTTTAATGATCTTCTGCTTTTTGTAATCTGAGATCTTGTTCATTATTACTATTCCTTTTCTTTGATTTGTCCATCATGGCATCCTGAGTGGGCATAGTAATATTTATAGCACATAATTAACACATATTGTATAGGGCACTCAAAAACTTGATTGTGATAAAGCTTGAATATAACCTTTATATATGTTATAATTTAGAAAAAACAGCAGCACTGAGTATAAATAATTAATAGCATTATCAGTACTATAACTGCCAAACGCCTGTGCTTTCTGTTGAGCTTGTTCGGGAGGGATGATATTTATGTCCAAGTATGAGAATAGAGCTGTGATATATGTAACAGGTTATTCGTACGACCTAAATCAAAACAGAAAGATGTTAGAAGAACTTGTTGAAAAACTTGATTTTTGTGATATCGTTTATTTCGAAGATGATAATACTATTAATGATAGCGAAATAGAGGAAATACTCAATAATGTTGATCTCATCCTGACATTTGTTACGAGTAAATACCTTTATAAACCAAACAAAGCCCATGATATTATCGCACCATATGCTTTAAGTCATAGTATTCCTTTCATTCCTGTATTTCTTGAAAAATATATATCCTATGATTTCTCCGAACAATATCCGAATGAATTATATCTCGATCCTACCGAAGATGAAGAGGTCGGACTTTCTTTTGAACAGCGGCTCTCAATGTTTGTAAAAATGATGCTCATGGTCGGAATTCAGGAAGATTTTATAAGCGAAAAAGATAATCCTGATATTATTTCAAAGCTTATAAATATGAATCGGTCGGGTATTCATATCCGACACGAATACAAAATGGCATTGATCTGGGAATCACGTTGTATGTCTATCGCCCGAAAAGACTATAATAAACAAAAAAGCGAATCAACTCTTCAGGCATGGATCGGCACTTGCTGTAATTTGGGTGATTTTTTACGTTTTTTTGGATATACTGATGAAGCTATACACATATACAATGAGTGCAGAAAAACTATTGAAAACGAGTGTCCTCATATTGTTTATCCCTTGCTTTGCAAGCTGGGATATACATACAAGAATAAAAAAGACTATGAAAGAGCAATATCACTGTTTGACGAAGCTTCCAGGTATGCGGACATTTTAGTTAAGGATAAAAATCCAACTGCATTATGGGATATGTATCTTATCTGGAAGGTACTTGGTGATTTGAATTTTGATATGCATATTCCTGAAAAAGCGCTGATATACTACGACGGCTGTTCTAAACTTCTGAAAAGCTGTATGGAGCTTTCAGATTCGCCCTATTTTGTGCGCAGGCTTGCCGAGGTGTATTACTGTCTTGGAGAAACTTGTGTTAAATCAGGAAAAAACGATGATGCTATCAAGTATTATGAACAAGGAATAAACATACACAAAACTATTATTACAGATTCTTCGGAACTTATTGATAAAGCTGATGTCCTTATGGGATACTATAACCTTGGAAATTTACACTCTTCAAACAGAGAATCAGAAAAAGCCGAACAAAGCTTTAAAACAGCACTAAACCTCGCCGAAGAACTTTCAGCGGTGTCCGAATCCTATCAAACCAGGTTTAATATTACAAAGATTTATACATTTCTTGGTGATTTGTATACAAGTGAGAACTGTGTAGATTTAGCAGAAGACTGTTTTCACAAATCATTGGTGCTTTCAATAAAGTATTTCTCAGATTCTGAAATATTTGAAGTACAGGATCAGCTTGCCAGAACATATACGCAAATGGGTGATATTGCATGTAAAAGAGGTAATGATAAAGCGGCATTAGGATACCAGCAAAATTCTCGTGATATTTTTGAAAAGTTGATAAAACGCCGTGATCTTGATCATATCAATAATAATCTGGCACTTGTTTACGGTCGCATAGGAGATATCTTCAAGAATAATGACGATGTTCCACAGGCAGCAGAAAATTATATAAAGAGTCTGAATATATATAACAAAGTGGCGCATCGGAGCAATAATATTCACGCTCGAAGGAATGCTGCTGTTACGTTAGATCAATTAGGTGATCTTTATTTATATAGACAAGATTATGAAAATGCTGAAAGCAGCTACATGCAGAGTTTTGATATTAAGAACGATCTCCTTGAGAAAGCAGATTCTTTTGAAGCAAGACGTGATATAGCGGTCAGTCATCTTAATCTTGGAGATGTATATTACTATAACAACAAGATTGCTTTAGCTTTGGAACACTACGAAAAATATCTGCAGCTTATGCAAAAACTCTCGACCGGATCAGATTCGATCGAAACTGAACGAGAACTTGCACTTGCATATTACAAATGTTCTAAAGCGTATCTTTTAAATGATCAGTCCCGCAAATCAAAAAATCATCTGGATAAAGCAATCCAGCTTCAACGAATAGTTGTTAGTTCAAACGGTTTGCCTTCAGCCACAGAACTGCTCGCTTCAATGTATTCGGATATGAGCTCACTTCGCAAAAAGCAGCACCAATTCGGAGAGGCAATATCGTTCGCAAGAGAATGCCTTCATTTACGGGAGCATCTTAATGAAGAGTTGAAGTCGGATTATTCAAAGGATATGCTTGCATCGGCACTTGAAAATGCTGCAATTATTTTTGAGGAATACGGAGATGATCCGGAAGAAACTTTTTCATATATAACACGTTCTATTGACATAAGAGTCGAAATGGCAGATGAAACAAGCAAAGTTAAAGATTTTGATAAGCTTGCAAGGTTGTATTACAACATAGGTGTTACAGTTGCATTGCCAGAAATGAAGGCAGCTATGTTAAAAGAAGCACTTTCTATCTGGGAGGACATAGTCGACCAAACTGGCAGCTCAGAATATCAGAAATATGTTGATATGACCAAAAAAGCAATAGAGTATTACAACTTTGAAGATATTGAATAATCGGAAGATATACAAGAAACTGTACACCCACATTTTTAGGCAAGACCGCAATGGAAGCAGGTGAACTGATGAACAGCATAGGCAGGGATATATTCAAAGCAATACATGAAGGCAAGTGGCTTAGTATCAAATACCGCAATAAACAAGGAAGTCTTACAAAATACTGGATAGGCATATATGATATCGATACCAGATATAAGAGCCTGCGCGTTGAAGGACTTCATCTCGGTAGCTTTCAGAATATGGAGCTGACAATATTCATAGATAAAATAGAGTCCACTAAGCTTCTTGACGGCACATATCAGCCTGTCAACGAACGACTTATCGAAGATATAAAGCTTAATCCGAATAAATATGCTTTCATTTTCACGAACACCGCCAATCTTAAAATACTCAACTACCTTGCCGACTGTAATAAGCTTGATTCGATTCCGTACAAGTCGGAGTACGACCTCATAGAGCGTATTGATTGTGATAAGCTGACTCCTGCCGGATACATACTTGACGAAGAATAGTTCAAGTCTATTGTAAAGAGCTTCCGCAAACGCTTTGAGGGAGGATATCAGCGGCGTAAAGTCACTCAGCTAATTATACGTACAAAGGAGCATTATTATGAATAAAAAAGATTTCATTATTCCAGATCCTGATTTTGAAGAATTTGATGGAATTTTTGTAGGTTCAAAAGACGGCACTACATTACCTCCTAACAATATTGACTTTTCAAAAATAATACCATATATGAAAGTAAATAAAAAATCAATCTCTGACCTTTCACCTGAAGAAATAGAAATGTTTAAGTTTAAGGACTAAAAAGAATGTCATCTATTTAGTCACGCCAAGACAACGCAGAGCCTGCGCTCCCTTTCACGGGGGCGCTCGTTTTTTATCTTAGAATACAAAAACGCCTGAGCAGTTATCTCCGCTCAGGCGTTTATCATTATGAACCAGTGCCGTTATATCTGGAAGCGCCGAACATCCAGAACTTGTAGCTGAGCCAGAAGAATGCACATCCTATCAGCGGCGAGAGCCATGACAGTATGGGTACATCATCCGGACGAAGTATCACAAGGCTTGGATAGTATGCAATATATGCGATCGGCATTATGAATGTGAACACAAAACGGAATACCGGGGTGAATATAGTTATAGGATATCTTGCGTAGTCCTTGAACTTGAATACAAGATCCATAACGTAGAAAGAGTTCTGTATCCAGAAGCAGGTAGCTGCTGCCGCATTCTGAAGCGCTATCATTATAAGTGAGGCTGTGATAAGGAATACTATCATTTTGAGAAGTATCAGCGGAGTGAAGTCCAGCCCTATCTTCCCCCACGAATAGATAAGTGTACCTAAACCAAAGGCAAACTGCCCCAGTCCCTTAACATCGAATACCTCAGACTGATAATAGAAAAACAGGTTTATCGGACGAAAGCAGTACTTTATGAAGTCGCCGTTATATACATTTATCCTAAGACTCCAGTTGTTGTCAAAGAAACACTGCACCGGCGTCAGAGATATCAGTGAGAAGCCGTAAAGGAACAGCATTTCGTGATAGCTCCAGCCATTTATCGACGGGAAGTTCCTGAAGAGTATCCAGAAGCTTACAAATCCCGCAATATTTGTGAATATCATTCCTATCGTGGAGATTATGAAATCCGCACGGTAGCTCATCTTGCTTTTAAGATCCTGTGTAAGTATCTTTATGTATATACGAAGGTAGAAGCCAAATCCTTTTCTTTTCATAGTTCATCAGCCTCCGTTCACAGTTATCTGTCTCAGTGATGCTTTCCAGAAAAGCTTGCTGATAACAGTCATTGTCACGCACCAGAAGAGCTGAGTGCCAAGTATCATCAGAACATCCTCCATATCAGGAGAGCCGTCCAGCAGCAGAGTCAGAGGCGCATTGTATATGGACTGAAATGGCATATACAGCACTATCGTCTTCATAGGCTCAGGAAAGAAGGCTATCGGTATCGTTGCCCCTGAAAGCAGAAGAACGATGACCTGCTTCATTATGTTTATTCCCCATATGGATTCTGTGAAGAGACATATAGTGCCTACAATGAAATCTATGCTGTAGTTTATCATTATGGCAAGCACAACTGATATGACGAAATACAACAGATTCAGCTTGAGCGGTATTGCGCCGCCGGTGACTATTCCCACTATTATGAATGTGGGCAGGAAGGTCGTGAAGAAGTTCATAACAAATGAGCCGGAATACGACCAGAAAAGCAGCTTACGATAATCCATCGGCTTGAGCAGGTCAAGCACTATCTTTCCGGACTGTATGCTCCTTCCCATTTCCCACACCGTATACATCTCCATGAAATTGAAGAGTGCTGTTGCAAGCACGAGGTATATCAGGGTGTCGGAAAATGTCATGCCGTTTACCACATCTGTTCCTGAGGAAGCATATATCGCCTTCCAGAGAAAGAATACAATAGTGAGATAGAGCAGATTTCCGATAACGATAACAACTGTAGCGAGACGGAACTGCAGGCTCTCCATCATGCCTATCCTGGTAAAGGAGAGGTACTTTTTCAGCTTCATTCCACTCCCTCCTCGTATATCTTCTTTATGACCTCCTCAGTGGATATCTCTTCAAGTTTCATATCCCTTATGTTATGCTTCTTCTGGAGACCTGCAAGAACATCTATAACTTTTTCCTTATCCTCATCTACAAGCACAGATATCCACTCGTCATCAGAATCCACTGAAAACTGTGGGAGCTCTTTCTGTACTGTCTCCGCATTCGTCTTCATATCGCCGTCAAGCCTTATCTTCAGTGTTCTGTATGAGCCGAAGAATCCCTTCAGATGTTCGATATCGTTGTCATAGAGCATCTTGCCCTTGTCGATTATGACGATTCGGCGGCAGAGCGCATCTACATCGCCCATATCGTGAGTTGTAAGTATTACAGTGGTGTTGCGTTCTTTATTGAGTGCATGGATAAGTGTCCTGATCTTCGCCTTCATTGCAACATCAAGTCCGATAGTTGGCTCATCCAGGAACACTATCTTCGGATCATGCAGGAACGCAGCAAGTATATCGCTGAGTGTACGCTGTCCCAGAGACATCTGACGCACAGGCTTGTGCAGCAGCGGCTCAATATCAACAAGAGAACTGTACAGCTCCATTATACCGTCGTACTGCTTATCGCTGATCTGATATATGTCCTTCAGCAGCTTGAATGACTCTACCAGAGGCAGTGCCCACCAGAGCTGAGAACGCTGACCGAATACGACGCCAATTTCCTGTGCATTTCTGCTGCGGTTCTTGTACGGTGAATTGCCATTCACAAGTATCTCGCCGGATGTAGGCTCAAGAACGCCGGTCATCATCTTGATCGTGGTCGATTTTCCAGCGCCGTTAGGTCCGAGATATCCCACTATCTCACCCTGTCCGATATCCATAGAGATATCATCGACAGCTCTTACTATCTTATAATCTCTTGAAAAGAGATCCTTCAGGCTGCCTTTCAGTCCCTCACGTCGGTTAAGGACCTTGAATTCTTTAGTAACGTTTTTGATCTCGATCACTTTTGACATTACTATTCCTCCCTTTCTTATCATGTTGTTTTCTGATACTATTGTACCATTTCCCCGGCAATATTTCCTGATATTATGAGCAATTCCCGCTCATTTTCACTGGAAATATAAAAGTTATTATACTACTTAATACCGATCATGTCAAGAAGCGAACCGAATAAAAGGTCAGCCGATCAAAAAATCTGCATTTTTGTATATTTTCAACAGGAAATAAACTCTGAATATAGTCATTATTTTACACCAATTATCCGTTTTGTTCCTTTTTCATAATGTATTTATCATAAAAGTGTGCTATAATACATTTACCGGGAGTGGAACAGGCTGTTTTAAGCCGCATCCGGAATAAATGGTATAGGAGCATTTCATTATGAAAAAATTACTTAGCTTATCACTGGCAATGCTTATGATCGCCTCATGCGCTGTAGGATGCGGTGACGAGGATGACGATGACAGCAGCAGCTCCAGAAAGAAGAGATCCTCAAGCTCTTCCAGCTTCTCTGAAAATGACGATGACGACCTCGATGAAGATGAGGACGAAGAAGATGACGATGACGAGGACGACGAAGATGAAGACAACGAGGACGAAGACGACGATGATGAGGATGATGAGGATGCAGACGAAGACGACAGCTCCTCTGATAAGAAAAAGAAGAACAGCTCTAAAAATGACAGTTCAAAAAACAGCGATACAAAGAAGAATGACTCCAAAAAGAACAGCTCTAAAAATGACAATAATAACAAGGAGCCTAAGATCACTCCCAAGAATGGCTCAGCTATAACCGAATCTGATGTTATCGGCAAATGGGAAGCAGAAAAGCTGGTGACAGATCAGGGCGTTGAAATGACCGATCTATTAGGTATCCCATTCGCTGTTGCCTTCCAGTTTGAATTCAAATCAGACGGCACCTGTGTTGTTTCCGAACAGATGATGGATCTTACTCCCGATGAGAAAGCACCTAAGGTTTCATGGGAGATAGACGGAAACAGCCTCGTGGTAACAGTTGACGACAGCGAAACAAGCAGCGATGATAGCCTTTCCTTCAATTACGAGGACGGCAAGCTCGTTGCAAGAAATATTGAAGAGGACATGGAGGGCGCTCTCTATCTCGTAAAGGTGGATAAGTTCACAGAATTTGATATCAACAGCATAATGAACGACCTTGACTTCGGCGACCTTGATCTTGGTGATATCGATCTTGGAGACCTTGACATCGGCGATATAGACTGAAATAATTGATACATAAACCGCAATAATCGAAAGAAGGATAAATATGAAGAAAATATTCAGCCTCTCACTGACACTTGCACTTATTACCTGCTGCTTTGCAGGATGCGGAAAATCATCCAGCAGCAGCAACAGCAGCGAAAGTACATCCGCCTCCTCATCTGTCGATGACGAAAATGTTTCTCAGGCGGGTGAAGAAAATGAAGAGACAACTACAGCAGAAACTAACGAAGAGATAACAACTACTGCTGAGGAAGCTGTTGAGCCCGGTATACAAACTACTGCCAATCCGATCGAAATGCCTATGCTGACTGCTCCGCAGAACGATCCCCTTCCTGTTGTAGACGGAAATATCATCGGAAAATGGGAAGCTGAGGAATATACGGATGAGCAGGGCAATCCGCTTACTGATCTGATCGGCATCCCGGCCTGCTATGTGTTCCAGTTTGAGTTCAGCGAGGACAATACATTGGTGATAAACAGTGCTATTATTGAGCTGACCGAGGATGAGCCAATGACCGGCACATGGACTCAGGACGGAAATAAGATCGAAGCCGTTATCAACGGCGAGGGCGGCAACGTGTTCGAGCTCAAGGATAACCGCCTGGTCTATACTCAGGAGGACGCTTCGATCACTCTAAAAAAAGTTGCCGATTTTTCAGTCTTCGATCCTTCGATCTACGTCCCCGCTGAAACCTCCTCAGAGATCACTGAATAATTAAAAAGCTCCACATAATAGGAGCCCCTGCAATTTGGTCGTTTTATTAAAATATGTAGGGGACGCCGCCCTCGGCATCCCGAAACAATTTTAGTCATTTTCAGACCTGCTGTATATACAGCAGGTCTTAGCTTGTCAAAAAAACTGAAATCGAGTGGGGCGATGTAGGCATCGCCCCCTACTAAGAATAGGTAAAATGTAGGGGCTGATATCCACATCAGCCCCTACATTACATTTTAATCCGACTTTTCATCTTACGAACAAGTATGCAGTATATCCTGAATAGAGAAGGATCATAGCTATACCATGCCAGCGTTCGAGCTGTTTCTTAGGGATACAGAAAGTCATTACCATAAGGCTGACAGCGATCAGGAAGGCTGTATCGATAGTATTTTCAAGTGTAAAGCCCATAGGAGAAATAGTTGCGGCAATACCGAGCACGAACAGGATATTGAATATATTTGATCCGATAACGTTTCCGAGAGCCATATCCGTTTCTTTCTTCCTTGCGGCAACTATGGAAGTGACCAGCTCAGGAAGGCTCGTACCCAGGGCAACTATAGTCATTCCGATAAGATTATCAGACATACCGAAGTTTCTTGCGATATCCGATACACCTTCTACTACCATTTTTCCTCCGGCAGCTATGGCAGCGATACCTCCGAGTATGAACAGAGCACACTTCCAGTTGGCAATGTCCTTATACTCCTCATCCGCCTCTTCTCTTGCCTTAAGTGCGCTGTGTATCATCAGCCAGAGAAAGCCTGCAAAGAGCAGAAGGAGTATTAATCCGCCGTACCTTGGAACTTCACCCAGCAGCCCACCGAATCCTATGAGTACAAGAGCTGCTGCTACAGATACAGGAAAGTCTCTTTTAAGCGCAATCCCGCTGACAGGCAATCGGTTGAATACTGCACAGACTCCTGCAACTATCATAAGGTTGAATATGTTCGAGCCCACCACATTGCTTATGGAAAGGTCATTCTTTCCGGCAAGAGATGCGCTGACGCTGACAGATGTCTCAGGCAGGCTGGTACCCATTGCAACGATCGTCATACCTATTATTAGCGGAGACACCTTAAATTTCTTTGCCACAGCCGAGCTGCCGTCAACAAAAAAATCTGCGCCCTTTATAAGCAGTACAAATCCTGTGATAAGCAGAAAGTACATCATTTTATCATCCCCCGTTAACTTTTATACTGTCAAATTATATCACACATATAATAAAATTGCAATAGCAAAAAAATGAGAAGCAATCCCTGTTAAGCTTTTCATTTTCTTATCAGTAAAAAACTTCGTTATTTTCTTGACATATTACACAAAAAACTGCCGCAAAAGAGAATATACAAGCCGCTTTTGCAGAAAATAATAATTAAAACTAAAAAAGGCCGATTTCCCTTGAATTAAGCTTCAAAATGTGCTATAATTCCATTTGGTTTTTTGTTTTCCTGCCTTTGCTGTATATAAAAGAAGCTCATGAGCAGGAGAAGTATGCAGCAGGAAGCTGCAATTCTGGGAGGTAATTTATGACAGCAGCACAGATCTTTGCCGTCATCATATTCGTGGCTATGTTCATCATGATAGTCCTGGATAAGATAGAGCGGCATTACGTCACCCTCGGAAGCGGTATCCTTACCCTTACAGTGGTATTCGGTATCTGCCTTCGTGACGGAAAAGCAATATGGGACACGCTGGCCATTAAAGGCTTTGCGACCAAGGACTTCTGGTATCAGGTGACTGAAAGTGAAAGCAAAGGTATAAACTGGGCAACGATATTATTCATTGCCGGTATGATGGTAATGGTCGAGGGCATGGCAAAAGCCGGGTTCTTCCGGTGGCTTTGCATGAAGATCGCCTACCTTGTAAAATGTAAGACTATCCCGATATTCATTACATTTATGATAATGTCTGCCGTTCTTTCTATGTTTATCGACAGTATCACTGTTATCATGTTCCTTGCGGCAGTTACTATTGAGCTGGCTCAGCTCCTTAAATTCAATCCGGTGCCTATGATACTTGCAGAGATATTCTGCGCTAACCTTGGCGGTTCGGCTACAATGTGCGGAGATCCGCCGAACATCATCGTGGGTACATCACTCGGATTCTCTTTCTTCGACTTCCTTACAAATACAGGTCTTGTTGCCGGTATTTCTCTCGTAGTATCCGTGATCTTCTTCTACTTCGTTTTCCGCAAGGAGATCGCAAGCGAACACGGCAGCAATATTGATATGAGCAAATTTCCCAATCCCTCCGAGGCTATAACTAATAAGAAAGACTTTGCAATAAGCAGCGTCATCTTCGGCATGGCAGTTATACTGCTCATAACTCACGCTACAACTCACCTTACTGTAGCAACTATCGGACTTTTCATTGCAGTTATTACACTCTTTACATCCGGAAAGCACGCAATTGAGCTCCTCAAAAAGGTTGACTACAAGACACTGGTATTCTTTATCGGACTGTTCATCGTTGTAGGCGGACTTGAAGAGACCGGCATCCTTGAGCTCATAGCTGACTTCATTGAGAAGATAAGCGGCGGCAATACAATGCTCATGATAGCTATTATCCTCTGGGTCTCTGCTATCGCCAGCGCTTTTGTGGACAATATCCCATTCGCAGCAACTATGGTACCGGTTATACAGAGCCTTGCAGCTACATCAGGTGTCAACCTCAATACACTTGCATGGGCACTCTCTATCGGTACTGATATCGGCGGCAGCGCTACACCTATCGGAGCTTCCGCAAATGTTGTCGGAACTTCTGTTGCCGCAAAGAACGGTCATCCTATCGGCTGGGGAAAATACTGCAGGAAGCTTGCACCTGCCACAATTATCGTTCTCGCAATATCAAATGTTTACATAATCGTAAGATATCTTTGATACAAGATTACGACTGTATCGTATATGGAGGTATGATCTATGTCTCAGTTTATTATTTCAGTAGGCCGTGAATTCGGCAGCGCAGGCCGTGCCATTGCAGAAGAGCTTGCAAAGAGATTCAACATCCCGATCTATGACCGTCACCTCATCACTGAGATCGCTGAAAAGACCGGTCTCACTCCGGAAGAAGTAGAAAAATACAACGAAGCACCGAAGCTGAAAATTCTTTCAAGAAGAGTCAACGGCTACAGCAACTCTATTGAGGATAATATCGCTGAAATGCAGTTTGAGTTCCTCGATGAAAAGGCAAAGAGCGGCGAATCATTTGTAGTAGTAGGAAGATGTGCGGAGACAAAGCTCAGGAAATATCCTGCACTTATCTCACTCTTTATCCTTGGCGATATGGAGGAAAAGATCAAGCGTGTAATGAAGATATATGAGCTTTCAGAAGAGGATGCAAAGTCCTTCATCGCCAAAAAGGACAAGAAACGTAAGCGCTACCACAACTACCACTGCTCAGGCCACTGGGGCGATTCCCGTCTCTATGACCTCAGTATCAACAGCAGCAGGCTCGGCATCGACAAAACTATCGATATACTCGAACAGTATATCAATTCACGCATAAACAAGTGAGTATAAAAAGACCTGCTGTGTATACAGCAGGTCTTAGTCTTTTGAAAAGACAATTTTAAATTGTAAGGCACGGGCTGATGTGAGCATCAGCCCCTACATTTTGCCTATTCTTACTTAATTTGTAGGGGGCTATGCCCACATCATCCACTCAATTTTAGTTTTTTGACACACTTAGACCTGATGTATGTTCAGCAGGCTTGAGAACTATAAGAACTGCTTCGGGACGCCGAGGGCGGCGTCCCCTACAAAAGCAAATACGCAGAATACCCAATTGCAGGGGCGCACAATGTGCGCCCCTGCTTGTTTCCATATGGAATCAGACTTGCCCTACAAGCTAAGACCTGCTGTATATACAGCAGGTCTTTTTTATAGTCTTGTGCGGAAATTCTCGTAACCGAACTCTTTCAGCATTTCAATTGAACCGTCAGATCTGAGCAGCAGTATCGACGGCAGCGGCATACCGTTGAAGGTGTTGTTCTTTACCATAGAGTATATAGCCATATCACCGAATACAAGCCTGTCGCCAATGTTCAGCGGCTCATCAAATGAATACACTCCTATCATATCTCCTGCCAGACAGGTCTGTGAACCAAGCCTGTAGGAGTACTTCTTCTCTCCCTCTTCACCTGCTCCGAAAAGCGGAGGACGATATGGCATTTCCAGTACATCCGGCATATGACACGCCGCAGATGTATCAAGTATCGCTATCGGCATATCATTTTCCGTCAGGTCAAGCACCTCTGTGACAAGATAGCCTGCGTTGAGAGCTATGGCCTCGCCGGGCTCCAGATATACCTCCAGCCCGTACTTCTCCTGCATACGGCGTATACAGCTTTCCAGCCTTGGTATATCATAATCCTCACGGGTTATGTGATGACCTCCGCCGAAATTTATCCATTCCATATCGGAAAGAAACTCGCCGAATTTCTCCTCAACTGCGTCAAGTGTCTTCTCAAGATCGTCAGAATTCTGCTCGCAGAGTGTATGGAAATGAAGTCCTGTAACTCCTCTAAGATCATCGGCACGGAAATTTCTCCTTGTAATGCCCAGTCTCGATACCGGAGAACAGGGATCGTATATCTCATGTCCTTCCTGAGTTGAGCACTCCGGGTTTACACGCAGTCCTATCTTCTTCCCGGCAGCAAGTACACGGTCACGGTAACGGTCAAGCTGCGAGAAGGAATTGAAGATGATATGTCCGCAGTAAGATATTATCTCATCTATCTCTGCCTCTCTGTAAGCCGCTGAGAACACATGATTCTCCCTGCCCATTTCCTCGTAGCCCAGCTTTGCTTCATAAAGTCCGCTACAGGCTGTACCCGCAAGGTACTCCCCGATCATGGGGTAGAGATGATAGCAGGAAAAAGCCTTCTGCGCCAGAAGTATCTTAGCACCTGTGCGCTCCTGCACTCCTCTGAGTATCTCCAGATTTTTCCGGAGCTTTTCTTCATCTATAACATAACAGGGCGTAGTTACGCCCTGTCTGAGTTTATCCAGCATTTCTGTCATACGAATTTAACTGCTGTTCCGTAAGCCATTACCTCAGCAGCGCCCTGCATGATAGCAGATGTTGCATATCTTACGTTTACGATAGCGTCAGCGCCCATTGACTGAGCTTCCTGTATCATACGTGAGGTAGCTATCTCTCTTGCCTCATTCATCATGTCTGTGTAGCCCTTGAGCTCACCGCCGACCATTGTCTTAAGTCCCTGCATGAAGTCCTTGCCGATATGCTTTGACTGGATCGTTGAACCCTTTACAAGGCCCAGCATTGCAATATTTTTTCCGTTGATGTGATCTGTGTTTACGAGTATCATAGTTTTTCCTCCAATTTTTTCAGATATTTATGTCGGTCAAGCCGAGGCAGGTAATGCAGAACGGTGGTTTCACATTACTTCTGCCGGCTCCGACGTTTCAGCTTAGTCTACGAGTGTAGGATCGAAATCCTCTTCCCATGGAAGTCCCCACTTGTTCAGTGCTTCCATGAACGGATCCGGATCAAATTCCTCGATGTTGTATACTCCGGCTTTTTTCCATGTACCGGTCATTATCATCATTGCACCTATCATTGCAGGAACGCCTGTTGTGTAGGATATAGCCTGTGAGCCGACCTCCTTATAGCACTCCTGGTGGTCGCATATATTGTAGAGGTAGTAGTTCTTGTCCTTGCCGTCCTTCTTTCCACGGAAGATGCATCCGATATTTGTCTTGCCCACTGTTCTCGGACCGAGTGAAGCAGGATCAGGAAGTACAGCCTTCAGGAACTGGAGCGGTACTATCTCCTTGCCCTCGTACATGATAGGCTCGATAGAAGTCATACCAACATTTTCAAGGCACTTGAGATGTGTGAGATAGCTCTGGCCGAAGGTCATGAAGAAACGGATACGCTTTATACCCTTGATATTAAGTGCCAGTGACTCAAGCTCTTCGTGGTGGAGAAGGTACATATCCTTCTCGCCTACGCCCTTGAAGTTATATACACGCTTGATCTCCATTGGCTCAGTCTCTACCCATTTGCCGTCCTCGATGTAGCTGCCCTTAGCAGATACCTCACGGATGTTTATCTCAGGGTTGAAGTTTGTAGCAAAAGGATAACCGTGATCGCCGCCGTTGCAGTCGAGAATGTCGATGTAGTTTATCTCATCAAACTCGTGCTTCATTGCATATGCTGAGAATACTCCTGTAACACCGGGATCAAATCCGCTTCCGAGGAGAGCTGTGATGCCGACCTTCTCGAACTTCTCACGGTATGCCCACTGCCACTTGTACTCGAACTTTGCAGTATCAAGCGGCTCATAGTTTGCTGTATCAACATAGTGTGTCTTGGTTGCAAGGCAGGCATCCATGATTGTGAGATCCTGATAGGGAAGTGCCAGATTCAGCACTACATCAGGCTTGTAGCTCTCGATAAGTGCAATGAGCTCATCCACATTGTCTGCATTTACCTGAGCAGTCTCAATGACTGTCTTTGTTGTAGGCTGGAGCTTTTCCTTGAGGGCATCACACTTGGACTTTGTCCTGCTGGCGATCATTATTCCCTCAAATACCTCGCTGTTCTGACAGCACTTGTGAATTGCTACAGAAGCTACGCCTCCGCAGCCGATTATCATACATTTTCCCATTTTTGATTCCTCCATATATTTTAATAATATTTATGCATTACATACAACGTAATTTAATGAATAATACCAACGCTAATCCTCCGACAGCGGCAAATAAAACATAGAAAATTATCTTATGGATCGTCTCCTTAGGACAATAGAAATTCTTGGGCTTGTCCGGATCAATATACAGCTCAACATAGTCGCCAACATTGAACCGGCAGAAGGAAGAAGAAAAACTGCTTCTTGTCTCGAATGTCTCTCCGCCGTATGTGTAGCTGAAAACAGGATGGTAGGAGATGTGACCGTCACTGTCACGGTTTTCAGCCATCCTGACTACCTCTGCCTCAACAAGCTCTGTACACTTTTTTTGGATATTGCCATCGAAATAAGACCTGCTATCCCTACAAACGGAAATATGCCGATCAGAATACATATAATAATATTCATTTTCTGCCTCATGCCAGGTCTTCCGACGAGTCTGTATCTTCATTGTTCCGCCTCATACACAGTACCATAAACACAGCCATTGCTGCGCCAAGTATGAACACTGCGACGAGGATACCTGTTGAATACTTTGTGTTGGTCACATGGCCGATTCTCGGAGCGCTCTGATAAGGATCACCGTCCGATCTTTCAACAGCGTTCACCTTTCCCTCGTAGTCCTCATCGTACATCCTGTCATAGGCGACCTTTATCTTGTCACCCTTCTTGTCTCCGTTTGCCGCAGGCACACGATAGGTCTCAGTCTGTCCGCCGGCATAGGTTATATCGACCAGGGCGGTGAAGTATAGATCAGTATATGTGAGCGAATCGTCATTGAAGCCGGAATAGGTCTTGAAATCCTTTATCGGTACTTCCGTGACGAAATATCTTCCCGGCTCGTTCTGGTAATCATCATAGTCCTTGTTGTACCAGTCGTGTTCAAATCCTCTTGCAGCAAGATAGCTGAAAAGGAGCAGAACAAATGCGATTGCCATTCCTGCAAATATTTTAAGGTCTTTTCTTTTTTTGAATATTTTATTCATTGTTTATTCCTCGGTTCAGATATGATCATTTTTCATTCATTTGATCAATCGTATATGGTATGAAAATATAAGACGGTTAAAAATGCTCCTAATCCAATAATCAGCCAATCAAAGTTTGATCTTGACTTACTCTCTTTGGGACAATAAAAAACCTTAGGTTTATTCGGATCGATGTATAATTCAAGCTTTTCACCTATCTCAAAACTAAGAGCAATCGAATAGTAGTTGCTTTTCACTGTGTACTTCCGTCCTTTATATGCATAACTAAAGGTCGGGTATTTATCATAGCGATAGGTATAATAGCAATGACCTTTGCGTACCTCTGTTTTTCTTTCAAAAACAACGGTTGCCTATACAGTTTCTGTACATCTGCTTTTCTTTATCCTCGAACGTATCCGTAATATCCCCCCCAAAAAAACAGGATCAATATACCTACTATTAATTCTTTTTCCATGTTTCCCCATTTATCCCATCATTTAACATACCATAAACGCAGCCATTGCTGAGCCATGTATCAATAATACTCCATTTCCACAAGCTCTTCTTCAGGCTTATTGCGGTTCTTTATAGTTACGAGGAGAATTATTCCCGATATCAGCATACCTGCACCGCCGATGCCTCCGAATAAACAGCACAGAACAAATGATGTCTTTTCAGAGGGAACGTATATCTTTGTCGGATCATCCGGATCGATATACAGCTCGACTTCTTCCCCGACGCTGAATTCAGCCGGTGATGAGGAGGTATTGCTGCCGGTTATATATTTGTGGTCATTGTAAACGTATTCAAATACTGCCTGATACGTGACTGAGCCGTCGTCAGAGCTCTTCCTCGGACGATTCTCGCATACAACAGCAGTAAGCTTCTCCGTACACCTGTTCTCACGCTTCTTATCGCCAAGATACAGTGTCAGTGCAACTATAACAAACACTGAGCAAAAGAGCATGATAAAAAGCATGATAATAATATCCGCACGGATATTCTTCTTGTTTGGCGTACTGCCGTCATACGTCTCATAAGACTCATACGGCTTGGTGTCGTCAATTATCGGTCTTTTCATAGCATATCCTCCGAGCCTTTCCGGCTCAGTTAAAACTGTCGTATTGTTATGACAGAGCAAGCAGCATTTCTCTTATTATCTTGCAGGCAACTGCCGTAGAAACTCCGCTCTGATCGTAGACCGGACTGAGCTCGTTCACATCACAGCCCACTATATTAAGACTGCTGCAAACAAGTGTAAGAGCTTTTCTCAGCTCATCGAATGTTACTCCTCCTGCCTCGGGAGTACCTGTACCGGGGAAGATAGAAGGATCCAGCACATCAAAGTCTACTGTAAGGTATACATTCTTGCCCCTGAGCTTCTCAACTGTTTCCTCAAGGCCGTCAAAGCAGAATTTATGCATTTCGGTATGCTCATCAGCAAAGCGAAACTCATCCCGGTCACCGCTCCTTATACCGAACTGGAAGATATGTCCGTCCCCTACTATATCCCAGCATCTTCTGAGTACGCAGGCATGGGAGAGCTGCTGCCCCAGATAGTCGTCCCTAAGGTCAGCATGGGCGTCAAAATGTACTATATAGAGATCATTGTACTTCTCGCTGACTGCCTTTACCGTACCCAGGGTAACAAGGTGCTCGCCGCCTATCATGAAGGGAGTCTTGCCGTCAGTGAGTATCTGTTCAGCACGCATTGTAATATCCTCAACAGCTCTGCCGGTGTTTCCGAAGGGAAGCTCAAGGTCTCCGCTGTCGAAATAGCTGTAGTCCAGCATATCCCTGTCCTGATAGGGGCTGTAGGTCTCGATGCCGAAGCTCTCGTTCCTTATGGCTGCCGGAGCAAATCTTGTTCCGGGGCGGAAGCTGGTAGTACCGTCGAAGCCTGCTCCGAAGAGGACGATCTTTGCTTCCTCGTACTCACTGTCGCAGGCAATGAATGTCTGTATATTCTTATTCAACATCTTTAAGAAGCTCCTCTACATAGTTTGGCAGTGCAAATGCGCCGATATGGAGACGTGGATTGTAGTACCTTGTCTTTAAGCCCAGCATACTCCATTTAGTGCCGTTATAGTCGTTGGTAGGATGATATTTCTTTGAAGCAAATCCAAAGAGCCAGTGGCCGGAAGGATAAGTCGGGATATGAGCCTGATAGACCTTGCTTATAGGGAAGCTCTCAACTATCCTCTTATGTGAGCGCTGCATAGCAGCAGCATCCTCGTCATAGAACGGGCTCTCGTGCTGATTCACCATTATGCCGTCCTCACGCAGTGCCTTGAAGCAGCTTCCGTAGAATTCCTTGGTGAAGAGTCCTTCTCCGGGACCGAATGGATCTGTCGAATCAACGATGATCACGTCATACATATCCTCGCAGCGGCGGATGAACTTAACTCCGTCCTCGTAGTATACATTTACTCTCGGATCATCAAAACGGCAGGCTGTTGTCGGAAGATACTTCTTACACACCTCTACAACAAGCTCATCGATCTCGACCAGATCTATCATCTCCACTGAAGGATAACGTGTGAGCTCACGAACAACTCCGCCGTCGCCTGCACCGATAACGAGTACATTCTTCGGGCAGGGATGAACTGCCATAGGAACATGAGTTATCATCTCATGGTAGATGAACTCATCCTTCTCAGTGAGCATCATATAGCCGTCAAGGGTAAGGAATCTGCCGAATTCCTTGGAATCGAATATATCTATCCTCTGAAATTCACTGTTTCCGCTGTAGAGCTGATGATCGACCTTTATTGAAAATTTAACATTCGGAGTATGACGCTCCGTGAACCATAATTCCATTATTACCCTCCTGTAAAAGTTAATTCATGGATCGCTGCGGTGTCCTTATATCACTTTCTGTCCTGCGGGGGACCTCCCACACCATTCTTCTTAAGCACGAGCTTAAGGAATATCGGGCTTATGATGAAGATTATTATGTATGCCACTATAAGGCTGAGTATAAGAGATTTCACAAACATTATGCCGAAAGGCGGAAGATCTGCGCCGTGGGCAGAAGCCATTTTCCGCACTATGGCTATCATTGCAAGAGTTATTACCGGTGTATAGATAAGGTCTGAAGCAAGGCTCGATACAAGTCTTGCAGGCAGACTGTGCTCCTCTAATCCCAAGGCACGGACTATACCGCCCTCGACCTTTGGCATGGGCACTAAAAGTCCTATGATAAGGCTGATAATAAAGCTTGCCGCAAATGTTACCAGGAACGGAACCAACTGGAATTTTCCTGATGAGATATTTCCTGTGAGTGAAAGGCAGAAACTTAATGTTACTGCCATGAGCAGACTCATCTGCATACCGATCTTCTTGTTATTCATATAAACACACTCCTATATTTTATCCAATTTTTCATCCAGTCAATTATTCAAGTACATTAAGTCTTTCTATATTAAGATCTTCAGTACCTGTCATCTGACATCCTTTTTCTTTTGCATATTTTATATACTCTATTATCTCCGGAGTTATAAGCTCGCCCGGGGCAAGTATGGGTATCCCCGGAGGATAGCACATAACAAACTCACTGCATACGTTTCCGGCAGCTTCTTCAAGCGGCAGTGAACGCTTTTTTGCGTAAAATGCCTTTCTCGGAGTTTCTGCCACCACAGGATTTATATACTCCTGTGTCAGCATACCTGTACCTTCCTTGCCGAATCTCCGCTTTATCTCTGCAAGAGCACTTATGAGCCGCTCTATATCACGCTTTCTGTCACCCACAGAGATATATGCAAGGACGTTTCCGATATCACCGAACTCTATCTGGATATCGTACTCGTCACGAAGCAGGTCGTATACCTCTATGCCTGCCAGTCCGATAGGCAGGGTGTATATGCTCAGCTTCGATACATCAAAATCATAAATGCTGTCGCCGTTTATCAGCTCACGGGAATATGCATAGTAGCCGCCGATATCATTTATCTCTGCACGGGCATATTCTGCCATTTCGACTGTCTGTGCGAATATCTCCGGACCGCTGAGTGCAAGTCTCTTTCTTGATATATCAAGACTTGAAAGCAGCAGATAGGATGCACTTGTGGTCTGTGTAAGGTTTACTACCTGACGCATATAGTCCGAATTTATGGCTTTTCCCATAAGCAGGAAGGAGCTCTGGGTAAGGCTTCCTCCTGATTTATGCATACTCACAGAAGCGAGGTCTGCTCCGGCAGCCATAGCTGTTACCGGGAAATTCTCTCCGAAATAAAAATGCGTTCCGTGAGCCTCGTCCACAAGCACCAGCATACCATGTGCATGGGCAAGTTCGGTTATTTTCCTGAGGTCGGAGCATATGCCGTAATATGTGGGATTGTTCACCATTATCGCCTTTGCATCCGGGTTCTCCTCGATAGCCTTTTCTATCTGTGAGACTGACATACCAAGGGCTATGCCAAGCTGATGATTGACATCCGGATTGACGTACACCGGTACTGCTCCGGTAAGGATAAGCGCATTTATAGCACTTCTGTGGACATTTCTCGGCATGATTATCTTGTCGCCCTCCTTGCAGGCGTACATTATCATGCTCTGAACAGCGGAAGTAGTTCCGCCAACCATGAAGAATACACTTGCCGCACCGAATGCCTCTGCTGCAAGATCCTCTGCATCACGTATCACCGATACCGGATGGCAGAGATTATCCAGCGGCTTCATGGAGTTTACATCCACGTTCATACAGTCCTCGCCGAGGAACTCTGTAAGCTCCATATTTCCCCTGCCACGCTTATGACCGGGAACATCAAAGGGTACTACCCTCATGCGCCGGAATTTCCTCAGCGCCTCGTATATCGGTGCATTCACCTGTGAAAGCTCAGACATTTCCGAACACATTCCTTCCGCTGAAAATTTCTATCATTTCTCTCTGGAGCGCATTGGTTATATCCAGCCGGCTCCGTGGAGAGAGTTCTCTGACATCTGTATTGAAAAGGTAGTTCTGAAGCTCGATCTCCTTGATGAGCATCTTTGTATGGAACATATTTGCCTGATACACATTGATATCCACCGCATCGTACTTATCCAGTGTCTTTGCATCGATATAATTCTGAATGGAGGTTATGTCATGATCTATGAACAGCTTTTCGCCGTCAAGATTCCGGGTAAAGCCTCTTACACGGTAATCCATAGTGATTATATCAGAGTCAAAGCTGCCTATCAGGTAATCAAGAGCTGTCAGCGGAGTTATCTTTCCGCAGGTGGCAACGTCTATATCCACACGGAATGTAGCGATACTTGTATCCGGATGGTACTCCGGATAGGTATGAACGGTAACATGGCTCTTGTCAAGATGAGCCACTGTCTCACTTCCCCCTGCCGGCACCATTGTATCATCCGCAATGAGGAATGTTGCAGAAGCGCCCTGCGGATCGTAGTCCTGCCTGGACATACTCAGCACCTGTGCGCCGATCATCTCGGTAAGATGAGTCATTATATCAGTGATTCGCTCGGAATTATACACCTCATCAACATATGCGATGTAGTCAAGCTGTGCTTTCGGCGTCTTGGCATAACAGACATCATATATATTGAAGCTCAGGGATTTAGTAAGATTATTGAAGCCATAAAGCTTGAGTTTATTTTCCATAACACACACCTCAGAATAAAAAATGCACACACAGACTTTCATAGCCTGTATGTGCATGAAATACCTAAACTTCACCGCATAATACTTCACATCTGGGGTTTCAGAGTCTATATAAGCATGAACACCTTTTACTACTCTTATTGACCTTTCACAAGCTGATGAAAACTTATAAAAACTTTATCGGCACTTGCCGAATCAATAAGGCAACAGAAGTTGCCGGCCGGTCCGCACTGCCGGCTGCCTGCTCTGAAACCGAAGTTTCTTTTGCAATTTGTTATATTGTATCACAATTCGTGATGTTTGTCAATACATGACGAAAAAAAGCCGTACAGAACAAGAAGTGATCAGGCAGCAAAAAACGGTGAACAATGAACGGCAGCAACCGTATCCCCCTGTGAGCAGCTCTTTCCGCTTTCCGGTCATTCTGATAGCGACAACTTTTTCAGAATCTATTGATTTTTTGTCGATATATTGTATAATATACTTAATTATATGCAGCAGAAAAACTGCTGCCGGAAATAACAGAAAGGAACCGCCGGCTGCGGAAATGCACTGCTCCGGCACTAAGGTATAATGCAGAAAAAAATACGACATTTCTATTTAAAGCATCCCGACATTTCAGCTTATATAATCATTTCAGCAGCATTCCTGCTCCTCGTAAGCATCGTTCTCATATTCAAGAGCCCGGACGGCATCTGGGGTTCGGACAAGGACTGGAAGAGCCAGCACTTTGCCATACCGGAGTATTTCCGGATGCGCTTCTACGAGACACATGATCCCTTCCCGGATCTTGCCCTTCAGCTCGGCTGCGGACAGAATATATACAATTACGCCTACTATGGCATCTTCAACCCGCTGTATATCCCAGCATACGCCATGCCTTTCGTTCGCATGAGCACCTATATACAGCTCCTCAGCCTTGCCACTGTACTCGTTTCGGCAATGCTGGGATATGTATTGTTCAAACGGCATTTTGACCGCAAAACCGCTCTCCTGCTCGCACTGCTCTTCCTATGCTCAAGCGGTTTGTTTTTCCACAGTCATCGCCATGTTATGTTTATGAACTATATCCCCTTCCTGCTGGGGATGCTGCTCATATGCGAAAAGAAGGACAGTCCGGCAAGACTTTTCCTCATGGCACTTTTCGCCTACTGCATAATGTGCTGCAGCTTCTATTTCAGTATCAGCAGCTTTGTGGTGGTAGGCATACATATGATCTGGCTGGAACTATGCAAGGAGGAGAAATTCTCCCTTGTCAGGACCATTGCAGACATCTGGAAGAAAGTTACCGCAGCCGCCTTCGGCTGTCTCTGTTCATCATATCTCTGGATGCCGGTATTCTCTGCTCTGCTCTCGGGACGAGCTGAGACCTCAACGGATATGTCGCTGAAAAGCGTACTCATACCCACTGTCAACCTGAGTATGATCCTCCACACCGGATACTCCGTGGGAGTTATCTCCATAACTGTATTTGCAGCTATGTATATGCTGCTTCACGGACAGAAACAGGACAGATTCCTATCGGCAGTCATACTCTCCTGCATAGTATTCCCGTTTATAAACTACGCAATAAACGCCGGTATGTACATTGACGGAAAGGCTTTCATACCGCTGATAATCCCTGTGCTGATCATCTGCGGACGCTTCCTCAACACACATAAGGCTCCCGGAAAGGATATTGCGATACTCCTCGTGATACACACTGCCATGGCAGTAATATCCCTCGTGTTCTGCACTCCGAGGATACCTCCGATGATAATGATGATAACGGAGTATTCTGTGTCAACTCCTGTGCTGGCATTTCTCCTTTTCAAAAACAAGGAAAAGTATCTGCCGCATTTCACACTTCTGATGTCATTTGCAATATGCATCGCAGTGAGTGTAAATGATATATTTGCACAGCGTTCATCCATAGATGAGTTCTACTCCCACGAGATACGCTCAGCCATAGCTGACACTATCGACAGTGATGATGATCTGTATCGGTTCGGAGACTGCATCCCGGACGATATCAACGTGAACCGTGTGGTCAACATGAGGTATCTTTCCACCAACTCCTACTCCTCTGTCAGCAACTCAGCCCTGAGAGATTTCCGTTTCAACACCTCCCTCAGTGAGAACCGTATCCGCAATACTGCCATACAGAATCAGTCCTACAGCATACTGTTCAATGCACTTATGGGAGTCCGCTATAAGATCGCTCCCGATACCATGAGAATGGACGGCGAGGAACCTGTGGGCTCAATAAATGGATACACCATTTTCCGCAACAACTACGCTATGCCCCTTGGATATGCCTGCCCGGCGACCATGAGCGAAAAGGAGTTCTATTCCCTGCCACTGCAATTAAGAGCTGAGGCACTGATCGAGAATATCATCACTCCAAATGGAAAGGACAGCTCCCCGAAATACGCCTCCCATACAAGAGAGATAGACTATGATATGACACCGGCTGTCAATGATAAGCGCATCTCCTGCTCCGGCGATGTGTACACTATAAAGTCGGACGAGAATTTCACCGTCCATGTCCCCCTTGAAAGATCAACTGAGAACAAGTTCCTCATCGTCCTTGCTAAAGCCGACAACCGTATAGGGCATATCTCCGCTCAGACAGATATTTCGCTGACCATTAACGGAGTGAAGAACAAGCTCACCGATCCGAAATGGAAGTACAACAACCGGAATTATGACTTCACATTCGTCATATCCTCATACGATCCGGTTTCCGAGCTGACTATGACCTTCACAAAAGGCTACTACCGTATTTCAGAGCTGCACGTCTATGAGGCTGATAACTATATCCTCAGCTCTGCCATGAACAACAAGGACGCTTTTATGATAGATGCTGATGACTCCGTAGGAGACACCATCACAGGCGATATCAGCGTCTCCGAGGACGGCTGGTTCACCTTCTCTATCCCCTATGACAAGGGCTTCCATGTCAGTGTCGACGGCAAGGACACTGAGTATTTCAAGACCAATACTGCCTTCATCGGCTTCCCTATAGCCGCCGGCGAGCATCATATCGATATAACATTTGAGGCTCCGCTTAAAAAGACCGGCTTGAAGGTTTCTGTTGTCAGCGCAATTGTACTTGTGTTATTCATTGCGGCAGCAGCCTTAACAGACCGGAAAAGAAAAGACAAATAACGCTTAACGCCTGAAAGCAAAAGACCTTTCAGGCATTTTCGCATTATTAATACTATTGAACAGTTTTCTTTCAACATTGTCAACTGCGCTCTGTATATCCGGAACAATATAAAAATTATATCTCCCGCATGATAATTTTTCTCGTAAAAATTGTCTCCGGGGACTTGAAATTTTCCGGAAAAAGTGGCATAATAAATATATCTTAACTGCTGATCCTCTTACCGTGATTAAGGGATCATTCAGTTTCAATTACGGCTGCCGCTGCCGTAAAGCGGTCTTTAAGAAGGAGGGTCTATGGCTAATCAGCTCTGTATCGTTCTCGACTTCGGCGGACAGTACAATCAGCTCATCGCAAGAAGAGTCCGTGAATGCGGAGTCTACTGTGAGATCAAAAACTACCAGACACCTATCGATGAGATCAAAGCTCTCGATCCTATGGGTATCATCTTCACCGGAGGTCCTAACAGCGTTTACGATATGACTTCCCCCCATATCTCAAAGGAGATCTTCGAGCTCGGTATCCCGATACTCGGTATCTGCTACGGCTGCCAGCTTATGGCATATACTCTCGGCGGCACCGTTGAGAGCTGCGAAAAAAGTGAGTACGGTAAGATCGAGATAGTACATAACGGTGGCGTTCTCTTCAATGACGTCCCCGAAAAGAGCGTTGTATGGATGAGCCATACCGACTTTGTAAGCAAACTCCCTGAGGGCTTCAGAACTACTGCCCATTCAGAGGACTGCCCCTGCGCCGCTTTTGAATGTCCCGAAAAGAAACTCTATGCAGTACAGTTCCACCCAGAGGTAACTCACAGTGAGTACGGTAAGAATATCCTCCGCAGCTTCCTAATGGATGTCTGCAATTTCTCCGGCGACTGGATCATGGATGACTTCATCGAGAATACTGTCAAGAAGCTCCGTGAGCAGATCGGCGACAAAAAAGTTATACTCGGACTCTCAGGCGGTGTTGACTCCTCTGTTGCAGCAGGACTCCTCAGCCGTGCTGTAGGCAAACAGCTCACCTGTGTTTTCGTTGATCAGGGACTGATGCGTAAGGACGAGGGAGACTTCGTCGAGGAGACCTTCACTAAGCTCTTCGATATGAATTTCATCCGTGTCAACTGCAAGGACAAGTTTCTCAGCGCTCTTAAAGGCGTAAGCGATCCGGAAAAGAAAAGAAAGATCATCGGCACTGAATTCTATAACGTGTTCTGGGATAAGATCCGTGAACAGGGTACGGACGGCTTCTTCGCACAGGGTACTATCTATCCCGACCGCATTGAGTCCGGTAAGGGCAATCAGTCCGGCCACGGCAGTACCGCTGTTATAAAAACTCATCACAATATGGTAAGTATGCCGGAGGATATCAAGTTCGCCGGTACTATCGAGCCTCTTGGCGACCTCTTCAAGGATGAGGTACGCAAGGTGGGCGAAAAACTGGGTATCCCCCACGACCTGGTATGGAGACAGCCATTCCCTGGCCCCGGTCTCGGCGTTCGTATCATCGGCGAGATCACTGAGGAGAAAATAAAAATACTCCAGGAAGCAGATGCTGTTTTCCGTGACGAGATCCGCAAGAGCGGTATCGAGGATCAGCTCAAGCAGTTCTTTGCGGTTCTCCCCGACGTTCATACTGTCGGCGTTATGGGCGACCATCGTACCTACGACCACCTCATCGCCATCCGTGCTATCACTACTGACGACTTTATGACCGCTGACTGGGCTCGTATCCCATACGATGTTCTCGCCCGTGTTTCAAACCGCCTCTGTAATGAGGTCGAACACGTCAACAGAGTTGTCTACGATATAACCTCTAAGCCTCCAGGAACTGTGGAGTGGGAATAATAAACAAGGCCTCGGAAACGGCGTAGATACGCCATTTCCGAAGCCCTAAAATCTCAGTGATAACAATTTGATAACAGGGAGCAAAGCGGAATTATTCTGCGTATCAAGTGGCTTACAAGTTGCGCCACTCTTTCGCAGGTTCATGCTTTCCGCAATCATCGGTCGTTTTCGGCCAGTTGAGCTTCCATTCTGTATATTCGGCCTTGCTGATCTTACCGTCAGCAAGGTCTTTTTTTCGTCTCTGCCACTCAGAAAGGAGGTCAGTCATCAGGACAGAGCCGAAAACAATGCCCTTTCGTTTGTTGCCGTTCTCGTCCTCGCAGTCCTCAATGCTGATCGGGTAATGCTCGTCAAGCTCAAAGAGCATCATCATAACACCCTCCGCTCCGAGTATCTCATCATCAGCAAGGAAACGGGGGTTCACGTCCAGCACCTCGGCAAGCTGTTCGACAAGTGCCTGCTTGGGTGTGCGGGTGCCTGATTCATACTGTGCGATGCGGACATCGGCAGACTTCTCGTCAAAGCCGACAGCCATACCGAGCTGTTTCTGCGTCATTCCTCTGAAATCACGAATGCGGTGTATCTTATCTCCGATAATGCTCATGGTGGTTCACTCCTTATTTATGTTCTGTTTGGCAAAATACCAGAGAAACGTAATTTCATCAAAAATGATACGTTTCCCATTATCGTCATGAAAGCATATGCAGTCTATGCCGTATTGGTATTCATATTCTTTACCCAATTTAAAAACCCCATCATTTGGAATATGATGACAAACACATTTACTCATATTTAACTCCTAATAAGTGTTTTCATACATTATAACATATTTGTTTAGGACAGTCAATAGATACTAAACAAAAAAATTTAGAAAAATTTCGATTTAGGGGTTGACAAAAGCAAAAATGTTTAGTATAATAAGACTAAGCAAAAATGTTTAGATAGAGAATTTTGCTGATCGGATACGCAAATGCGCCCGATACCACACAGAACAATATTTTAAGAAAGGGTTGACTACTATGTCAGAAAAATTTATCCGTGCAGAGGAACTGGCAGAGATCATGGAGATCTCCGTTCCGTATGCATACAAGATCATCAAGCAGCTCAATGAGGAGCTTGACGCAAAGGGCTACATCACCATCACAGGCAGAGTGAACCGTGAGTATTTCAACGAGAGAGTGTACTCGGCAGAGCGCCCGGTGAAAGCACCTGAAAAGAAAGAGGGTGAGGACTGATGCCCGTATACAAGGACAAAAACGGCACTTGGTATGTCATGACTCGCTGTGATGACTGGCAGGGGCAGCGCAAGCAGAAGTGCAAGCGTGGCTTCAAAACAAAGCGTGAGGCTCAGGATTGGGAGCGCAGATTTCTTCTCCAGCAGGGCGGCGACCTCGATATGCTGTTCAAGGACTTCTACAAGCTGTATGAGCAGGACATGAAAGCCCGTCTAAAGCAGAACACCTGGGAGCATAAGGCTTGTGTCATCAAGTCGAAGATACTGCCTTACTTCGGGGAAAAGTCTATGAAGGACATCCAGGCAAGAGACGTGCTGACATGGCAGAACGAGTTGCTTCGTCACCGTGACAAACACGGCAAGCCCTATTCGGAGACCTACCTGAAGAACCTGCATAATCAGCTCTCTTGTATTTTTAACCACGCTGTCCGCTACTATGACCTGAGCACCAATCCAGCCGCAAAAGCAGGGAGCATCGGCGTGAAGAATGCCAAGGAGATGAACTTCTGGACGAAGGACGAGTATATGAAGTTCTCCGAGGTCATGATGGATAAGCCAATCTCGTTCTATGCCTTTGAGATGCTCTACTGGTGCGGGATCCGTCTCGGTGAGCTGCTGGCTCTCACGACTGCGGACTTCGATTTCAAGAACCGCAAGCTCCGCATCAACAAGTCCTATCAGCGTCTCAAGGGACAGGACGTCATCACAGAGCCGAAAACCAAGAAAAGCAACCGCACCATTGAAATGCCCGATTTTCTTTGTGAGGAGATGCAGGAGTATTTCAGTATGCTGTATGACCAGAAGCCAGACGAGCGGATCTTCCCCATATCCAAGAGCTATCTGCACCATGAGATGGACAGGGGCGTGAAAGCGACAGGCTTGAAGCGTATCCGTATCCACGATCTGCGTCACAGCCATGTTTCGCTCCTGATCGAGCTTGGCTTTTCTGCGGTGGCAATTGCTGACCGTGTGGGACATGAGAGCATCGAGATCACTTATCGCTATGCACATCTGTTCCCCTCCAAGCAGGCGGAAATGGCGAATAGGCTCGGTGAGCTGAAGAAGGGAGGTGATTTTAATGTCAGCAAAGAATCTTGACAGCAAGGGCAGATTCAGGGCGAGGACGATCGGTTTTCGGGTATCACCCGAAGAAGATCAGCTGATCAATTCCGCTGTGGCGCTTTCGGGGCTGACCAAGCAGGACTACATCGTGAAGCGGCTGCTGTGCCGTGATGTGGTGGTGCAGGGCAATCCGAGAGTATACAAGGCTCTGAAAAATCAGCTTGCGGAAGTCCTCGGCGAGCTGAAAAGGATTAAGAACGGCTCTGCTGTGGACGATGAGCTGCTGTCCACGATACAGCTCATTACAATAACTCTGAATGGTCTGAAAGGAGATAGAGAATGACCGAAGAAAGAGAAATGACCGCTCTTGACGCACCTGTTGGCGCAGGTGCAGAGCAGTCATCAGAATTAACACCTATTATTATACCAGATTACGGGGAGGATTTCAACCCCTCAGCCGAGGAAATGTTTGAGGCTCAGGTGCAGTACGAACAGGAAATGCAGGCACAGGCTCAGGCGGAGCGTGAATCCACACCGGGTTTTATGCAGACTGTTTCGATGCCGGAGCTTTATGAGATGGTCTATCCGGGCAAACCGCCGATCATCGACCATTTCCTCTACCCGGGCACATACCTGTTCGTCGGCGCTCCTAAAGTCGGCAAGAGCTTCATGATGGCTCAGATTGCCTATCATGTCAGCTCGGGAACGCCAATGTGGAACTATTCCGTCCGCAAGGGTACGGTATTGTACCTTGCTTTGGAGGACGATTACCGCAGATTGCAGGAGCGTCTGTACCGAATGTTCGGAACGGAAACAACGCCTGATCTTTTCTTTTCAGTTGCTTCCAAGTCGCTGAATGAGGGGCTGCTCGATCAGCTCGGAACGTTCCTGAACGAACACCCCGAAACCTCGGTCGTTATCATCGACACATTGCAGAAAGTGCGTGAAGCTGAGGGCGACACTTACAGCTATGCAAGGGACTACGATATTATCGCAGGGCTGAAAGCGTTTGCTGACAAAACGGGTATCTGCCTGATACTTGTTCACCACACTCGCAAGCAAAAGTCCGATGATAGTTTCGATAGGATTTCAGGCACGAATGGTCTGCTCGGTGCAGCGGATGGAGCATTCATCATGTACAAGAATAAGCGTTCCGACGGCGATGCAACGATTGAAGTCTCGGGTCGAGATCAGCCCGACAAGAAGTTCATGCTCAGCAGAAACAAAGAAACTCTGTGCTGGGACTTCAAGGGCGAGCGTTCTCCCGACTATGCCGAACCGCCTGAGCCTGTGCTTGAAGCAATTGGCAGTTTCATCAATGCGGACAATCCGACATGGGAGGGGACGGCAACGGAGTTGATCGAAAAGCTGGAGCTTGACATCAAGCCGAATGCTCTTTCTCTGAAGCTGAATGTCAATGCAGGAAAGCTGTATAATCTTTACTTCGTGCAGTACAGCAACAGTCGGAGTCACAAGGGCAGAAAGATCACACTCCGCTATGACGAAAATCACCCTATCATTGTTGAGCCTGATTCAGATTCCGAGGAAGCTGATACAGAAGAAAACGAGTTTCAGTATCAGCCTGTTGAGGACAATCCGAAAGTGTCGGTTTGTTATGTCCGAGGTGATAGCGGAAACAAATCTTTCCATGATATGAATGATGCAGAAAAGGAGAATTTCCTCGCCACAAGCTATTGAGCGTGACGATGTGTGACGGTCGTGACGATGTTTGTGAGGTCTCAAAAAGACCGTCACCATCGACACGCATCGTCACGGGGGCAGTCAGGGACATTTTTGTTCATGTTGAAAGAATCAAAATCAGCATAGGCTATTACTCATTTTTGAGTAAAACTCCTGAGCTGATTTTCAAAAAATGTAATGCGGATTTCTGAAAAAGTGTGCCCACATTTTCGGCTGCTCCGCCAGCCGTTTCAGCCTCGCAGAGCGCAATAGATACTTTTGATAGACGGTTTTCGGCTGTCGAAAGTATCTTTGCGTTACTCTTGCCAAGAGTAACAGAAGCCAATTCGGCTCCTGCCGAATTGTTCGGTGCTCCGCACCGATCGCCTGCTGTGCAGGCTCATCCATTTTGTCAGCCGCTCCTGCGGCGTACATCATCTTATTTTTCACAAGGAGAGTGATCTTATAGAACAAAGAACTTTGAGCGGCTGTTTCGGTCGTGGAGACCTCAATCATAATAACCGTTCCATCATAACTGAAAATGTCCATGAGGACAGGATTCAAGATGACATTATCATCTGTCAGCGTTCCCTGAAACAGCTCTATCACGAACTGTTCGATGACGCACTTACAGAGTATAACAATAAGCAGACCAGACGTGACCGGAAAATCACAAATTATCAGGAACATATCCGCCACAGCCGACAGGAAAAAGAATTCCATGAAGCGATATTCCAGGTCGGCAACCGTGATGACACCGGAGTGGATTCCGATATGTGTAAAGAAGCGGCTGCGGTGCTTGAAGAATATGCCCGTAGCTTTGAAGAGAGAAATCCTCATCTGAAACTGTTCAATGCTGTGATCCACATGGACGAAAGCACTCCGCACCTGCACCTTGATTTCGTTCCGGTCTGCGATGAAAAGAGAAAGAACGGAATGCGTGTCCGCAACTCTCTGACCGGAGCTTTACGGCAGCAGGGACTTACAGGTGAAGGTATCTCCAATACCATTACTATGGCGTGGCTCGAACATGAAAAAGAGCATATCGGACAGCTCATGCTCGAACACGGTATCGAATGGGTAAAGCTTGGTTCTCATGAGAAGCACAAGAGTGTTTCAAAGTACAAGGCTGACAAGCTCCGTGAGGAGATCGATGCTGCCGACAAACTGTTGGATATAAAAAAGTCGGAACTCAGCTCGGTTGAAGATCAGATTAGGACAGCAGAAAGTACGCTTGCTGATACAAAGCAGGATATATCCGAAAGCGAGAAAAAACTATCATCAGTAACGGCGGAAACCGAAAAGGCTTATGCCGATCTTTCAAAGAAAGTCGAGCAGATCAACAGAGCTCTGAAATATCTGCCTGACCTACAGAAGAATGAGAAAGCGGAACACGAATATCTTGTTGCTGTATCCGAACTCCGCGAGCTGCTGAAAAGCGGAATGTCTATACTCAAAAATAAGGATTCTATCATATATTGGATAGATACTTTGGAAAGCCTTACGAAAAAGGCTATGGACAAACAGTACAAAGCTGACCGCACCATTTATGATCTGCGTCAGCGTGGTGAAGAAGTGACTGTAGAGCGTGATGATGCTCGTGAAAAGCTGAAAGCAGTCCGCTCGGAGAGAACACAGCTTTCTTCTGAGCTTCAATCGGTCAGGTCTGAGAACAGGGAGTACAGCGAGATATATGCTATGCTTGAAAGAATAGCTCCCGCAATTCTCAGGCAGGCAAAAGAGATGCTACGAGAACAGCAACAACGAGAGCAGGCACAGCAGTTAGCATACCAGCAACCAAAAAAGAAAAAGTCTTGGGACTTGGAATAAGGAGGACTACATTATGATTATCAGAAGCAAGGAAAAGATCAACGTCAACGGCAAGAACAAGCCCGTATGGGTTCTTGATACCGACGCACTCACCGTTACCCACAACACACCCGATGCCGAGCCGAGCGTGACAGCGTTCAGCTCCGACCACATCAAGTACCATCTGCACTATTCAGCGGAATACCGTCCCGCAAGGCTGAAAAAGCACGTCAACTGTGTTTGTCAAGTAGAAAGTGCATAAAAGGGGGCTCGAAAAAGTGCATAGCCCTGTCAGCACGATTTTGAGTGGTGGGGCTCGTTTTGTGCATAGAAGGAGCACGCCCCGTTTGTGTATTTTTGAAGCCCTTTTGTGAAGCCCACGCTCTGC
>Ga0116145_1000559_pt1 | contig 43518 bp, 35 predicted proteins | sample AD_JPNHG1_MetaG_FD_89747 | JGI IMG/M metagenome (GOLD analysis project Ga0116145, IMG submission 89747) | Active sludge microbial communities of municipal wastewater-treating anaerobic digesters from Japan - AD_JPNHG1_MetaG | ecosystem: Engineered > Bioreactor > Anaerobic > Digestate | place... | reverse complement strand
GAAGGGCCGAGTTGGGCTTCTTGGGGGTGCGGGTGGTGACCTGGAGGCAGACGCCGCGCTTCTGGGGGCAGGCCTCGAGGTCGGGACGCTTGCTCTTGCGGCGGACGGGCTTGCGCCCGAGGCGGATGAGCTGCTGAATGGTGGGCATTGGGGTTCCTTTCGCGGGTGCTAGACGGTGCTCTCGACGGGGGTCTCGCCGCCGCCGGGGGGCGGGGCCTGGGCGCCCTTGTCGCCGCCGTCGGGCGGCTCGCTGGGCTGGGCAAGCTGCTTCTTCTCCATGCCGGCGAGGTAGTGCTTGGGGAAGCCGGTGCCGGCCGGGATGAGGTGGCCGAGGATGACGTTCTCCTTGAGGCCGCGGAGGTAGTCGGTGCGGCCGGCCAGGGCGGCCTCGGTGAGGACCTTGGTCGTCTCCTGGAAGGAGGCGGCGGAGATGAAGCTTTCGCTCTGGAGGGCGGCCTTGGTGATGCCGAGGAGGAGCGGGGTGGCGCTGGCGGGCTTGCCGCCCTTGGCGATGACGCGCTCGTTCTCGTGGCGGAAGCGGAACTTGTCTACGATGCTGCCGGGGAGCAGTGTGGTGTCGCCGACGTCGTCGCCGACTTTTACTTTGCGGAGCATCTGCCCCACGACAATCGCGATGTGTTTATCGTCGATGATTTCGTTCTGGGAACGGTAGACGCTCTGGATTTCGCGCAGGAGGTATTCCATGAGGGCCTCGGTGCCGCGGATGCGCAGGATGTCTTGCGGCACGAGCGGGCCGTCTACCAGGCGGTCGCCGGCGCGAACGTAGTCGCCGTCGTGCACGGTGAGGTGTTTGCCGTGGGGGACGAGGTGGGAGACGGCCTCTCCGGTCTCTTCGTTGGTGACGTTGATGATGCGCTTGCCGCGCTTGCGCTCGCCGAGGCTGACGCGGCCGGAGACCTCGCTGATGATGGCAGGGTCGCGCGGCTTGCGGGCTTCGAAGAGCTCGGTGACGCGGGGCAGGCCGCCCGTGATGTCCTGCACGCGCTGGATTTCGCGCGGCGTGCGGGCGAGGATGTCGCCGGGGTGGACCTCCTGGCCTTCCTCGACCATGATGTGGGCCTTCTCGGGAATGGAGTAGAGGCCCAGCGGGCGGCCATCCTTGTCCACGATCGCGATCTGGGGATGCAGGTCGCCCTTGTGCTCGATGACGATGCGCCGGCGCGAGCCGTGCTGGTCCACCTCTTCGCGGACGGTTTCGCCCTCGACGATGTCCTCGCACCGGACGAAGCCGCCCATCTCGCTGAGGATGGGGGTGAAGTGCGGCTCCCAGGTGGCCAGAAGAGTGCGCGCGGGCACCATCTGGCCGTCGGCGACGCTCAGGGTGGCGCCCAGTTTGACCTCGTACCGCCGGATCTCGTTGCCGTTCTCGTCCTCCAGCACGAGGGCGCCGGTGGGGTTCATCGCGAGAATGTGGCCGTTGCGGTCGGTGACGGTCTTGAGGTTGTAGTAGCGGATCTTGCCCTTGAAGTCCGCGCGGGTCTCGGGGGCGGCGAAGCCGGTGGCCGCCGTGCCGCCGTAGTGGAAGGTCCGCATGGTGAGCTGGGTGCCGGGCTCGCCGATGGATTGCGCGGCGATGATGCCCACGGCCAGGCCCTCCTCGGCGAGTTCGCCGGTGGAGAGGTCCATGCCGTAGCATTTGGCGCACACGCCGTGCGGGGCTTCGCACATCATGGGCGAGCGCACGCGCAGGCTCGAGTAGCCCATCTCCTCCAGGGCGGCGGCGATCGGCTCGGTGATGAGCTCGCCCTCGCTCACGATCGGCTTCCCCGTGCGCCGGTCGAGCACCTTCTCGAGCGACACGCGGCCATAGACGAGCTGGCTCAGCGGGATGTCAACCTTGTCGCCCTTGTAGATGACGCTCTTGGTGATGCCGGCCACGGTGCCGCAGTCCAGCATGGTGACCACCACGTTCTGGGCCACGTCGGCCAGCTTGCGCGTCAGGTAGCCGGACTCGGCGGTCTTGAGGGCCGTGTCGGCCAGGCCCTTGCGGCCGCCGTGCGTGGAACTGAAGTACTCGAGAACAGGGAGGCCCTCGCGGAAGTTGGACTTGATGGGCGTCTCGATGATCTTGCCGGAGGGCTTGGCCATCAGCCCGCGCATGCCGGCGAGCTGGGTGATCTGCACCGTGTTGCCTCGGGCGCCGGACTCGAACATGGCCCAGATCGGGTTGAGGCCGGAGCCGCCGCCGGTGTCGTTGCGGAGTTCGTCCATCAGCTCGGCGGTCACGCGGTCCTTGGCGTGGGTCCAGCGCTCGATGACCAGGTTGTGGCGCTCGCCGTCGGTGATCACGCCGCTGCGGTAGCGGCGGTCAATGTGCTCCACTTCCTTCTCGGCCTTGCTGATGATCTCCTGCTTCTTGGGCGGCATGCGCAGGTCGCGCGTGGAGATGGACAGCCCGGCCAGCGTGGCGTGCCGGAAGCCCAGCTCCTTGATGGTGTCGAGCAGGCCGAGGGTGGCGCCGCGGCCCAGGATCGTGTGGCAATCGGCGATGAGGTCGTTGAGGCGGCCCTTGTTGAGGCTCTGGTTGTAATACGGCAGGCCGTCGGGCAGCTTGCTGTTGAAGAAGACGCGGCCGGCGGTGGTGAGGACGTACTCGCCCTTGTAGGGGCTAAGCTGGCCGTGCTGGTCCACAATCTGGTCGTGCCTGCGGAGCTTCACGAGGATCCGGCTGTGGTAGTGCAGGGCGTCGTAGCCGAGCGCCACCAGCACGTCGTCCGTCGTGGCGAAGCGCCGGAGCTGGTCGTCGGGGGTCGAATCGGGCCGCAGGCACGTCAGGTAGTAGCAGCCCAGCACGATGTCCAGCGACGGCGTGATGATGGGCCGGCCGTCGGCCGGCGAGAACACGTTGTTCGTGCTCATCATCAGCAGCGACGCCTCGGTCTGCGCCTCGATGGACAGCGGCAGGTGCACCGCCATCTGGTCGCCGTCGAAGTCCGCGTTGAACGCCTCGCACACCAGCGGGTGGATCTGGATGGCGTTGCCTTCGATCAGGATCGGCTCGAAGGCCTGAATGCCCATGCGGTGCAGCGTGGGCGCCCGGTTGAGGAGCACGGGATGCTCGCGGATCACCTCGTCCAGGATATCCCACACCTCCTCGTCCTTGCGCTCCAGCATGCGCTTGGCGCTCTTGATCGTGTCCACCAGCCCCGCCTCCTTGAGGCGGCGGATGATGAACGGCTGGAAGAGCTCGAGCGCGATCTTCTTCGGCAACCCGCACTGGTGCAGCTTCAGCTCGGGCCCCACCACGATCACCGAGCGCCCCGAGTAGTCCACCCGCTTGCCCAGCAGGTTCTCGCGGAACCGCCCCGGCTTGCCCTTGATCATGTCGGTCAGCGACTTCAGCGGGCGGTTCGACGACCCCAGCACCGGATGCTTGCACCGCTCGTTGTCGAACAGCGCATCCACGCTCTGCTGGAGCATGCGCTTCTCGTTGCGGATGATCACCTCGGGGGCGTGGAGGTCGAGCAGTTTCTTGAGCCGGTTGTTCCGGTTGATCACGCGGCGGTAGAGATCGTTCAGGTCGCTCGTCGCGAAGTTCCCGCTCTCCAGCAGCACCAGCGGCCGCAGATCGGGCGGGATCACCGGGATCACGTCCAGGATCATCCACTCCGCGCGGTTCTTCGAGTCCCGGATCGCCTCCACCACCTTCAGCCGCTTGACGATCTCCTTCTTGCGCTGCTGCGAGTTCGTCTCGGCCAGCCCCGCGCGCAGCTCCTTCGACAGCGCATCCAGGTCCAGCTTCTGGAGCAGCTTGCGCACCGCCTCCGCGCCCATGTCGGCGTCGAAGTCCTCGTACTTCGCCTTCAGCCGCTGGTACTCGTCCTCGCCGATGAGCTGCTTCTCCTGGATCCCCTCCACCGCGGCGCCGCCCGGCTCGATCACCACGTATTCCTGGAAGTAGATCACCTTCTCCAGCGAGCTCACCTTCATCGCCAGCAGATTGCCCATGCGCGAGGGCATGGACTTGAAGAACCAGATATGCGCCACGGGCGCGGCCAGGTTGATGTGGCCCATCCGCCGTCGCCGCTCGCGGCTGTGCGTCACCTTCACCCCGCAGCGGTCGCAGATGATCCCCTTGTGCTTCATCCCCTTGTACTTGCCGCAGAAGCACTCCCAGTCGCGCTCCGGGCCGAAGATCCGCTCGCAGAACAGCCCATCCTTCTCCGCACGGTACGTGCGGTAGTTGATGGTTTCCGGCTTCTTCACCTCCCCGTACGACCACGACCGAATCTCGTCCGGCGAGGCAAGCGAAATGCCCACCGACACAACTTCGTTCACGCTCTCGAAGAACGGCGTCGCCATGAGCTCGGGCCCCGTGGGTTACGGAAAAACGGTCCCCTCGCCCGCACCCCTCATGGAGCGCGGGGCTGAATGACTCATTATACTTGCAACGCCAGTGCCATTCAAGCCAAATTCACGCGCTTTTTCCCACGCGATTGCGCTGCCTGGAGTTCTTGAACGCGAACCACGTGCGCGCGGCTTCCGAAAACCATCCCCCACCCCACCCCCGCCATCTGGCGATTCATGGCCTTTCCTGAATGTGGCATCCTCTCTGGTGCGGTTCCTGCTACTCCGGCCGCGAAGCCGTTTGCAGTGGCCGGAACCACGCGGCCTCGCCCAGCGCCTCAAACGTAGCCGCAAGCGTCCCGCTTGCGGTCGTCTTCGACAAGCGGGACGCTTGTCGCTACGCGGAGGAATGCGAACCGATCCGCGCCAGGAGGAGCACTTTTCCCATCCTCGCCCCTACGCCTTTTCACCCTTCTCGCCCCTACGCTCCGCGTGGGGGCAATGATGTGGACGCTCCCGCGTCCAACCCCAACCTCCCGCGGGTTCCCAACCCGCGGGAGGTTCCCGCTCCGGCGCAGCGTAGCGGTCGTCTTCGACAAGCGGGACCCTTGTCGCTACACGGAGGGACGCGAACCGATCCGCGGCCGGAGGAGCACTTCTCCTCTTCGGAGCCTCCCCTCCCCCCTACCCCTTCAACGGCCCTCTCTGCTCGAACCGCTGTCGCCTCTTGGTCCCTCAGGGAATCCGGATGGCGTGTCAGACACCAAGACGGAGGCGGTACACTACGCCGCAAAGGCCTATGGAAGCGGCCCAATCAACCGCCCGGCCAGATCCAGGAAATCCTGGGCGCGGGACAGTTGCTCCGCCGACTCCGACGGGCTGATCGCGTTCGGCTTTCCGTAGTCCCCGGCGTGCCGAGCCTCCATCCCGCGGATGAGGTAGCGGTGGAAGTCGGCCGGCACCACACCCGCCTTCGCGAAATGCTGGCCGAACGCCGCATGCACGGCGCTGTGCTTCGAGAAGGCCAGACCCTTCCCCAGCAGAAGCGCCTGGACGACGTGGAACATGGTGTAGTAGGCTCTCGATGCCGCGTAGCCGTGGTGGCCCAGCTCGCGCATCGCCTTGCCGGCGGCCGGACTCTCGCGGGCCTGCACCAAGAGGTCCCGCTGCTCCGGTGTCATACCAGCACCCCCTCGCGCCGCACGTTGAGCAGCAGCGGACTCCGCTCGCGCAGGAACTCCTCTTCGGACACGAACACGCAGGCGACGACGACGTCGTTGTCGAGCGACACCGCGGCCACATCCCCAATCGTCCGCCCGATCTCCGCGCTCGGCTCCACCGCGCCGCGGAGCACCACCAACACGTCTACGTCGGACCCCGGTTCCGCATCTCCACGGGCCTGGGAACCGAAGAGCACCAGGCGCACCAGGCGTTCGCCATACAGAGCTTCGAAGCGCCGGCGCAACTCCCTCAGCACACACTCGACCATGGGGCTCACCGGGCCACCTCCTGCTTCATCCCCACACGATACTACACAACCGTGCGCGCGTCAATCCGCGCTCGCGACCCAGCGCACTTCCTGGTGCGGAAAACGCCGCCACAGCCGGAACGCCTGCGACTGGACACAGGGGCATTGGCCTCCGACCACACTCCGCAACAGAGGCAACGCAGACTCAACCGACCCGCTTCCGACGGAGCCATCCCCCACCCCCGCCATCTGGCGATTCATGGCCTTTCCTGAATGTGGCATCCTCTCTGGTGCGGTTCCTGCTCCTCCGGCCGCGAAGCCGTTTGCAGTGGCCGGAGCCACGCCGCGTCGCCCAGAGCCTCAAGTGGCAGGCGTAGCCGCAAGCGTCCCGCTTGCGGTCGTCTTCGACAAGCGGGACACTTGTCGCTACACGGAGGGACGCGAACCGTTCCGCGGCCGGAGGAGCACTTTTCCCATGCTCGCCCCTACGCCTTTTCACCCTTCTCGCCCCTACGCTCCGCGTGGGGGCGATGATGTGGACGCTCCCGCGTCCAACCCCAACCTCCCGCGGGTTCCCAACCCGCGGGAGGTTCCCACTCCGGTGCGCGCGGAAGAGAAGAGGCCGCAGAGCGGCCAGGAGGCCCGTCCCCACGCAGAGCGTAGGGACGAGAGGAAGGAGGAGAGCGTAGGAACGAGGAGAACCGCGCCCAACCAGGCTAAGAAGCCCCTCAAGGGACAAGAGGGATTCCCCTCGACGCCCTCGAGCGCCCCCCAGTCCCTCGGGTCACCGTTACTCCTCCGGCCGCGAAGCCGTTTGCAGTGGCCGGAGCCACGCGGCGTCGCCCAGCGCCTCAAGTGGCAGGCGTAGCCGCAAGCGTCCCGCTTGCGGTCGTTTTCGACAAGCGAGACGCTTGTCGCTACACGCAGGAATGCGAACCGATCCGCGGCCGGAGCCGTACTTCTCTTGCTCGGAGTCTCCCCTCCCCCGTTCAGAGCCCACATGAGCGTCCCCACGGCAGGCCGTGGGGACGCAAGGGAAGCGAAGAACCGGGCTGAAGCCCGCACTACAGAGGGCTAGATTTTGCGCTTCTCGAGCCGCATGTTGAGGCACAGGCCGCGGATTTCGTTCATGAGCACTTCGTACGAGACGGGGGTGCCGGCCTTGAGGGTGTTCTCGCCCTTGACCATGGACTCGTAGATCTTGGTGCGGCCTTCGACGTCGTCGCTCTTGACGGTGAGGAGTTCCTGGAGGATGTGGGCGGCGCCGTAGGCTTCGAGGGCCCAGACCTCCATTTCGCCGAAGCGCTGGCCGCCGAAGCGCGCCTTGCCGCCGAGCGGCTGCTGGGTGATGAGCGAGTAGGGGCCGGTGGCGCGGGCGTGCACCTTGTCGTCCACCAGGTGGTCGAGCTTGAGCATGTAGTGGTAGCCCACGGTGACCTTCTGGTCGAAGGGCCGCCCGGTGCGCCCGTCGTAGAGCACGGTCTTGCCGTCCTCGGGCAGGCCGGCCTCTTTGAGGCACTTGGTGATCTTCTCCTCGGTGACCCCGTCGAAGACGGGCGTGACCACGCGGTAGCCGAGCGTCTTGGCCGCCCAGCCCAGGTGGGTTTCGAGCACCTGGCCGATGTTCATACGCGACGGCACGCCGAGCGGGTTGAGCACGATTTCGACGGGCGTGCCGTCCTCGAGGAACGGCATGTCCTCGACCAGCTGGATCTTGGCGATGACGCCCTTGTTGCCGTGGCGGCCCGCCATCTTGTCGCCGACCGAGAGCGTGCGCTTGGTGGCGACGTAGACCTTCACCAGCTCGAGCACGCCGGTGGGGAGCTCGTCGCCGCGGCGGAGCTGGTCCACCCGCCGGTCGCGCTCGTCCTTGATCGCGTCAATCTCGTCCGAGTACATCTCGTGCAGGCGCTCGATCGCGTCGTGTTCCTTCTTCGACTTGGTCTGCACGTCCTCGGGGTCGAAGCGCTCCTCGAGCTCGAGGATCTCGCGCACGGAGCGCCCTTCGAGGCTGGAGTAGGCGATGCCGCTCTGGGCGCCGATGACGGGGCCGCCCAGCTCCTTCTCCATCGCGCCGAGCATCTGGCGGAAGCGCTCGACGATGCGGTTGTTGTAGTCGGCGCTCTCCTTCTTGAGGTCCTCGCGGTCCTTCTGGCGCTGCTCTTCGGGCAGGTGGCTGCGCCGCGAGAACTTCTGGGCGTCGATCACGATGCCGTCCACGCCCGACGGCACGGTGAGCGAGTCGTTCTTGACGTCCTCGCCCGCGCGCCCGAAGATGGCCAGGAGCAGCTTCTCTTCGGGCGAGAGCTCGCTCTTGGACTTGGGGGAGACCTTGCCGACGAGGTAGTCGCCGGGCGACACGCGCGTGCCGACCCGCACGATGCCCTCCTCGTCGAGGTTGCGGAGGGCCTTCTCGGAGACGTTGGGGATGTCGCGCGTGAACTCTTCGCGCCCCAGCTTGGTCTCGCGGATCTCGACCTCGAACTCCTCGATGTGGATCGAGGTGAACGTGTCCTGGCGCACCAGGCTCTCGCTCACGAGGATGGCGTCCTCGAAGTTGTAGCCGTCCCACGGCATGAAGGCTACGAAGACGTTCTTGCCGAGGGCCAGCTCGCCGCCCGCGGTGGAGGCGCCGTCGGCGATGACCTCGCCCTTCTTGACGCTCTGGCCCACGCGCACGATCGGCTTCTGGTTGAGGCAGGTGCGCTCGGAGAGGCCCACGAACTTGCGCAGCGTGTACTCGCGCTCGCCGACGACGATGCGGTCGGCCGACACGTAGGTCACCACGCCGTCCTCTTCGGCCACCACGACCATGCCCGAGTTGCGGGCGACCGGCTTCTCCATGCCGGTGCTGATGAGCGGCGGCTCGGTGGTGAGCAGCGGCACCGCCTGGCGCTGCATGTTGGAGCCCATGAGCGCGCGGTTCGCGTCGTTGTGCTCGAGGAACGGGATGAGGGCGGCCGACACGCCGACCATCTGCTTGGGCGAAATGTCCACGAAATTCACGTCGTTGCGCGGCACGTAGATGAAGTCGCCGCCGCGCCGCACCAGCACCGTCTCGCCCAGGATGCGGCCCTGCTTGTCCATCGGCGTGTCCGCCGGCGCGATGCACACCGCGTCCTCTTCGTCCGCGCGCAGGTAGGCGATGTCGGGCACGGTCGCCCCGTTCTCGTCCTGCCGCACGGCCAGCTTGCCCTTGGTCACGCGGCGGTAGGGGGTGACGAGGAAGCCGTACTCGTCCACCCCGGCGAAGACGCTCAGGGACACGATGAGGCCGATGTTGGTGCCTTCGGGCGTCTCGATGGGGCAGATGCGGCCGTAGTGCGAGGTGTGGACGTCGCGGACGTCGAAGCCGGCCCGCTTGCGGTTGAGGCCGCCGGGGCCGAGCGCGCTCAGGCGCCGCTCGTGGGTGAGCTGCGAGAGCGGGTTCACCTGGTCCACCACCTGCGAGAGCTCGCCGCGCCCGAAGAAGTACTCGATCGAGGAGGAGATGGTGCGCGAGTTGATGAGCGAGCGGGGCGACATGTTCTCGACGTCCTTGATGCTCATGCGCTCCTGCACGGTGCGCTTGAGCTTCAGGAAGCCCTTGCGGAGCTCGTCGGCGGCCAGTTCCTCGATCGTGCGCACCCGGCGGTTGCCCAGGTGGTCAATGTCGTCTATCTCGCCCTGGCCCGCGCGCAGCTTGAGGATGTAGCGCAGCGCGTTGACGATGTCCTCGGGGCGGATCTTCATGTCGTCTTCCGGCACGTTCTGCTCGAACTTGCGGTTGAGCCGGAAGCGCCCCACGTTGCCGAGGCGGTAGCGGTTCGTGTCGAAGAACTTCTCTTGGAAGAACTGCTTGGCCTTCTCGATCTGCGGCGGGCTGCCGGGGTGCAGGCGCCGGTAGATGCGCAGCAGCGCCGCGTCGTGGCTGTCGGTGGGATCCTCGGCCAGCGTGTTCAGGATCAGCGGGTCCTCGACGTCCTTGAGCACCTCGACCTCGCGCAGGCTCGAGTTCACCAGCATCTCGACCATGCTCTCGGGGATCGCCTGGCCGCTCTGGAGCATCACCTCGCCCGTCTCGGTGTTCAGCAGCGGGCCGACGACGACCCGGTTGGCCAGACGCGTCACCGCCGCGCGGGTGCCGAGCTTGATCACCTCGGTCTCGTGGAACAGCCGCAGAATCTCGGCGTTCGACGAGTACTTCTCATCCATCGCGCGCAGCAGCGTGGTGGCCGGGAAGCGGCCGCTCTGGTCAATGCGGACGTTCAGCACGTCCTTCTTCGATACCGAGACCTCGATCCAGCTCCCCCGCTCGGGAATGATGCGGCAGCCGTGCAGGTGCTTGCCGCTGGCGTGGACCTCCTCGCTGAAGTCCACGCCCGGCGACCGGTGCAACTGCGACACGATCACGCGCTCGGCGCCGTTGATGATGAACTCGCCGCCGCCGATCATCACCGGGATTTCGCCCAGGTAGACGTCTTCCTCCACCGGCTGCGGCTTGTCGAGCCGGCAGCGCAGCTTGAGCGGATAGCCGTAGGTCAACCGCAGCTTGCGGCACTCGTCGGCCGTGTAGCGGGGACGCCCCAGCTCGTAGTACAGGTACTGGAGCGACAGGCTTCCGTCGTAGCTCTCGATCGGAAACGTCTCGCGCAGGATCCCCTCGAGGCCATGCGGCTTCCGCTGCCGGGGCGGCGTGTCCTTCTGGAGGAACTCCCGGTACGACCGAGTCTGAATGTCCACCAGATTGGGCACAGGCAGCACGTCGCCTACCCGGCTGTAATCGCGGATCTCCATCGGTTTCCCTCGCAGGAAGGGGGACGCCTGGCCGGCCCGCCCGCGCCGCATCGGTGCGCGGCTCGGTCGGCCAGAACGCGTCGGGGCCGCACCCAGCCGCCCCCCGTCTGCGCCCGGGCCGCGAGGAGGCCATCCTCGCGCGGGGCCTGGGGGGCGGCGCTTTCGCTCGCCCGCCTACTTCACCTCGACCTTGGCTCCTGCCTTCTCCAAGGCGGCCTTGATCTTCTCGGCCTCTTCCTTTGTGACGCCCTCGCGGACCGGCTTCGGGGCCGAATCCACGAGCGCCTTGGCCTCCTTGAGGCCCAGGCCGCTCACGACCTCGCGCACGACCTTGATGACCTGGATCTTCTGCGCCCCGGCGTCCACCAGGTGCACGTCGAAGCTGGTCTTCTCCTCGGCCGGCTCGGCCGGGCCGGCCGCCGCGCCCGGCACGGCCATCATGGCCATCGGGGCCGCGGCGGTGACGCCGAACTCGGCCTCGAGCGCCTTCACCAGCCGCGCGAGCTGGAGGGCCGGCATCTGCTTGACGATCTCCACCACCTGCTGGGCCTCGGCCGACAGCTCGGCGGTTGCCACTGCGTCGCCCATCGGTTCGTCCTCCTTGCGGGTTGACTTTGCAGTCGGACTGCCTGCCTCCGCGTTCGGGGCTGGCGGGCCGGGCGGCCCGCGTTCAGCCCGTGGTTTCTTTCTTCTCGGCGATGGCCTTCACCACGCCGACGAAGTTGCGCAGAATCCCGTTCAGCGCGCCCAGGAACCCCGTCAGCGGGGCCGCCATGGCACCCACCACCTGGGCGCGGAGCATCTGCACCGGCGGCAGCGAGGCGATCGCCTCGACGCCGTCGGGGCCCACGGCCTCGCCGTCTACCACGGCGCCGCGCCACGAGAGCACCTTCTCCTTCTTGCTCCAGTCTCGCAGGGTCTTGGCCAGTTGCGCCGGGTCGTCGCCCAGCACGAAGGCCGTCGGCCCCACGAGCAGCTTGGAGACGGGCGCCAGGTTCAGCCCCTTGAGCGCCTGCGCCGCCAGGGAGTTCTTCACGACGAACATGTCGGCGCCCTGCTCGCGCAGCTTCGACCGCAGGGCGTCGGCGCGCACGGCGTCAAGGCCCGTGTAGTCCACGAGCACCGCGTTGCGCATCGTGCGGAACCGGTCCGTTAGTTCGCCGACCGTGAGCTTGTTGACGACACTGGGCATGCGGGGTCATCTCCTCGCGGCGATTACGACACGGCCAGGCGAATGCCGGGCCCCATCGTGGTCGTGACGGTCACGCCCAGGATGTAGCGCCCTTTCGCCGACGCCGGCTTGACTTGGCGGATGCGTTCGATGAACGCCTCGATATTGGCCTTGAGGTCCTCGGCCGAGAACGAGCGTTTGCCGACGGGCGCAGCCACGTTGCCGCCCGCGTCGGTGCGGTATTCCAGCTTGCCGGCCTTGAACTCGCGCACGGCCGCCTCGACGTTGTCGGTCACCGTGCCGCTCTTGGGCGAGGGCATGAGGCCCTTCGGGCCGAGCACGCGGCCCAGGCGGCCCACCGCCCGCATCATGCCCGGCGTCGCGATGGCCACGTCGAAGTCGGTCCACCCCTTCGCCACGCGGTCCACCAGCTCCTGGCCGCCGGCCTCCTCGGCGCCCGCGGCCTTGGCCAGCGCGGCCTGCTCGCCTTCGGCGAAGGCGATCACGCGCACCGAGCGCCCGATCCCCTTCGGCAGCGAAATGGTGCCGCGCACGGCCTGCTCGGGCTTCTTGGGGTCCACGCCCAGGTGGAACACGATCTCGACCGTTTCGTCGAACTTGGCGGCCGGGAGGGCCTTGATGGCCGCCACGGCCTCCTCGACCGTGTACGTCTTGGTGCGGTCCACGGTCTTGGCGGCGGCCTCGTATCGTTTGCTGCGCTTCATAGGGGCGGGTTCCTCGGGGCTAGCTCTCGACAATCTCGATGCCCATGCTCCGCGCCGTGCCAGCCACCTGGCGCGCGGCGGCCTCCAGGCTGCTGGCGTTCAGGTCGGCCATCTTCCGCTTGGCGATCTCCTCGACCTGCGCGCGAGTCACCTTGCCCACCTTGTCGCGGTTAGGCACGGCGGAGCCCTGGACGATGCCGGCGGCCTGCTTGAGCAGCACCGAGGCCGGCGGCGACTTGATGATGAACGAGAACGACTTGTCCTGGAAGATCGTGATCTCGACCGGGGTGATCATGCCCTGCGCGCTGCGGGTCTGGTCGTTGAACTTTCGGACGAATTCGCCGATGTTCACGCCGTGCTGGCCGAGCGCGGGCCCCACGGGCGGCGCCGGCGTGGCCTGGCCGCCCGGAACGTGCAGCTTGACTTTCGCGATGACCTGCTTGGCCATCCTAGATGCTCTCCAACTGCCAGTATTCCAGCTCGACCGGGGTCGGCCGGCCCAAAATGCTCACAATGACGCGCACCTGGCCCTTCTCGGGCCAGATCTCTTCGATCTCGCCATCGAAGTTCTGGAACAGCCCCTCCTTGATCCGCACGCGGTCGCCCGCGGCGAAGCTGATCTCGGTGGTCGGCTCCTCCTCGGTCCGCTCCGCCGCCATCAGCATCTTCTCGACATCCCGCTCCGACATGGGCACGGGCGTGTTCCCCGTCCCCAGCACCCCGCCCACCCCCGGCGTCTCGTTCAGGATGGCCAGCGTCTCGTCGTTGAAGTCCATCTCCACCATCACGTAGCCGGGGTAGATCTTGCGCTCGCGCACGGTGGCCGAGCCACGCTTGATCTCCTTGACCTTCTCGGTGGGCACCACCACCCGGGAGATCAGATGTTCGAGGCCGTTGGCGCTCACCCGGCGCTCCAGGCTCTCTCGCACCTGGTCCTCGCGGGCCGTCTGCACGCGGAGCACGTACCACCGTTTCGCCATGGGGCTTGCCTTCTCCGAGCCGGCGGGCTAATAGACGCCGAAGACCCCAGCCAGCGCAAGAAGAATCGAGTCCGTCACGAAGATGAACAGCGAGAGCAGCACGACCGTCACTAGCACCACGATCGTCGAGCCGATCACCTCGGCGCGGCTCGACCAGGCCACCTTGCGCATCTCCTGCTGCGTCTCGATCAGGAGGTCGGCAATCTGGTGGTGGAAGAGAACCAGGTAGATGGGCAGCGCGCCGAAGAGCGCGGCCACGAGGGCCGTGGCCGCCACCTGGTACGGCCTCGCCCAGTCGGCCGTGGTGTACCACATCTGCCGCGCGGCCCAGGCAGCCATCAGCCCAAGAGCGACGGCCGCCGCGCCGCGCGCGGCGGTGCCTTGGCCCTTCTTGTAGACGCCAATCGCCATGGTCACGGCTTCTCCACCCGCGCGACGCGGGACAGGGTGCGCCCCCCGCGAGCCTCAGGCCGGCGATGCCGCCTTGGCCTCAACCGACGAGCGCCATGGCAGGCCAGGAGGGACTCGAACCCCCAGCCGGCGGATTTGGAGTCCGCTGCTCTGCCAAATTGAGCTACTGGCCTCCAGCCCGCGCCTATTTCTTCCGCTCCTTGTGGAGCGTGTGGCGCAGCTCTCTGCGACAGTACTTTTTCAGTTCGAGGCGCGCCGCGCCGCCCTTGACGCGCTTGCTGGTGCGGTAGTTCTGCTCGCCGCACTCGGTGCACTCGAGGGTCACGTAGTCGCGCGCCAGCGCTTTCTTTGCCACGGGGCGGCCCCTATGCCAGGATCTTCGTCACCACGCCGGCGCCCACGGTGCGGCCGCCTTCGCGGATGGCGAAACGGAGCTGCTCTTCCATCGCGATCGGGGTGATCAGCTCGGCCTCGAGCCGGCAGCTGTCGCCCGGCATCACCATTTCGGCGCCGCCCAGCAGCTTCACCGAGCCGGTGACGTCGGTCGTGCGGAAGTAGAACTGCGGCCGGTAGCCCGCAAAGAACGGGGTGTGGCGGCCGCCTTCATCCTTCGACAGGATGTAGACTTCGCATTCGAACTTCGTGTGCGGCGTCACGCTGCCCGGCTTGGCCAGCACCTGGCCGCGCTCGAGCTCGTCCTTTTCCACGCCGCGGAGCAGCACGCCCACGTTGTCGCCGGCTTGCCCCTCGTCGAGGGTCTTGTTGAACATTTCGACGCCGGTGACCACGCTCTTGCGCGTCTCGCGGGCGAGGCCGATGATTTCGACCTCGTCGCCCACGCGCACGATGCCACGCTCCACGCGGCCCGTGCCCACCGTGCCGCGGCCCTTGATCGAGAAGACGTCCTCGATCGGCATCAGGAACGGCAGGTCGGTCATGCGCTTGGGGGTCGGAATGTAGCTGTCCACGGCCGCCATCAGGTCGAAGATGCACTTGCAGTCGGGGCTGTTCGCGTCGCTCGCCTGAAGGGCCTTCAGTGCGCTGCCGCGCACGATGGGAATCTCGTCGCCCGGGAACTCGTACTTGCTGAGCAGCTCGCGCAGCTCCAGCTCCACGAGGTCGAGCAGCTCGGGGTCGTCCACCAGGTCCACCTTGTTCAGGAACACCACGAGGGCCGGCAGGCCCACCTGGCGGGCCAGCAGCACGTGCTCGCGCGTCTGGGGCATCGGGCCGTCGTCGGCGCCCACGCACAGGATCGCGCCGTCCATCTGCGCTGCGCCGGTGATCATGTTCTTGATGTAGTCCTGGTGCCCGGGGCAGTCAATGTGGGCGTAGTGGCGGTTCTCGGTCTCGTACTCCACGTGCGCCACCGCGATGGTGACCGTTTTGGTGGCGTCGCGCACGGTGCCGCCCTTGGCGATGTCGGCGTACGACTTGGCCTTGGCCTTGCCCTGCATCGAGAGCACTTGGAGAATCGCCGCGGTCAGCGTGGTCTTGCCATGGTCAATGTGGCCGATGGTGCCGACGTTGACGTGCGGCTTCGTGCGCTGGAAGACCTCTTTTGCCATGAACCCGTCCTCCTTGGTTTCTGCCCGCTTCTACCACGGCTGCGGGGCACGCCGTTGTTCTGTCACTCAACCGCCCGTGATGGAGCTGGTGCTGGGACTTGAACCCAGGACCTCCTCCTTACCAAGGAGGTGCTCTACCAACTGAGCTACACCAGCCATTCTGCGGCCCGCGTGGCCACAGCACCTGGAGCGGGCGAAGGGGATCGAACCCTCATGGCTGGCTTGGAAGGCCAGGGCTCTACCATTGAGCTACGCCCGCCTTGGCCCCCCACATCACGCGGCACAGGCTCCAGAATGGGGGGAGCAGGATTCGAACCTGCGAAGGCAGCGCCAGCAGATTTACAGTCTGCCCCCTTTGGCCACTTGGGTATCCCCCCATCACGGGGCGTCATGCGCGACCCACCGCGCGCACCTAAGCTAGCGGTGGGAATCGAACCCACAACCTGTGGTTTACAAAACCACTGCTCTGCCGATTGAGCTACGCTAGCGCGTAAAACCTAAATTATACACAGATGGGCTTCTGTGTCAAGCCCATTTCAGCCCCGAAATTTCCCACTGCCCCTCACTCGCGCTTCCCCGGCTCTACCTTCACCCCGCGGAGGATCACGTCGTCGAAGTCCCCCGTGTCGTCGAACGAGCCGACGCCGACTCGCCCCCAGGCGAGCGTCTTGTCGCGGACCCGCATCACCGGAGCCGCCATGTCATCAAAGTACACCTCGATGAGGCCGTCGCCCACCTTGCGCACGATGCGAATGTGGTGCCAGGCCTCGCCCCACACCACGCCCTTCGTGCGGAAGGCCTCGCCCCCCACGTCCTTGCCCGGCTCGCCCAGCAGCGACACGCGCGGCGCCTCGTTCACGATCATCACCGAGTGCGCGTTCGGGTCCGCCGCCACCGCGAGGTGGGCGTAGTAGAAGTGCGTGGGGTCCTGGTAGCCGAAGAAGAAGCACAGGTCCTGATGGCCGTAGGGCTTCACCGTGGACTTCGCTTTGAGGTCGAGGACAAAGTCGCCCACGCACACGTCGCGCAGCAGCGCGAAGCTGAAAGGCGAGCGGAACTTGGTCTTATAGGCCGACTTCTTCTCGTGGAGCGAGAGCACCTTGTTGTCGCCGTCGGTGCCGATCTTCCATTGCGCGGCATCGGTCGGTTCCCACTTCGCCAGCGCGCCATCCTTCGAGAAGTCGTCCTGGTAGAGCACCGGTATCTCGGCCTCGCCGGCACCACTGACCGTTCTCAGCGCTGCCACGAGCAGCGCCACGGTGCCCAGCCATTTTGCGGTCGGCATCCCATTTCTCCTTTGCGCTCGACCTCCCGCGGGTCGGCCGCCCGCGGCAGCCTTGGGTCTTCACGGCCGCACGAAGTCGTAGACTACCACTCTCTGCCACAGCGGCTTGTGCTTCTCGATGAGCTTGAGGTGCTCGGGGTGTTCGAGGTACGTCTTGTAGGCGGCCAAGTCGGCGAACTCCATCACGCACCCGACGTGGTACGAGCTGTCCACGGGCGCGCCGCGCTCCTGGGCAAGCGGCGGCCCGATGTCGCACCGCTTCACGCACGGCAGCGGGGCGAGTGCTTCCCTCCCACCCCGGATCATCGCCTCGATGTCGCCCGGCGTCGCGGTGTCTTTGAACCAGAAGAAGGCGCAGTGGACGATGGCGCCGCGGCCCTCCTGGCGCTCAGCGGCCCCTCCCGCGCCCGACACGAACCAAGCGCCCGCGCCCAGAGCGCTCAGGCACATCAGCGCGCGAACGACTCTCATGGCTCCTCTCCTCACGCCTTCTTGTGGTTCTTGTTGATGACCACCACGTCGCTGGCAAGACTCTCTGGGTCAATGCCCTTGACGCAGAGCGCGACCTTGTTCTCGTCGTTCAAAGCGTCCCAGAAGCGGTGCGCGATGCAGCCCAGGTCGCCGGCCAGGGGCACCAGGTACGGCTCCCCCTCGAACGGGGGCAGCGGGTTGCCGTCGCCCACATAGGTTGTGATGCAATGGCCGAGCCCCGCCCCGAGCTGTCCGAGGCGCCAGAAGAAGCGGTCGGTGGCGTCGCCGAAAGGCGAGCGACGAAGGACGCTGAGGGTGGCCGCGGGCGGCTTTCGCCGCAGGTCGAAGAGGCCGGAGATGCGGGGCGTGAAGTTGGGCGGGTCGGGCTCATAGTCGCGCGTGGCCAGGGCCTCCTCGAAGGTGCCGCCGGCCGCCAGTCTGTCGCAGATCGTGTCGGTCTGGTCGCCGTTGGTGACCACGTAGACGCCGTCGCCCTCGCGCAGGGCATTGTAGATGATGAGGCTGGGGTCCTTGCACTGCGCGGGGTCGGCCGCCTCGGTCCACACGCGCCGGCCGTCGGTCTCGAACACGCGGTTTCGGCTGTTGGCGCTGCGGCCCATGATCCAGTAGACCTGGATGAGTTGCCTTGCCGCCTCATCCATGCCGAGCACGAGGCCGCGGCCGGGGTAGGGGTTGGCAGCGAGGCGTTCGCGGAGGTTCCGTGCCGCGATCTGGCGGGGGTCCATGTGACCGGTCCTCAAAAAGCCAGGAGCAAGATGCGGATGCCCATCGAGCCGAGGGCGAGGGCGAGGCCGCGCACGATCCAGGAGCTGTGCACGCGCCCGGAGATCCAGGCGCCCAGTTGGGCGCCCACCAGGGCGCCCATCGCGAGGCACAACGTGGCGAGCGCCCCCTGCGAGAAGACGCCCGCGGCAATGTGCACCACGGTGGCGCCCATCGCCGTGAAGGTCAGGATGAAGTGCGAGGTGGCCGCCGCGATGTGCGCGGGAAAGTGCAGCAGGCGAATCAGCGCGGGCACGTGAATCACCCCGCCCCCCACGCCCAAGGCCGACGACATGTAGCCGACGACCAGGCTCAGCACGATGCCCGTGATCGGGTTGAACGAGAAGGTGTAGCGGCCCCCCTCGGCGTCCACCAGGGTGCGCACAGTGTGGCCGTTGGGCCGCGGGGCGTCGCCCTCGCCTGTCGGGCGTCGCCGTCGCACGAGCAGGAACACCGCGAGCGCGAGCAGCAGCCCCCCGAAGATGCCGTCGAAGAGCCGCCGGGGCAGCAGCCCGGTGGTGAGTGCGCCCAGAATGGCCCCCGGAACCGTCGCCACGGCGAACAGCACGCCCGAACGGTAGTCAATCTTCTTCATCCGAGCATACGCGCAGGTGCCCGAGAAGGCGTTGAAGAACACGACGGCCAGCGACATGCTCGTGATGAGCTCGGGGGAGCGCTCGGGGTAGAGCATGATGAGGATGGGCACGAGCACGAAGCCGCCGCCGGCGCCCACGAGGGTGCCCACCGCCCCCACGGCGAATCCCATCGGGATGAGCCAGATTTCCCAGGCCATCGGCCCTCTCGTCAGCGTTGCTCGGCCAGGCGCTCCATGGCGCGCGTGAGCACCTCGTCGGGGTAAGTGAGCGAGATGCGGAAGAAGCCCTCGCCGTGCTCCCCGTAGACGGCGCCCGGCGTCACCACCACGCCGGTCTTGTCGAAGAGGTCGGCGGCGAACCCCGCGCTATCGCCCCCGAAGCGCTCGGGCACGGCGGCCCAGATGTAGATGGTGCCCTTGGGCTTCTCAAGCTGCCAGCCGAGCGCGTTGAGGGTGTTGACCACCAGGTCGCGCCGGCGGCGGTAGACGGCGTTGATCTCGGGGATCAGCGTCTCGGCCAGGTGGAGGGCTCTGGCGCCCGCGAACTGGATGGCACGCAGGGTGCCGTTATCGCTGTTGTCCTTCACCAGCCCCAGGGCCTTCAGCGCGCCGGCGTGGCCGACGGCCATGCCGATTCGCCAGCCGGTCATGCAGAAGGCCTTCGAGAGCGAGAAGAACTCGACCGCCACGTCGGCGGCGCCCTCAACCTGGAGGATGCTGGGCGCCACGTAGCCGTCGTAGGTGTTCTCGCTGTACGACAGGTCGCTCGCGAGGAGGATGTCGTGCTTCCGCGCGAACTCGACGGCGCGGCGGTAGAAGCCCAGGGCGCACACCGCCGTGGTCGGGTTGTTGGGGTAGTTGAGCCACATCACCCTGGCCAGGCGGCGGACCTCGGCGGGAATGGCGTCGAGGTCGGGCAGGAAGCCGTTCTCGCGCCGCAGCGGCGCGTAGTGGGTCACGGCGCTGGCGAAGGTGTGGCCGATGTTGTAGGTCGGATAGCCCGGCTCGGGCGCGATGGCCAGGTCGCCGGGGTTCAGGATGCCCAGGGCGAACTGCACGATGGCGTCCTTGCTGCCGCTGGTCTGCACGATCTGGTCGCCGGCGAGGGCGACGCCGAAGCGGCGGCGATAGAAGTCCTTCACGGCCTGGGGGAACTCCGTGGTCGGCACGTCGCAGCCGTAGCGGTGGCGATTGAGGTCGGCCTCGTCGCGCACGGCGCGGCACAACTCGGCCACCACGGGGTCGGGCGTTGGCCGGTCGGGGTCGCCGATGCCCAGGTTGAGCACCTCTTTGCCCGCCTGGCGGGCCTCGGCGATCTTCCGGCGGAGCGCGGCGAAGGGATAAGGGCGGAGTTTCTGGAGCCGATTGGCGAGGATCACTTCCACCTGGTCAACTTCCTTTCAAATGAAGTGAGGATGAATGGATGGCTGGGTGAGTGGATGAATGTCAGGCACCCATCCACCCATCCATTCCTCCATCGCTTCTCACCCATGCATGGGTCACTTCACGTGACTTTCCAGAAAGAACTCGTATACGGGCTCCGGCACGAACCGCTTGACGACGTCCTGCCAGCCGACCGGGCCGATGAGGCCGCGGACGAAGCTCGAACTCACGTCGGCCACTTCGCGCGGGGGCATGAGGAACACGGTGATGATCTCGGGGGCCAGGTCGGTATTGATATAGCGCATCTCGCGCTCGAACGAGTAGTCGCGCTCGTTGCGGATGCCGCGTAGGATGTAGCGCGCGCCTACCGAGCGCGCGTAGTGCACGAGAAACTGATTCTCGAACGAGGTGACGATGACGTTCTTGAGGCCGTCCGTGCAGGCGCGCAGGAGCGCGAGGCGATCGGCGAGGCGGTAGGCATAGTGCTTGTCGGGGTTCACACCGATGGCCACCTCGACCTCGCGGAACAGCTCGGAGGCCGTGCGGATCATCCACAGATGCCCGTTGGTCGGAGGGTCGAAGCTGCCCGCATAGATCGCCTTCGGCATCGCCGCTGCCATCCTCGATGTTCCCTCCCGCAGGTTCCAATCCCTGCGGGAGGGTAAGCTGAGCCAGGCGCGACCACTGATCTCCCTACCCTCCCGCGGGCATTGGAACCCGCGGGAGGGCGAGTTTCTGCAAAAATACCGGCTGCGGCTGACTTTGTCAAACCGCGTGGGCGACGGCCTCGGCCATCTGGGCGAGCAGCGGCAGACGCGAGGGGGCGGCGTCGCGTGTCGGGTGCACGCGGTTGCTGAGCAGCACAAAGACGCTCTGGCTCTGCGGAAACACGAAGGCCGACGTGCCCGTGAAGCCGAGGTGCCCCACCGCCCCGAAGCGCGCGAGGCAGGGGAAAAAACTGGCATCGCAGAGCCGCCAGCCCAGCCCGAAGTGGTCGGAGTGAGGCTCGAAGGCCGGCCCCCGCCACTCGGGGTTCAGCCACGCCTCGCAGAATCGCCCCAGGTCGGCGGCCGTGGCGAAAAGTCCCGCGTGGCCGCCCACGCCGCCGAGGGTGGCGGCCATCTCGTCGTGGACCTCGCCCACGACCAGACGGCGGCGCCAGCGCTCGTCCACCTCGGTGGGCACGCAGCGCGTGATGCTGGGAAGGGGACGACACGGGCTGAAGCCCGCACCACGAACGGGAAAGCCCGTGTCGTGCAGGCCGAGCGGCTCGAGCACCTCGGCCGCCATCAGGGCGGCGAGGCCCCGCCCTGTCGCGCGCTCGGAGACGGCCTGGGCGAGGAGGAAGTCCACGTCGCTGTAATGGCTCTGCCCGGGGGCCAGCGGCACGACGCGCCCACAGCCGAAGATGACGCGCCAGAGGGCCTCGGCCTGTCCCGGCTCGCACGGCCGAATGCCCTGCCGAACGGCCCCGGCCAACAGATCGGCCGTGGCGCCCGTGCGATGGGCGAGCAGGTCCTCGATGGTCCAGTCTGCCGAAACCTCAGGCAGGTACAACCTGACGCGTTCGTCGAGCCGCAGCGCACCGTGCTCGGCCAGCCGCAGCACGAGGGCCGTGGTGTAGAGCTTGGTCAACGAGGCGAGGTCGAAGAGGGCATCAAGGCGAACCAGGCGCGCTCCTGGCTCATAGGTCGTCGCGCCAAGTGCCTCGTGCAGGAGCACTCGGCCCCGCTGCGAGACGTAGGCTACGCACCCGGGGAAAAGGCGCCGTGCGATCCCCTCGCGGAGCAAGGGGGCCAGTGTGGCGGAGAGGCTATCCGACAGAGGCCAGCTCCTTGGCGAGGCCGATGGCGGCCTCGGTGACCAACCGCTCGACGTCGGGCTTGAACCGGTAGACGCCGTAGTAGAACTTGTGGGCGGATTCGACCTCGTAACCGCCCTCCTCGAAGGCCCTGGCCGTGGGAATGTAGCCCGCGTTGCCGTTGGCGTAGGCGGCGACAAAGGTCTTGGGCAGCGGCGAGGCGGCCTTAACGGCGAGGCCGATCTCCACGAATGTTTCGCCCGGCGTGCCGATGAGCAGCGCATCGCCGAGGCGAAGGCCGTGGATCTCCAGGCGGCGGGTCCGCTCGCGGTCGGTCTTGCTGTACTCGGCCATCACGTCGCGAGCCCAGCCGCGCTGCCAGTCGGCATCGTAGAGGGCGCGCGAGATTTCGCCCCTGGCCAACTGCTCTTCGAGCACGCGGGTGCGCTGCTCGACGGTGTTTCGGGCCTCCTCGGCCGAAGGCAGAGGCGCCAGGGGCGCCTCGACGATCGCTGTCGCGGAGGCGAGGGCCGCCTCGGGCGCTGTTCGCAGGGTCTCGGCGACCTGAACCGTCTCCGCGCCCAGGAACATCCCCGCGCGCCGCGCCTCCTCGAACGTGCCGCCGACCACGGTGGGGTTGACATTGCCGCAGCAGCCGTTGAGGTAGAGGCACACGGCGCCGGGGTAGACGCCCTCGACGAAGGCGGCCACCTGGCCAGGGTAGTCGGCCGAGACCAGGTAGTTCCTGCCCCCCAGCACTACGGGATGGCAGGCGTGGTTGACGACGAGTGCGAGAGGGTTGCCCTGGGCGGCGTCCACGCGCAGCACCCCGACGTCGGCGTCGGTCGGGCCCTCGGGGTTCTTGCCGAGCGAGGTCGAGCCGTCGGGCTTGCGCTCGCGGCGATTGATGCCAATGCGTGCCCTGCCTTTGCCCGAGCCGAGCGCCGCCTCGGCCAGCGAGCGGTGCGCGAGAATCGCGGCGCCCGCGATCTTCTTCTCGATCACGTGCACGAGCTCGAGGTCGAGGCCCGGGTGGCGCAGCAGGCCCATCGTGGGGCCCGAATGGGTGTGGGTGCAGGCCAGCATCACGTGGGTGGCGGCGATGCCGGTCGCCGCCTCGACCTGGCCGCGGATCGTCGCAATCGACTCGCGCGTCAGGCCGATCAGGTCGCACGATACGAGGGCGACGGCCGTGTCGCCGCTCTGGAGCACGAGGGCGCGGGCAAATAGCTCGTCGAGCACGCCCTCGCAGCCGTGGTCGCGGCTGCCGAACCCGGCCAGAAATGCACCCACGTAGGGCGTGATGTTCACCCTCGCCGCACCGGCCTTGAGTCTGCTCATGCTCGCGAGTCCCGCGTCCAGAGGAACTCACCTGCCACGGGGGATAGCATAGCCGGTCCGGGCCGGCAATGCAATTGCCAGGTAGCGACCACAGGACTCGATGCGGCCATGGAGATGGAGGCGCCGGGGCGTTGACAACCCAGCCGCCAGAGCAACGCCCGACCTCCCGCGGGTTGCCAACCCGCGGGAGGTTGAGGGACGGGATGTTGGGGGCCGGAGGGCGTGCCGCAGGCGGTAGGCCGGCCGGCTATTTCCCCGCGGCTTCGTCGGGCAGCGGCAGAACCCAGATGTTGCGGTACTGGACGGCGCAGCCGTGGTCCTGGAAGCTGAGGCCGCCCTTCGGGCGCGCACCCTTCAGCTCGAAGTTGTCGTGAATCCTGATGCCGTTGTGGAGCACGGTCACGCGCGGCTTGGCGCCCTGCTTGCCAGCGCGGTACTCGATGTCATAGGTCTGCCACTGGCCCGGCGGCAGCGAGGCGAGGGTGAACCTGAACGGCGGTTTGCCCGGCTCGAGCTGGAGTTCCTCCATCGTGTCGGGGTCCTTATACTTGTAGATGCCGCCGCAGCCGCCGCCGAGATAAGTCTCCATGCCGAAGCTGTCGAGCACCTGGATTTCGTCGCCGTTGGGCAGGAAGACGCCGCTGTTGCCGCGGCCCTGGCTGCGGGCGGCGGGCATGAAGGGGTTCATGAATTCGACGTGGATCTTGAGGCTGCCCTCGAAGGTGCGCTTCGTGCTCATGCCCCCTTTGGGAATCAGGGCGCTGCCGTCGGCGAAGAGCTTCCATTCGGGTTCCTTGCCATCCTTGCTCTTTCGACGGGTCATCTCGTCGGACTGGTTGGGGTCGGGCGGAAGGAGCAGGATGGCGCCCTCGGGCGGCTTGGCGCCGAGGGTGGGCGACTTGCGTTCGACACGCTTGAGTTCCAGGGTGCAGCCCTCGCCGCAGGTGCCCTTGAGCGCGCCGTCGGCCCAGGACGCCTTCCACTCGGTGTCGCCGGCCTTGCCGGCGAAGGTGACGGCCTCGCCCTCGGTGGTGCCGTCGAGCACGGGCTTGGCCAGCTTGCCCTCGCCGAGGTCCTGGCGGATGTAGAGCTTATAGAGCTGTTTGCCCTGGGCGACGAGGCGCGCCTCGATCTTGTGCTCGCCCTGGGCGTCCTTGCACGAACCCTCGTAGAGGCCCTGCACCTTGATCTCCTCGGGCGCGCCGGCGAGGGCCATCCCCGTGCACACAATCATGCCCAATACGACACGATGCATCAACGTTCTCCTCAGAATCCCGCGTGCAGGGATGCACGCCCTACAGTTCGCCGGCCTTGTCGGCGAGGGGCAGGACCCAGATGTTGCGGTAGCGGACGGGGTTGCCGTGGTCCTGCCAGTGGAAGCCGCCCCTCTTGGCGTCGGCCCGCGGCTCGAAGTTGTCGTGGATCTTGATGCCGTTGTGGAGGACGGTCACCCGCGGCTTGCCCACGAGCTTGCCGTCCTTCTTCGTCACGCGGTACTCGATGTCATAGGTTTGCCACTCGCCGGGCGGCAGCGAGGCGAGGGTGAACTTGTTCTCCTTCTGGCCCTTGAGGTATTCGAGCTCGGCCATGCAGTCGGGGTCCTTGTAGTTGTAGAAGCCCCCGCAGCCGCCCCCGGTGTAGGTGGGCATGCCGAAGCTGTCGAGCACCTGAATCTCCTCGCCGTTGGGCAGGTAGCAGCCGCTGTTGCCGCGGCCCTGGCCGCGCGCCTCGGGCTGGAGGGGGTTGCAGAACTCCACGTGGTACTTGAAGCTGCCGTCCATCTGCGGCTTGGAGTTGAACCCGCCCCGCGGCACCTGGATGGAGCCGTCTTCGCCGATGATGAGCACTTCGTCCACTCTCCGCCGCTCGGGGAGCAGTTCCCAGCCTTCGGGGAGCGGGTTCTCCTTGGTGGGCCAGACCTTGGGCTCCTTGGCCACGGCGCGGACGGCCATCTCCCACACCACTTGGCCCTCTTTGGTCTTGTCGCCGACGTACCAGGGCGAGCCATTGGCCCGCACGATCTGGTCGAAGCTCTTGCCGTCGAGCAGCACGATGGCGCCCTCGGGCGGCTTGGCGCCCAGGGTGGGCGACACGCGTTGGACCCGCTTGAGCTCGAGGGTGCCGCCGTTGCCGAACTGGCCGCGGATGGCGCCGGCCGCGTACTTGGCTTCCCAGATCGCGTCGCCGACCTTGGCGGCGAAGCCCACGGCGTCGCCCGCGAGCGAACCATCCATCTCGAGCCTGGCCGTGCTCGTCACGCCGATGCCGTTGCGGATGAGCAGCTTGTAGGTGTTCTTCCCCATCGCCACGCAGCGGGCCTCGACCTTGGCCTCGCCCTGGGCGTCCTTGCAGGTGCCCTCATAGAGGCCCTGCACTTCGGCCTCGCTCGGCGCGCCGGCCAACGCCCACGCGCCCGCCACGCCCAGCACCACGACCCAGAACAAGCAGCACCTGGTCATCGCACGCTCTCCTTTGGTGCCCTCAGGGACCAACCGGTTGCACGGGTGAAGATCATACTCGCTCAGGGCGAGATTTTCCAGCCGAGGTCGAGCCGCACAACCGCGGCGAGGGTGGCGCGGGCCGTGGCGGCGGCGCTGGGGTAGTCGCAGCACTCGGGCACGTCGCCCTCCAGGTGGTAATTCGGGTCGGCATAGGGCATCGAGCCGATGTTGTGTACAGCGATGCGATAGCCCTCCTTGATGAACGAGCCGTCGTCGTTGCCGGGGCGGTCCACCTTGTGCCGCCTGGCGATGAGGCCGAGGGCGTAGTCGCGGTTCACCTCAACCATCAGGTCGGCGAGGCGCTCGGCCTCGGGGGCGTAGAAGACCGAGTAGCAGGTCATGCGGCCCGCCGCGCGGTCCTCGGGCTTCCGCACGCCGGGGCCGTCTATGTTGAACACCGCGACGATCTTCTCGCCGCGCAGCCGCGCGCCTCGGGCCGCGGCCACGCTCGTCCACGGCCAGTGTTCTTCGTTGCAGAAGAGGAACCAGAACGAGCGCCGCGAGCGGTAACGGGCGAGGACGCGGGCCAGCTCCAGGTTGGCCGCGGTGCCCAGAGCATTGTCGTTGGCGCCGGGCGAGGCGATCCAGCTCTGCGAGTCCTTGTGCGACACGAGCACGATCGCCTCGTCGGGCGTCGAGGAGCCGGTCTTTCGCACTGAGAGGTTCCAGGCCACGCGCCACGGGTCGTGCGCGTGCGGCGGCGAGTACTGGTGGTGGATGTTCTTCGTGCGGTCACGGCGAAATGCCTGGACGAGGCAGCCTTGGCGTTCGACGGCATAGCCGCACGACTCCAGCCGCGCCTGGAGGAAGTCGTCGGCCTCGTCGAGGGTGGTCTTCGCCTGCCCAGGCCGCGTGTGGCTGAGGGTGCGGAACGGCAGCGGGTCCTTCGACAGGGCGAAGGTGTCGCGCCGGATCCGCCGCTCAGACACCCGCCTGAGAAGCGCGGGAATGGGGTCGCTAGGCATCTCAGCCCTTCACCATCACCAGTTCGGCCCCGCCCAGCAGGCCGTAGTCGAACAGGCTGAACTCCTTCTTCAGCACGTTCTCGTCCTCGAAGGAGTTGGGGCCGAACCACAGATACGAGTCGCCTTGCCGCACGTGGAGCGGCCCGTGGGCGTTCTGGCCGCTGGAGACGACCTCGATCTCGAGGGTGTTCTTGCCGCGCTTGAGGAACGGCGTGAGGTCCACGTTGTAGGGCCGCCAAAGGATCTTGCCCGCCTCCTGGCCGTTCACGCGCACAAGGAAGAGGGTGCCCGAGGGGTTCTGGAGGCGGAGGATCGTGCGCGCGCCCTTCTTCGCCCCATGAACGATCTCGGTCGAGTAGACCATGCTGCCCGGGTAGAAGCAATAGCCCTGGTCCACCCAGGAGCCGTTCCCGAGAGCCTTCGGCTCGTCGCAGAGCTCGCCCTCGCAGGGGGTGCGGAGGCGGGTGCCGAAGTCACCGACGATGTACGCCTGCTCCACCTCGCTCTGGAAGGTGTAGTCGAAGGCGAAGTCCACCACGTTCTCGCCGGGCCTCACGAGGTTCGTGATGTCCATCTTCCCGAAGCCGCGGTCCCAGTGCCAGCCGCAGCAGGCGGTCTCCACGGGCGTGCCGTTGACGGTGAGGCGGCCGGCGTGGAGGTCTTCGATCACGACGGCGGCCCGCTTGACCCTCTTCGCTGCGTTGTGGAAGCGGTAGCGGAGGACCACGGGCCCGCCCTTGCCGTCGAAGAGCTTCTTGCGGATGGCCACCCAGGGCTGCCAGGCGAGCGATTCGCGGGTGCCGAAATGCTCGGCGATCTTGCGGCGAATCCGGTACTCCGCGTCCTCCTCGGAGAAGGTCTTGCCGCCGTCGAGCGAGAAGGCCAGGCGGTCCATGACCAGCACGTTGTCCTGCGTGCGGCGATGGGTCCAGCGGGTGATGAGCGGCTGCACGTCGCCGCCGCAGGCGCACGGCAGCGGGGTCGGCTTCGCGCCGTCGGCGACGCCCTTGCCCACGGCCACGATGGCCGACCCGGCGGGCTGAAGCGTGAGCTCGACCACGAGGTTCTTGCCCACGGCCTGGCCTTCGAGCTTCTCGCACGTGCCCCTCAGCGGGTTCCAGAGGGCGATGGGCCTCCTCGCCGCGCCGAAGAGAGTGAGACGGTAGGTCCGCCGTGCCTCCCGGCTGGAGTTAACAATGAAGTAGAAGTCCTGGGCACGGTCCCTGCGGTGCTGGACGTAGGTGTGCGGCACGGGGCAGTCCATGTTGGAGCGGAGGCGGAAGCTCTGGCGGACGGACTTGTCCAGGGCGTCCTGAAGCTCGCGGGTGCCTGCCGCGATGGTCATCACGCCCTTCGCGGCGGCGAGTTCCTGCCAGGCCTCGGCGGCGGGCTGGCAGTCGAGTTCGGTCGGCAGCTTGCCCGTGAGGATGAGCTTGCCGCCTGCCTTGACGAATTGCTTGAGGAGCCTGTGGGTGCTCGGCCGCCAGCTCTGGGCCTCGGGCGCGACGACCACCGAGTAGCTCATCTTGCCGACGACGAGGCGCTTGCCCTTCACCGAGCCGAAGTCTTCGAGGTAGCCCTCGTCGCCGAGGTCGGCATCATAGCCCGCATTGAGCGCCGCCTCGAGCTGGCTGCGAAGGATGCGGTCGAGCTCGTTCACGCGGCCGAGGTCGGCCTGGGGCACGCCCTTGGGCACGGCGCGTTTGCCGGTGATCACGGTGCGGCGGAGGCTGGCCGAGGCATCGTCAATCGAGTGGAGGAAGAGCACTTCCACCTCGGGCTTGCCCGTCGTGAGCACGGCAGCCACGCGCGTGAAGTAGTCGTTGAGGGGGCGGAGCTGTTCCCAGTAGGTCTGCTGGTAGTTCCAGTTGGGCGGATAGTCGCGCTTGCGCTTGCCGCGCATCGAGTACCACGTCAGGTGCGGCACGAAGAAGGTCGCGCCGAGCACCAGATCGTAGTCGCCCAGCCACTTGAAGTCCTCAAAGGTGTTGGTGTGGTGGGAGACGCCGAAGATTTCGGTGAGGACGCCGCGGCGGCCTAGCTGTCGGGCGGCGGAGCTCGTCTGCTTGACGGTGAACAGGAGCGGGTCGGTCTGGCGGCACAGGTGGTCAATGCCGGGCAGTTGCTGATAGCGGTAGTGGGCGGCGATGCCGCCGCAGTGGTTGGTGAGCTGGCCGGCGAAGCTGTCCTCGGCGTTGTAGTGGCCGGTGTGCTCGATACCGTGCTTCTCGCACCACTCGTAGATCGGCTTGGAGAAGTGAGCGCAGAAGAGGCCGAGGATCGTGCGGTAGACGAGCAGGCGGATGCGGCGGGCCTCGGCGCCGTCGAAGAAGAGATAAGGCAGGTCGGCCCAGAAGTCGCGCCCGCAGAGCCGCTGGTAGGCGGCGGGGATGCCGTCGTACCAGGGCAGGCCGCTGAGGCGGCTGAAGAGCTGCGGCTCGTCGGTGAAGATGCCGGGCACGCGCTTGCCGAACTGCTCGCCGAGGTGGCGATAGTAGACGTCGTGCGTCAGTTCGATGAAGCGCTTCGTCACCTCGGGGTGGAGGAGATTGCAGTAGGATTCGCCCGACCACCAGCCGGTCTTGCCCGCGTAGAAGCGGCGGAAGAGGAGGCGTTCTTTGCCGAGTTCGACGGCAGCAGACCCGAACGGGATGCGCTCGAGGCTGCGGATGACGGCCCCGTCGCGGTCGTGGATGACGTAGGCTGCCTGGGGCTCGCCGTTGGGCTCCTCGAGCGGGGCCTCGCCGGTGGGGACGTATTCGGGTTCGAGATAGGCTTCGCGGTACTCTTCCTTGGTGGCCGCCACCTGGCCGCCGGCGTTGCCCGAGGGCCAGAGATCCTCGTCGTAGAGCCACAGGTAGCCGTTCTTGCGGCTCGCCACCTCGAGGGCGGCGCGCATCGAGGCGAACCACTCTTCGCCCAGGTAGTCGGTGGTGAGGCCGGCTCGCGAGTGGAAGAAGCCGCCCGAGAGGCCCTTGTCAATCATGTCGGCCATCTGCCGCGCCGTTTCCTCTGGCGAAATGCGGTCGTTGATCGCCCAGAAAGGCGCGGGGCGAAGAATCGCGGGCGGGTTGGCGAACTTGTCGAACTTCATGGTTGGCTCCTGTGTCGCAGGGGAGAATGGCACGGATAGGGCTAACCTCGGATCCCGGCCCTAGCGGTCCGATGCACTCCGAACGCCGCCATTATGCGTCTCCGCCCGCCGGCGTCAAGCTCGGCGGGTTGGCTCACGCGCCATCCCAGATGGTAGGGCGTGCATACTTGCACGCGGAACGAGGATGGTGTGCAGGTATGCACACCCTACCTCGACACCCTCCATTCCAGGATGCCGGCGGAGAAGCCGGGCTGAAGCTCGACCTCCAGGCGAATGGCCTTGGTGGTAACAGCCTTGAAGGTGACGGCGTTGAACTTGTCCTTCTCGACGCCATAGGCCCCTGCCGCCTCGACCGGCTTCCAGTCGTTGCCCTCGCGGAAGAGCAGCCGCCAAGCCTTGGGCACGCGGCAGCCGCCCTTGGGCGCGTCGTCGAACCAGTAGACCTCGGCCTTGCTCAGCGGCACGGGCCGGTCGAAGTCGTAGGCGACCCACTCGGTGCTGCCCTTGTGGTCCCACCAGGTGAAGCGCGGCACGTCGTGGTCAATCGAGTTCTTCGGGAGCACGGCGTCGTTGAGGGCGCGGATGTGGTCGGCCCGCCACGTGTGCGAGGAGGACGCCTTGGCGAAGACGGCGAGAGTCACATTCTCGGGCTTCGCGGACGCGGGCAGTTCGGTGGGCACCCACACGACCATCTCGCCCGGCTCGCGGTTGTCCCAGGCGAAGTAGGGAATAGCCGTGATGTCTACAGGACCGGAGGATTGGGCGACGGAGCCGTCGTCCTTCAGCTCGAAGCCACTGCGCTGGCCCTGCCCCTTGATGGCCACGACGCCACCGAGGAGGTCGGGCTCGAACTTCGCCTCCAGGTTCGCTCCCTTCGGGATGGCGATCTGGCTCACAGAGGCCGCGTGGTCGCAGCCTTCGAGGCAGTAGACGACCGGCCCCCGCACGATAGCCAGGCGCCCGCGGTTCTCCTCGACGTTGGGGTCGGCTGCGAACTGGCGGATGGGCATGGGCATATCCAGTTCCACCACGTCGCCCGCCTTCCAGGTGCGGCGGAGGGCGACAAAGCCCTTGTCTGGCTTTGCCTCAACCGCCTGGCCATTCAGCCTCACGGTCGCGCCCTCGCACCAGCCGGGGATGCGGAGGCAGAGGGCGAAGTCAGCGGCGCCCTGCGGCTCGACGCCGATCTGCACCCCGCCGTCCCAGGGATACCGCGTCTTCTGCGTGAGCTTCACCTTGCCGTCCTTGAGCGCGACGGTGCCGGAGCCGGCGACATACTGGGCGACGTAGACCGCATCGCCCGCGGCGGAGGCAGCATAGACATATTGGCCGAGGGCCGGCAGGAAGCGGACCATGTTCGTCGGGCAGCACGAGCAGCCGTGCCAGGGCGAGCGATGCTGGTTGCCGCGGCTGGCGAGCGGGTTCACGTAGAAGCACTTCATGCCGTCGAGCGAGACGGCGGACATCAGGCCGTTGTAGAGGTTCGCCTCGACGATGTCGGCGAAGCGCCCCTCGCCCTTGAGCAGCATCATGCGGTGGTTCCAGAAGACCATGCCGATGGCCGCGCAGGTCTCGCAGTAGGCGTCGTAGTTCGGCAGGAAGTAGGGCTTGGCAAAGCCCTCGCCGTGGTGCTGCACGCCAATGCTGCCCGTCACATACATCTTCTTCATCACGATGTCCTGCCACAGCTTCTCCAGGGCGTCAATGTAGCCCTGGTCGCCCGTGATCATCGCGAGGTCGGTGACGCCGCTGTAGAAGTACATCGCGCGGACGCAGTGGCCGACCGCCTCGTCCTGCTCGCGGATGGGCTTGTGGTCCTGGCAGTAGGTGCCGTAGAGCTTGTGGGTCTTCTCCTGACCGTGCTCCTCGACGATGAACTGTGCGAGCTTGAGGTAGCGTTCCTCGCCCGTGGCGCGCCAGAGCTTGATGAGGGCGAGTTCACTCTCGGGATGGCCGTCAATCTCGTGGCGTTTGCCGGGGCCAAAGACACTGTCAATGTGGTCGGCATACTTGCGGGCAACGTCGAGGAAGGTCTTCTTCCCCGTGGCTTCGTAGTGGGCGACGGCGGCCTCGATCAGGTGGCCCGCGCAGTACAGCTCGTGGGCGCCGTGCATGTCGGTCCACCGCTTGTCGAGTCCCTTCGTGATGAACCAAGTGTTGAGATAGCCGTCGGGCTGCTGGCCTTTGGCCATCCAGGCGATGATCTGGTCGAGGCGTGCCTCCAGCTCCTTGTCGGGATGCGTCGCCAGCGAGTGGGCCATGCCCTCCATCACCTTCACCACATCGGAGTCGTGGAAGATGTGGCCGCGGAACGGTTCCTTCGCCTCGCCGGCGATGTGAGCGAAGTTGTTGATTCGCCCCGTTTTCTCGCATTGCTCAATGTTATGCGGGATGGACTTCGTGCGGTTGACCTCGAGCTTCGGCGCCCAGAAGGCGTCGGCGATTCGCACGTCGGTGAACCTGACCGGCGCGAGCTTCGCGTGGGTGCCGGCCCCGGCCGCCGATGCCAGGAACAGGATGGCGAGCGAGAGACGCACTTGGGGACTCCTTAGCCCGTGAAGTAGAGGTAGACCGCCGCGATGATGGACAGGATAATGGCCGTGTGCACCACGTCCCAGGCGGTCCACGAGCGGCGATTGTCTTCTCGGCTCGCGGCCGACACGGTCGCGTAGGTGAGGCCGTCAAGCTTCGCCACGTCGGGCCGCCGGGTGAGCAGGCTCACGATCACCACGGTCGCCACGCTCACGGCGAACAGCACGAGGCAGAAGTAGAGGAAGTTGAACTTGCCGAAGGCCACCAGCCAGGCGGGGAGTTGCCCGCTGAGCGATCCCACGCCGGCCAGGATCTGGGCGCCCATCTTGGCCATGCCGAGCACGAAGCCCGCCACCAGCCCCGCAATGGCGCCGGCCGCGTTCACGCGCTTGGCGAAGATGCCCAGGAAGAATACTGCCGTGATCGGCGGGCCGAGATACGCCTGCACGCTCTGGAGGTACTCATAGAGCGCCCCCGCCACGTAGCGCATCACGGGGATCCACGCGATGCCCAGCAGCACCACCACCGTGGTGGCGATGCGGCCCACGCGCACCAGGTGCTTCTCGGACCGGCCCGGCCGGATCTTCTCGTAGATATCCACGGTGAAGAGCGTCGCGGCGGAGTTGAAGAGCGACGAGAGCGAGCTCATCAGCGCGGCCAGCAGCCCGGCCACCACGAGCCCCTTCAGCCCGGTCGGCAGCAGGTAGCCCACGAGCACGGGGAACGCCAGGTCGGGCGAGGCCAGCTCGATTCTGCCCAACTTCGCCAGCGCATAGGCGATCATCCCCGGTACAATGAACAGGAACACGGGCGTGAGCTTGAGATAGGCCCCCCAGATCGTGCCGCGGCGGGCCTGCTGCATGTTCCGAGCGGCCAGGGTGCGCTGGACGATGTACTGGTCGGTGCACCAGTACCACAGCCCCACGATGGGTGCGCCGAAGAGCATGCCTGCCCAGGGGAAGTTGGGGTCGCTGGCGGGCCGCCACATGTTGAAGTGCTCGCTGCCGCACAGCCGCCGCAACTCGCCCCACCCGCCGACGGAGGACAAACCGATCGCGGTGATGCACAGCGACCCGGCGATGAGCACGAACGCCATGGCCGTGTCGGTGAACACCACGGCCCGCAGGCCGCCCGAGACGGTGAAGATGCCGGTGGCGACCACCGTGGTGACGGCGCCGACCCAGAAATTGTCGAGGCCGCCGAACGTGCCCTCGGGCAGCAGCGTCTTGAACACCACGCCCCCCGCGTACACGGTCACGCTCACCTTCGTGAACACATAGGCCACCAGGCTCACCACCGAGAGAATCCAGCGCACGGTCGCGTTGTAGCGCTTCTCGAGGAACTCGGGCGTGGTGAAGATGCCGGACCGCCAGTAGAACGGCACGAACACCCAGCCCAGCACCAGGATGCACCAGGCATGCAGTTCGTAGTGGGCCATCGCCATGCCGCTCTTCGCGCCGGAACCCGCCAGGCCCACGATGTGCTCGGAGCCGATGTTCGTGGCGAAGAGCGAGCCGCCGATGATGAACCACCCGATGTTCCGGCTCGCCAGGAAGTAGTCCTTCGCCGTCTCCTGGTGCCGCGACGACCACCAGGCCACGGCCGCGATGCCCGCGAAGTACAGCCCGATCACCAGCCAGTCCCAGCCGACCAGTCCAGTCATCCCGCATCTCCCGGAATCGGTGCCGTGTGTGAGACGAGGCCGCCGGGCGTGATTATACAGGATGCGGCGGAGCGGGCAAGTGGCGTCGCGAGCGCCGCCCGCGCTTCGGGCGTGCGTTTGACACGCGGCCGCCGTTGCTGGTAGAAGAGGCCGTGGCCGAGGAACCGGTGAGGCGTTGCGTCATGCCAGACGACCCGAGGGCCCGCTCGTCGCTGTGGGAAGTGACCCGGTTGTTCCTGAAGCTGAGCGTGCTCAGCTTCGGCGGCCCGGCAGGGCACATCGCGCTGATGGAGGACGAGGTGGTGGCGCGCCGCGGCTGGCTGTCGCGCGAGCGCTTCCTCGACCTCGTGGGCGCGACGAATCTCATCCCCGGGCCCAACGCGGTCGAGATGGCGATCCACATCGGCTATCTTCGGCGCGGATGGCTCGGGCTGCTCGCCGCCGGGGCCAGCTTCATCGTGCCGGCGGTCCTCATCACCACGGCCATGGCGTGGGCCTACGTGCGCTACGGGACGCTGCCCCAGGTCGGGCCGTTCCTGGCCGGCGCCAAGCCGGCGGTGCTGGCGGTGATCCTGGTGGCGGTGTGGCGGCTCGGGCGCGCGACGCTCAAGCAGTGGCGTCTGGCCGCCGTGGGCGCTGCCGTGCTCGCGGGCGCCATGGCCGGGCTGAACGAGGTGCTGCTCATCTTTGCCGGCGGCCTGGCGGGAATGCTGTGGCTCGCGCACCGGGGCTCGGCCGCATCCCCTCCCCCGCCCTCTGCGGCTCTGGCCATTCTGCCCTGGGGCTTCTCCTCGCGCGTTCTCGCCACGGGCGCCGCAGCGGGCGCCGCGGCGGGCGTGTCGCTGTGGGCGTTGGGGCTGTTCTTCCTCAAGGTGGGCGCGGTGCTCTACGGCAGCGGCTACGTGCTCGTGGCGTTCCTCGAGGGCGGCCTGGTCCGCGAATATGGTTGGCTCACGCAACAGCAACTGCTCGACGCCGTCGCCGCCGGACAGGTGACGCCCGGTCCCCTGCTCTCCTCCGTCGCCTTCGTGGGCTACCTGTTGCGTGGCGGGGCGGGGGCGGCCGTGGCCACGGTTGCCGTCTTCCTGCCATCGTTCGTCTTCGTCGTGCTGCTCAGCCCGGTGGTGCCGCGGCTGCGCGAGTCGCGCTGGAGCTCCTCGTTCCTGGATTCGGTGAACGTGGCTTCGGTGGCCCTGATGCTGGCCGTGGGCGCCAAGTTAGGCGGGGAGACCCTCATCGGGTGGCCCTCGTGGGCCATTGCGGCCGCGGCCCTAGTGGCCGGCGCGCGGTGGCAGGCAAACAGCGCGTGGCTCATCCTCGGCGGCGCCGCCCTGGGGTGGTTGCTGGGGCTGCGGGCGACCTGATACGTGTTCACACACAGGCTTGCCTCAAGAGCTCCGCTGCATGGGCGGGGCTCTTTACGCCCATGCTGATGAGGAACTGCTTGAAGCCCTGGCCGAACTCGCGCCGGAGGTCGAGGAGGTGCTCCGGCGTGTCGCACCAGATGAAGACCTTCTTGCCCGCCTCGAGCGTCCTGTGGAAGTAGGGCCACCAGCGGCGATGCCAGGCGGGTTCGTGGCCGTCGCCGGGCGTCCACTGAAGCACCTGGAGCCGGGGGATGGAGAGCAGGTGGTCGTGGTGGCCGAGGGCGCCCGGGCCGTCCCAGTGGTACATGCAGTAAGAGACCCGCTCGGTCATTTCGGTGAGGACGGGGACCATGAACTCGCCGAACATCGCGGGGGAGATCATGGCGGAGAAGTCGCACTGGAACTTGGCCATGCGGCCGGGGGCCCAGCACCAGAAGACGGAGCCGCCGACCTCGTCGCGGAAGAGGTCGTAGAGGACGTCGTAGTAGCGGAAGTAGCGGTCGGTGATCTGGCGGAGGCAGCGGTGGACCCACTCGGGGCGCTCGAGGAGGTCCACGAGCAGTTCCTCGGTGCCACGCAGGGCGGCCAGGGTGTCGAGGCCCTCGATGAGGTCGGGGAACTGGATGAGGAACTTGCCTTTGCCCAGGCGGAGCTGCTCGCGGCCGAGGCGCAGCGAGAACTGCCAGTAGAAGTTGCCGGGGTCGTAGTCGAAGCGGGCGTCGTCGGGCGAGGCCATGCAGGGCTCGCACCAGACGGTGCCGGGCATTTCGATGCCGCGGCAGCCGAGGTAGAGGGCGAGGCAGTTGGGCGCGAGGTCGGGTGCGACGCTGGGCATGGCCTCGCCGAGGTAGTGGGTGTTGACGCAGGCGCGGGCCGAGAGGTTCACGCGATAGGCAAAGTTGGTGGTGGAGTAGCCGGTGACCCAGCCCGGCGGCTCGGGCATGACGGGGATATCCTCGAGGGGCTTCTCGCGCGGCGCCCAGAGCTGGAGCGCGGGACGGCCGATGTCGCCCCCGTGCCACCAGGTGGTCAGGCGAGCGCGAACGTCGTCTGCATCCTCGCGGTAGAGCAACTTGCTCACGCGTGTCTCCTCATTTCGTCAGGCCTGCCTTCCTCCTGAGCGCCTCGACATCTAGGCCCTCGATGAAGCGGGGCAGGTTGCGGAAGATCGAGTGGTGGCCGAAGCCGCCCTCCTTCATCTCGCGGATCGCCTCGTCCTTGCTCCAGTTCTGGACAACCACGCGGTAGACGGCGCACATCGTGCCCGTGCGGTCGGCGCCGTGGAGGCAGTGGACGAAGACGGGGGTCTTCGCCCTGTCGGTGACGATCTGGAGGAAGCGGACGACATCCTCGGTTTCGGCGTTCCAGGCGTTCATGGGGATGTGCTCGTAGGCGAGGCCGGTGTCGCCGAGTTCGTCGCGGTCGGAGTGCAGGGCGCGCAGGTTGACGACGGTCTTGATGCCCATCTTCGCCAGCTCGCGCAGGCCCTCGGCGGTGGGCTGCGCGCCGCGGTAGAGCCCGTCCGAGACCTTGTGGAGGTTGGGCAGGCCGGGCCGCTGGAGGGGCGTGGCCCAGGCGGCGGGGCGCGGGGCGTCCCTGCCTTGCGGCTCCTCGGCGGGGCATCGGACGTAGAGGCCGCAGGCCAGCCAGGCGAGGGCCAGCGCGAGGGCGGCGAAACGGCGTCGCGTCATGGGGTGCGGGCCTCCAGCCGCGCGAGGCGGCGAATCGCGTCCACGTCCAACTGGTCCATGTGTTCCAGGAGCTTCTGCATGACTCTGGCATCAATCTCCCCGACCTCGCGGAGTTCGCGGAGGGCATCCTCCTTGCTCCATCCGCAGACGAGGATGCGGTACATGGCGCACAGCACGCCGGTGCGGCCGATGCCGTCGTTGCAGTGGAGGAAGACGGGGGTGCGGCCGGGGTCGCTCACCACGGCGAGGAAGCGGGCGACGTGGCCGTTGTAGAGGCTCCAGCCCTTGATGTTGATGGGCACGTAGTCGAGGCCGGGAATCTTCTCGAGCATGTAGCGGTCGGAATGGTAGTGGCGCAGGTTGATGATGGTCTTCACCCCCATGGCCCTGAGCATGCGGAAGCCGGTGGTGGAGGGCTGGGCGCCGCGGAGGAGTTCAGGGGTCACGCGGCGGAAGTTGGGCACGCCGTCGGGGTCGCCGGGGCGCAGGGGCACTTCGGTCTCCATCGCGTCTTCCTCGTCGGGCTCGAGGCTGCGCGCGCCCAGGTAGATGCCGGCGGCGACCCAGAGCAGGAGGAGGGCGAGGGTGGGCAGGCGGCGGCGGTCGTCCATAGGCGTCCTTCCTGCCAGGGGATCGTACCGCCGGGCGGCCTTCCGGTCAAGCCACCGGTCACCCCTCGCGAGCGGCGCGCTGCGGCCGCGCGAGGTCGGGCGGGCCGGCGACGTGGGCGGTGAGCACGCGTTCGAGGAAGATTTCGGTGCCGTCGGCCGCGTTGGAGATGCGGTCATGGGCGTCGAGTTCCACGCGGTCGGCGGCGGTGCCGGCGAGGCGAGCCTGCTGGCGGACGGCTCGCTCGAGCTCGCCGGCAGCGTAGGCATGGGCGGCGTCGAGGCGGTCGAAGTCGCGGGTTTCGGGCAGGCCGTGCACGGCGTAGCCGCCAGCGGCGTTGGGCTCGATGCGCGCCTGGCGGGCGACGACCACGCGGCTGGTGATGGCGCCAATGGCGTTGGCCACGTCGGCGTGGGGCGGGATGATGGCCTCGGCGCCCAGGCGGCGGGCCGCCTGCGGCAGGAAGAGATGCACGGGCGCGCCCAGGCCGATCACGGGGCGATGGAGCGCGAGCCGCAGCGCAAAGCCGCCATTGCCCTCCCCCAGCAGATTCCGCACCAGCGCCTGGCAGGCGGGGCAGTCGTCCATGGCGTCGGGGTTGGTCTCCTCGTCGAGGACCTTCTTGAGCAGTTCGACGGCGAGGCGGTTCACGAGCAGGCCGAAGACGCGTTCGATGAACTCCTCGGGCGTCCAGCCGCACAGGCGGCTCACCAGGCCGCAGAGGCGCCTCGCCGCCCGGGCGTCCCAGCGGGTGAAGAGGCCGCGGCAGTGCAGGAGGTCGGTGGGCGTGAGGGCGCAGCGCTGGACGATGTACTGCTCCTCCAGCCGCGCGACGGGCAGCAGGTCCACGTGGGCGCAGGCGGTGCGCTCCGCGAGCTCGGCGAGCGAGTGCGGGCGCTGGCCCAGGAGGGCCAGGAGGCGCGCCTCGTCGGACCCCGCGGCCAGCCCGTCCACGCGCCCCGTGAGCGCGAGGAGTTCGAGCGGGCGGCTCGATCCCTCGAAGTCGTCGAGACGGGCCTCGACGTAGTCCAGGGCCTCCGGCGTGCCGGCGTGCTCGGCGGCGAGCCAGGCCACGGGCGCGACGCGCGTGGGCCCAATCGAGAGCTGGCCGCGCTCGCAGGCGATCAGGCTGTCGCCGCCGAGGCCGACGGTGCGCATGTCGAGCGCCTGCACGTGGGTCTGCCAGCCGCCCACGCGCGCCCCGCTCGGCGCGGTGTGCACGCGGCCGTCGCTCACCGCGGCGGTGTCGGTGGTGGTGCCGCCCACGTCCACCACGAGCGCCGAGTCGCACTGCGTGAGGTAACAGGCGCCGGCCACGCTGGCGGCGGGGCCGGAGAGGATGGTCTCGATGGGCCGCTCGAGCGCGGCCTGGGCGCTGAGGAGGGTGCCGTCGCCCTTCACGACCATGACGGGCGCGCGGATGCCGCGGGCCGCGAGCGCCGCGTCGGCGTCGCGCAGGAATCGCCAGAGCAGCGGGATGATGCGGGCGTTGAGCACGGCCGTGGTGGCCCTGGTGCGGAAGTTGAGCAGGGCCGAGAGCTCGTGCCCGCAGGTGACGGCGAGGCCCGTGGCCTCGGCCACCGCCGCCTTCACCTGGCGCTCGTGACCGGGGTTCACGGTGCTGGCGTAGCCCGAGACGGCGAAGGCTCCCACGCCGTGCCGCGCCACCATTTCGGCGGCGACACGCCCCACCTCGGCAGGATCCACGGGCTCCAGTTCACGGCCGTCAATCTCCAGCCGCCCGGCGATCGCGGCCTTCGGCTCGTGGGGGATGTCGGACGGCTCGAGGAGGCCGTACGGCGGCATCAGGAGGAGGCCCACCTTCTGCCCGCGCCCCTCGACGATGGCGTTGGTGGCCAGCGTGGTCGAGATGGCCACGAGGTCCACCCGCTCGAGTGCCTCGGGCTCCAGCCCGGCCAGCGCGTTGCCGATGCCCACCGTGTGGTCCCACTTGGTCGTGAGGGCCTTGCTCTTGCCGAGCACGGCCCGCGACGCGAAGTCGTAGAGCACGGCGTCGGTGTAGGTGCCGCCGGCGTCAATGCCCAGGCCGAGGCGAGCCGTGGCCGCGGAGCGCGGATGGCGGCTTGCGGGCCGGGAGCGAGGCCGGCCCGCCCCGCCGTCGCGGCGCGCCGTGGCGAGGGGCACGGCCTTGAGCGCGCCCTCGGCGGCGTCGAAGGCAGTGACGTGGCTCGGGGGCACGACGAGGACCTCGTCGGTCGTGGCCTCGGCGGTGAGGAGCTTCTCGAGGAGGCCCAGGTTGCCGGGCAGTTCCTCGTAGCGCCAGCCGAACTCCTGGGCCATCGCGCGGGCGTGGGCGGCATAGCGTGCGCGGCCGGCCGAGCCTGTGTCAATGAAGGCGGCCCGCTTGTAGTTCTTCTGCCAACTGTTCAGGAACTCGACGATGGCCTGGGCGTTCTCGTCGCCGTACTTGGCGGCCAGCTCGGCCGAGTCGGCGCGCCGCTCGGCGCGCCCTCTGGCGCGCCGCTGCGCGCGCGGCTGGACCTTCTCCTCGAACCAGCCGGCCGAGATGTAGTAGGTGCCGGGCACGCGCCAGAACTCGCGGCGGTAGGCCGCATCGGAGCCGAGGAAGAGCGCGATGCAGTCGTGCGCCTTGGGCAGCACGAGCGGCACGCCGCGCGCCCGCAGGCCCACGGTGCCGCGCCCGCACACGCCGTAGCCGATGACGATGCGCGAGCATTCGCGCCGCGCCGATGCGGCATCAATCGCCGCCTGAAGCCTGCGGCGAAGCTCGGTTGGCCGGTCGTGCAGGCCGCCCTCGAAGAACTCCGTGGTCACCCCGATGCCCAGCTTCGCCGCCAGCGCCCGAATGTCTATCGCCAGCACGCCACACGCGATGACGTGCGCTCGTTTGCTCTCGGCCAAGTCAATGCTCCAACAGGAACAGGTCCCATGGTCACGCCTCCGCCCCTCTATTCTACACGATAGGGCGTTCGAGGAACATCTTCCTCAGAGGCCCACATCGTCCAGGTGCAGGGGGATGGCCCGCCCGCGCAGCGCGCGCTGCACGTCGCCAGGGTCGAGGGCATCGGGGGTCGTGTCGCGCTCCGCGGCCATTGCGGCGGCCAGGCCCGCCGCTTGCCCGGTGAGCGCCGCGGGCGGGATCACGCGCATCACCTGCCAGGCGTCGCCCGCGGCGGCCATGCAGCGCCCCGCGGCGAGAAGGCCCCGCACCCGGCGCGGCAGGAGCGTGCCGTAAGGCACCTCCCACACGTGGGCCGCCTTGCGCCAGTCGGCCACCAGGCCCACCGACTCGGCGCAGCGTTGCCCGTGCTGCCCGTCGGCCAGCGTGGAGTGGCCCACGATGCGGCGGGTGGTGCGGAACTGCGCCATCGCGGGGAGCGTGAGGGGGAACACGTCGCACCGCCCCGCCGCCCCACGTTCGGCCTGCCGCGCCCGGTAGTGCTCGCGGAGCATTCGCCGCGTCTCGAGGACGAAGCGGGAGACGTCGCGCCCGCGCGTGCCGTCCCAGGCGCGTCCCGGGGGCGCGCCGCGGCCGGCGTCGTCGCCGCCGAGGCGCACCGCATCGAGCAGCGGGGCGCCGCCCCCCTGCTCCACCGCCCTGCGGGCCGCGTCGAGCGAGGCCTGGAGCGCCCAGATCGAGAGCCAGTTCTCGCCCGGCGCGCACTCGGCGCCGGCGCGGAACGACACGTCGGCGTCGCCCGTGGCGTCCACCACGCACCGAGCGCGGAGCAGGCCCCTTCCGCTCTTGTTTTCCACCTCCAGGCCCACGAGCCGGTCGCCCGTCATCGCGGGCGCGCACACCAGGGTGTCGAGCCAGAGGTCCACGCCCGCCTCGCCGAGGGCCTCGTCGAGGGCAAGCACGAACGAGGCGGGGTTGAACACGAGCAGGTAACGGCCCTGCCCCTCGCGCCAGGCGGGCGGCACTTCGCCCGGTCCGTATCGCGCGCTCAGGTGCAGGAACTCCTCGGCGATGCCGAAGGTCACCTGCGTGCCGCAGCCATCGCACAAGGGCAGGTAGACGTTCACCAGGCCGGTCGTGGCTAGGCCGCCGACGAGGATCGTCTTCTCGACCAGCGCCACGCTCCGCCCGCCCCGCGCCGCCTCCAGCGCGGCGGCCGCCCCGGCCACGCCGGCGCCTGCCACCACCACGTCATACTCGCGAACGAAGTTCAACGCGCAGACTCCTCAGACGTCCCGACTCCCACCTCCCGGAGCCCATAGTGAACCGGGAGCGAGGCATTCTGTCAATGTGCGATTCCCCGATCAGGGGCCGCCATGGGGCAGGAGGCGCCTGGGTGCGTCCGGCGCGGCCCCTGGGCAGTGGTTGCCTGGGCATGGGAGTGCAGTGCTTCTATACACCGACCCGACGCAGTGAACAACGGCTACTGATGACCTCCCTGCCCAGCGCCCAGCTCAAGTCGCGTGTGTGAATATGGTTGCTCAGCCCAGCTTGCGATCTAAGTATTTGCCAGACTGATACTTGTGGACGCCGTAGCACTCCGAGTCGAATGCCATGAAGGCAAGGCAACCCCGCCAGCAGGCTACACTCCGAACTGGTCCATAAACTCTTGGGAATTTAGTCTTTAGGCGGCTCTCCCTTGTGGTGGGTACTGACCGGTTGCATGTCGTCACGCGATCTTACCCGGGGTCAGGCGAGTCCGCGCTCGCGTGGCACTGACCGGGTGTGCTGGGACCCGCGTCGGTGGCGACATCTCGATGAGCTCGCCTGCGTTGCGTGGGGCGCGTGAGAGCGGCGCTCGGTAATTTCAGCGCACTTACCCACAATTTCGCTTGCGCCTGCAAGGGGTGGTGTGGTATAATCACCGCTCGATTGGGTCAACGGGTCTACATGCGCGAGAGAACTGCTACGGTCGCCCTACCTGTTCGGCTTACCACCTCTGCACTCTTTTGCGCCCTGAAGTTCGCGGCCGCGTGGGGCATTCCCTGTCGTGTGGGAGTGACGCGGCCCCACCTGCCGCCGGTGCCAGACCTGCTGCGCCTGGAGCGCACCGAGGCTGCCCGCCGCAGGAGTTCGTTCGGTCCCTTTGGTGGAGTGTGTGGATGAACATCTACGTCGGCAATCTGTCGTACAGCACGGACGACGCCGCGCTGCGGGCCGCCTTCGAGCCCTTCGGCACGGTTGCCTCGGCCCAGGTCATCACTGACCGGGAGACAGGGCGTTCGCGCGGCTTCGGCTTCGTTGAGATGCCGTCGGACGAGCAGGCCCGCGCCGCCATCGCGGCGCTCAACGGCCAGGACCTCGATGGCCGGAAGCTGAACGTCAACGAGGCTCGGCCTCGCACCGATCGTCCGGGCGGCGGCGGCGCCGGCCGGGGCGGCGATCGCCGGGGCGGTGGCGACCGCGGCGCGCGCAGGCCCTCCTGGTAAGCCCAGGGCGGCTGCTCAGACAACTTGAATCGCCTGTTGAGAGGCCCAGGGCTTTTCGGAAGGTCGTGGGCCTCTTTTTTTTGGCCCCTCGGCCCTGACGATCTCGCCTCGGCTGCCCTGATGACGAAGGAGGCATGACACAGGATTGAAGAACCTCCCGCGGGTTACGAACCCGCGGGAGGTTGGGGTTGGACGCAGGAGCGTCCGGATTTCCGCCCCCACGCGGAGCGCAGGGGCGAGAAGGAGAAGGTGACGGAACGTAGGCGCGAGATAGAGAACCTCTACGGTCCGTGTGGGCGGGGGCTCTGTCCCCCGCGAGGAGGCGGCAGGACGCGGGGCGCGGAGGCCCCGCCCACAGCCGAACCTCAGAACGAAGCTCGGCCTCTTGGCCGCTCTGCCGTCGCTTCGTCTTCGGGGAGGAGGGGGCAAGAACCTCCCGCGGGTTACGAACCCGCGGGAGGTTGGAGTTGGACGCAGGAGCGTCCGGACCTCCGCCTCCACGCGGAGCACAGGGGCGAGAAGCAGAAGGTGACGGAACGTAGGGGGGAGAAAGACAACCTCTACGGTCCGTGTGGGCGGGGGCTCTGTCCCCCGCGAGGAGGCGGCAGGACGCGGGGCGCGGAGGCCCCGCCCACAGCCGAACCCCAGAACGAAGCTCGG
>Ga0116145_1000556_pt1 | contig 43565 bp, 43 predicted proteins | sample AD_JPNHG1_MetaG_FD_89747 | JGI IMG/M metagenome (GOLD analysis project Ga0116145, IMG submission 89747) | Active sludge microbial communities of municipal wastewater-treating anaerobic digesters from Japan - AD_JPNHG1_MetaG | ecosystem: Engineered > Bioreactor > Anaerobic > Digestate | place... | reverse complement strand
GCGCGTAAAACCTATACTGGTATTTTTAAGCCAGATGTTGGGGTTAATCTTTCCCAATCTGAAGGGAGAAAATATCTTGATACTGATGTATCGTGGTTATATGCAATGTGGAGCTTTTCATCTCGTATTCCATATTCACGGGATAAAGCAAATACAGGTTTGGGCGATAGTTATTTGCAAAATGCTGATGCTGTTGATAATAATAAACCAGCAGACTATGATGCTGACAGTGCCTTGATGAAGAGAACTATCGCCAATAATCATTTGAATGGTAGTGATACAACGCATCCACAGATTAATAAAAAGAAGACCGTTAACAGGGAAGATTCACAGTTCTTCTGGGGTTGGAAGATATTTTTTGGTTTAATGGCATTTGAAAAAGCTGATAGCATGCGACATTTTAGATTGCTTCCACTTTCATGGCTTACCTGGGATGAAGCTTCAAAAGACAAGCTGTTTGTTTTGCTACCATTGTATGTTTCATATTATTCGGATGCTGAAGAATATTTTGTTTTATTTCCTTTTTACGGATATCAAAGGGATAACAATGCTTTTGCCAGCATGTATCTTATCAATTGCTATTGGCATGAATATGATACTGCGGGCTATGATGAAAAAACAATACTATGGCCTTTCATCAATTGGTATCATTCAGACACTAAGCGCGGGTTCAGGATTTTTCCTTTTTACTGGTTTAGTGTGTATACAGAAGATGGTTATAAGGTTACAAGGTCATTCTCACTTATTCATTACAACAAAGAATATAGTAACAATGGCTTGATTGCTAAAAGTCTTTATATAAATCCGTTATACTACAAAAGCGTCAACACAATGGATAAACATGATGATACATTTGCCATCCCGCTGTGTTTGATGTGGCAACATCGTGATGATGATGGTCAGTCACTTTTTGTTGCAGGGTATTACCGCTACCGATCAAAGAGCTATACAAGGGATACTATGCTTTTTTTATATGATTATAAAAACTATTATTCTTCAGGGGAAGCCATTAAGACGCAACATTCATTGTTATTGACAACTATGACAGTAACCACAGAACCCGAAGTACTACGCTTACGACTGCTCTGGGGTGCATTGTTTGAATATGACCGGGACAAAAACAAACCCATGTATGATGTTGATGCTCTGTTGTGGCTTGTTGGTGTAGAGGAGGATAACTATTCATTCAGTCATAAGATACTTCCTCTGTATTATTACTATAGTGAACATCAATTCAATCTATTGATTATACCTGTTTTGCTCAGTGGATGTTACCGACATTATTATAAGATTGTTGATCTGGGGCTTTTAGGCTTGTTGTATTATCGCAATGAAGACTTGTTAATGAATGATGGCAGGCGGATGGTTCTTCTGGGAACAATTTTTGATGAAACAAAAAAGCCTGAACGGAAATACCATTCAGTTGGCAGTTTGTGGGGTATATTATGGGCATATGAAAAGGAAGAAGAAACGGGTTTTACCAAGTTTTCCATTCTGAAGGGTTTGTATAAATATACAGAAAAAGATGGCTCTGGCAAGCATACATTCCTGTGGTTTTTGTGATAGTTGTCATTGAAAATAAAAATCTTTTGATATTCTTACCGCCGCTTTTATCCGAAAATAGAAATAATACGATGTTGTGCATAAGGATATACTTCCATGAACATCCCGTTCCATGTCCCCTATATTGATGATGATGATATTGATGCTGCCGTAGGTGCCATTAAAAGCGGATGGACTACCATGGGTCCCAAAACCATTGCATTTGAAGACGCCTTTGCTCGCTACGTCAATGTGCCCAATGCCGTTGCGGTAAGCTCGTGCACGGCGGCGCTTCACTTAGCTTTAAAGGTATGTGGTGTGGGCAAGGACGATGAGGTCATAGTTCCTGCAAATACCTTTGTTGCTACAGCTGAGGTGGTGGAATACTGCGGAGCCACTGTTGTTATGGCAGATATTGACAGAGAAACACATTGTATAAGTGTAAAGTCAGTTAAGCAATTACTATCGCCTAAGACCAAAGCAATTATACCGGTACACTATGCAGGACACCCCTGCGATATGGATGCAATCATGGATAGTGCAAAAGCGCACAATTGCTATGTCATTGAGGATGCTGCCCATTCATTGCCATCGTATTATAAAGGGAAGCTGGCAGGCACGGTGGGGCATTGCGGTTGCTATAGCTTTTATGCAACCAAAACGCTGTCAACCGGTGAGGGTGGTATGCTTGTGACCGCTAACAACAGGTGGGCTGACCAGGCGCGCTCGCTGCGCCTGCATGGGATGAATCGCGATGCATGGAAGCGGTATGATAATCATGGAAGCTGGTACTACGATGTGGAACAGCAGGGATATAAATATAACATGACCGATATTGCCGCTGCAATGGGGCTGACGCAACTGGCCAAGTTACAAAGGTTAACCGCCATGCGCACTGCCATAGCCATGAAGTATTCGGAGGCGTTTGGTCAGTATGATACGCTGATTCCGTATAGCGTACAGGAAACATGCAGCTCGTCATGGCATCTGTATCCGCTTAAGCTTAATGTGCAGGCGCTTGCCGTTTCCCGCAATCAATTTATTGACAAACTTGCAGAGCGCGGTATAAACACAAGCGTGCATTTTATTCCATTGTACCGCTTTACGTATTTTAAAAAAAGGCTGGGCGATAGTTACCGTACATTTCCTTCTGCGGAGTGGGTGTTTGAGCGTGAAATAAGCCTCCCCATCTATCCCTCTATGAAGGATGAAGAGATTGCCTATGTTATAGACAATGTTATTGATATTGCACAACACTATAAACGATAATCCATGAAAAAGGTATTCTACAGTATACGGCTTTCGCAGATGCCGTTGGTTATGATGGACATAGCATGCGTTATTGCAGGGTATGTGATGGCGTCCATGCTGCTGCACGGGATGGGATATGCTGTGATGAAGGTTGCAGCAGTTCATGCGGTATGTACGATAGCGGGATTATATGTGGCACAGTGCTATCGCATAGTATGGCGGTATGCTACCATACGGGATTTTTACCGTGTCGGCGAAGGCTTTGTGCTGGGCGGTGTACTGCTGCTTATCGCTGCCTATGGCATAACTATTCCGGATGCTGCCACCCTGTTTATTGCATGTGGCACAGGCTTTGTTTTGTTAATTGCATACAGGATAGTTTTAAGGGAGCTAACCTCATCTTCAGTAACTATCGCCCCGGGTAAAAAATCTGTTATCCTCATTGCCGGCGCCGGTGAAGCTGGACAAACCATAGCAACCGAGTTTAAGCGCAATGGCAGGTATGACAGCATTATAGGATTTGTTGATGATGATAAAAAAAAGGTTGGCACGCTTTTAAGCGGCAAACCTGTGCTTGGCACAACCGGTGATATTCCGGCGCTGGTGCAGCAGTACACAGTAAAAGAGTGCATCATTGCCATGCCGTCGGCACCAAAGAAGGCTGTGGATAGGATTATTAGCATTATCCAGAGCTGTGATCATCCTGTTACCATATCCATACTTCCGGCTGTCAGCCGTCTGTTTGAAAAGGCTCTGACCCCCGAGCTTAAGGGTATTGGCGTTGAAGAGCTGATAGGGCGCCAGGAAATACAGGTTGACAGCAATGCTATTGAGCAATTCTTTGCCGGTAAGGTGGTGCTTGTTACCGGTGCAGGCGGAAGTATAGGCTCTGAGGCGTGCAGGCAGCTTTTACATTTTAGAGCAAAAACTATTGTAGCGGTGGGCAGGGGTGAGCATTCAATATATAATTTAACATTGATGCTGAATGATTATGCAAAATATTTTGATAAGCCTGACATCCGATACTATATAGCCGACATCAATGATGCAACGCGAATGCGGTATATTCTTGATAACGAAAAGCCTGATGTGGTATTCCATGCTGCTGCGCATAAATATGTTGATATCATGGAGCACAATCCTCAGGAAGCTGTGCGCAACAATTGTCTTGGAACAGTAACGGTGCTGGAAGCTGCAAAGCATGCTGGCGTTAAACAGTTTGTATGTATCTCTACTGATAAGGCGGTGCATCCGGTAAGCGTCATGGGCGCAACCAAGCGTATTGCCGAGATGGTTACGCTGGCTTATAACAACAGTATGCGTACATGCTGTGTGCGCTTTGGCAATGTCATTGGCAGCCGCGGCTCGGTTATACCGTTGTTTTATAAGCAGATTGCAAAAGGAGGTCCGGTAACCATTACCCATCCTGATATGACGCGCTATTTTATGAGCATACCGGAGGCGGTGATGCTTGTTATCAATGCAACGGTGCTTTCACAGGGCGGGGAGATTTTTGTTCTTGATATGGGAAAACAGTATCGTGTTGAAGAGGTGGCGCGCAATTTGATTGCACTTTTAGGATACCAGCCTGATGTTGATATCCCTATTGTATATACAGGAGTGCGCCCCGGTGAAAAGCTGCAGGAAGAATTATGGAATGAGGGCGAAGAGCTTGTGCCAACAGCGCATACTAAAATTTATACAATAGCGCACAATGGTGTTGATAAGGAGCTGGTTAACGAGGTGGTATCATTAAAGGCTGACCATGTTCAAAGCTTAAGCGCTGTAGAATGCAAAAGCCTTATACAGCATTTTGTAAAGGACTATAATCCGTATAAGTGCTGACTGGCACAGGGAGTATTATTAAAATGTTTGCCATTACCGTTGTGATAGTATGTCAATATACTTTCACTATATTTCATCATGCGTTCCAATATCAATGGGTATGATGGTGCTTTCATCAATATTGAATACAATCAGCATCCTGTACTGTGTATCCAATGATATGGAATAGTATTCATGTAATTTTCCCTGTAATTTATGCAGTCGTAATGATGGATGATAGGGATTTGTTTCCAGAATAGATAATACTTTTGCATACGTATGTATCATTTCACGGTGTTTCCTGAAGAATTTAATGACTTTTTTACGGTATGTCTCTGTTATTATTATTGTATAGTTCATTTATGATATCATCAACATGCTCTCTGGCGGTTTGTTTTTTATAGTTGCCAGCTTTTATATCATCCATAACTTTTTCATAAGCTGTATCAAGTTCTAATTCACGCAATTGTTTGTAGCGTTCAATGTCCAGCACCACATATTTATTTTTGCCCCGTACATTAATAATGATATCCTCACCTGGCGCTATTAGCTTTTCAAACAAAAGAACCCCTTTTGTTTTTATATCATTTGCTCTGATAATCACAATAGTATCCTTAAAAGTACTTTTAATAGTAAGATAAATAATACTCTATAGTTTTTCCTTTATCCACCCGCCTGCCAGTATTGCACCGTCGTCATCATAGCAAACCACCGCCTGTCCTGGAGTTATACTGCTCTGAGGCTGGTCAAAGGTTATGATGAGCCTGCCATTATCTGTTGTTGCAGTAGCTTTACATGGTTTTTGCGTGGAGCGTGTTTTTATCCATACCGGTGTATTGTTTAATGCGGTTGCCTTCATAAAGTTTATGCCTGAAGCAATAAGTCCGCTGGATAAAAGCTCATCGTTGCTTCCCACAATAATGCGATTGTTTGCAGCATCAATTGCCACGACATAGAGAGGATGTTGCCATGCAATGCCAAGTCCCCGCCGCTGCCCTATTGTATACCGGTGAATGCCGTTATGCCTGCCTATAACCTTTCCGTCGGTTGTTACTATATCGCCAGCAGGCAGCCTTTTGCCAATGTGCTGCTCTATATAGCGGGGATAGTCGTTATCCGGAACAAAACACACCTCCTGACTTTCGGGCTTATGAGCAACATGAAGACCCATATCATGAGCTATCGCCCTGATTGCCTCTTTTGTGTAAAGCCCCAGTGGCAGCAACACATGAGCAAGTATTTCCTGATTCAGATTAAATAAAAAGTACGATTGGTCTTTATCAGCATCTTTTCCGCGTTTAATGTAATAGCGGCTATTTTTACACACGGAAGCATAGTGTCCTGTTGCCAGCGCATCGCAGCCTAATTCTTTTGCATGGTGCAACAGTTTTGGAAATTTTATAGAGGTGTTGCAGTTGATACAGGGGCTTGGTGTTCTGCCGCTGCAATATTCGTTGCAGAAAGGTTCAATAACGTTGCAATAAAATTCATCTTCAAGGTTAACAGTGTAATGATGGATTCCCAAACTGTTTGCTACCTTTTTTGCATCATGCAGGTTTTCCGGGCTGCAGCAAACATCAAAACGGGGCTGGCTGCCATCCATCTCTGAGCACAGTAAAATCTTTGCAGTAAGTCCAATGACGTTATGTCCTTCTTTAACAAGCAGAGCAGCGGCAACTGAGGAATCAACGCCACCGCTCATGGCTACAGCTATGTTCATAATTATCCTTAATGTTGCAACAATGTACTTATAAGTATATCAGGCAATGACAGCCATGTAAAAATATTTTTTATGTGCGTTGCAATTATTCAATTTTTAATGGATGGGGATATCATTGGGTTGTGCTACACACTATTGTTTCTGCTATTGTTTTATTTATTTATTCATTCAAGACTGCTGTACCGTACAATAACGCAATGACATTGTATGCTTTATATATCCTTTGCGGTAAGCATTTTATTTTTTTGTGATATCCTTGTTAAGGCTGCTGCACACTGCCGGTCAATAATGATGATATTGTTCTGATTCATTGTATATTTGTAAACATCAACGCTATACAGGGGTTGCAGGGTTTTCATGGTTTCCAGCAACTGAAAGGCTTTATCTTTTTGAGGCATAGCAATGCCCTGCTTTTCAAAGAACTGTAATCGTTGCACCAGTGATGCACAGTCGTATCGCAATTTGCGCAGCAGGTAACACTGGCCGGTATATTCAGTGATGATTTTTTGAATATCAAAGTTGCTGACCGCTGGAATGGCACTTTGCAGGGTAACTATCTGCTGCAGTATGTTGCTGCCGTAACCTGTTGAAGCCTGCTCAAATGCTTCATTAACCACCGTTGCATAGTTTATCAAAGCCTCTTTTGCATAGTGCTGGCTCTGAAAAAGGTGTATGCCTTTTTCTATTGTTTCAATGCCTGCTGCAATTTCCCTGCTGCAGAGTGCAGGGTTCAGGTTATTATTTTCAGGCGCTGTACAACGGCTGCGTATAGCTTCTTTGATGGTGTGCAGTGACTGCATAAGGTTTTGTACGGCAGCATCGTTTTCTTTTTTATGCTGGGTGCAGGCAAATGCCTTTAATATTGAAACAATGCGTTCAATAGCAGGCATAGTTTTACCGGAGCTATCGCCCGCAATTGTTTGTTGTTGCAATTGATGGGCAAGCGTTGCAATATGCTCATAGCGCTTTTGATAATCAATTGCTGGTTCCTTGTACTGTACAAGATTGCAGTAGAGCGTATTTGCCTGTGCATAATCCAGAAGATAGCGCGATTGCGTGGTATAATGCTCAATAAATGTGTTAAGCGCCTCCTCATTTTCAATGGTTATCCCGTTTATGCTTTGCATGGTGGCAAGAAGTTTTTGCTGTTCGGCAATGGCATCATGTACTGGATCAATGTATGCATGTGCTATTGCGTCAATTTCACTGGTTGGTACAGTGCTGGTTGCAATGAGCTCATCTCGTTTTGCGTTAATGTCGTTTACTGCTTTCTGGCTATCTATTTCGTGGGGGATAGTTATCTGATATGGTATGCCATTGCCGGAGTTATAAACATTGCTATAGATAGTTTTTGTATGTATTTTTGCTGCAAGTGATGGGAACAGCTGCAGCAGCAATGATGGATTGTGCATGTATTGAGCGGTCGATGTTGTATCGCCGCTGCACAGGGTAAGAATAGATTGTATGTACTCAGCCTTTTGCTTTGTATGGCAAGCCTTCTGGTATAGCTCGTTAAACCTGACGCTTGCTGACAGGTTTGCCATAGGCGGTGCACCTGGCGCGGACATATCGTTGTTCATGGTATCGTTGTCTTTTTCTTCTATGCCTGTGCTGGTATAGCTGGTTATGGAGGCAAGCACCAGCTCGGTATGAATGATGTAGTAGTCATTGGTGGTGCAATCTATTGTATCAGATGTTTGCAATGGTTGTAACTGTTGTATAACCTGCTGTCGTGTTATGTTAATGGCTGCATCATCAAAACATTGGGATAAAACGGTTACATAATGGGTGGTTGCGGCGTGCTCACTGTGTTTATTGTTTAAGCTTTCGTGGTACAGGGCTGACAGTTCCTGTGCCATTGCCAAACGAGCATCAATATATTCAAGCACAAACGAGGCGTATGGCTGTTTGTGCACCTGTTTCTGTTCTTTTTGCAAAGACTCTATCTGGCGCTGCCAGTACTCATTGGCAAATGCAAGATGTGACAGCATAAGAATAGGTACTATATAGAGTAGAGGTTTCATATTTTTCGCTTCCTTTTTTTATTTATCGAACAAAAGAGGTTGATGGATTACGGTATAGCGGCATATTGTTAAAAAAATACTATTGACATCATCGTCACTATATCGTTACTTTACTGTTATGGTGCTTAAAGAACATGTTATATCGCAATTACAGCATAACTTTTTGTCAAAGGGTGTTGATAGGGTTATCCTCTTTGGTCCATTTGCTCGTAATACACAGACAGGGAAAAGTGATGTTGACTTGATTGTCATCAAACAAACGGATAAACGTTTTTTTGATCGGTATGATGACTTCAATGACATTGAGTCATACGTTTGTGTGCCTGTTGATTGTTTGATCTATACCCCTGCTGAATGGGAAATAATTTACAATAGAATTTTTTTTAAGAACGTTCTAAAAAAGGCTACTGAAATCCATGTACATCTTTGAACTGATAGCTGAACAGCGTATCCGTGACGCCATGGAGCGAGGTGAGTTTGATAACCTTCCGGGGATGGGGAAACCTCTTCCACGGGATGAACTGGATACTATTCCGCCTGATATCAGGATGGCATATAAAATAATGAAGAATGCAGGCATCATTCCTGAAGAGGTAGAACTGCGAAAAGATATATACTCATTACAGCAGCTTATCAACGCCTGCTGCGATGATGATAAACGGCTGGAAGGGCTTGTAAAACAGCTTAATGCAAAACAACTGCGTTATACCATACTCATGGAACAAAAAGGGATACATGTTCCTGATTATGAATACCGAAAAAAGGTAATGGAAAAATTAGCAAAATAGTATAATTCTTTACCGACGTATCTTCATCTTTGTTTTTGCCATATTTTTTTTCAAATGAATGTACCGCTTATGAGCAACCTCGGCAAAGCGCTGCAAAATGTCTTTTAAGTCACTGGTGTTCCATAGTTCATTTATTGAGTGATTATTAATGGTTATGGTATAGTAAGGTGCGCTGCTGGTAAGTGCTATATTCTCCTCGTTTATTGTAATCCCTTCTTTTTCAAAAGCTTTTTGTAACATCTCTTTTATGGTATATGAAAAAATCTTCTGTACATCAACGATATCCTCAGAGGTAGTGATCCGTTCCCTGAATTGCGGCATGAATTCTTTTTCCAGTTTGCTGAATGAAATCTGTATGCTCATAGTGACCTCCACAAATAGATGTTGAAAATGGTTATAGTGCTATGATAGTATTATACAATATTAGCATGAAAAAATCAATAATATAGTGATAAAATAGTATGTGGCAGGTTCACAAACCTCGCCCTTCATCCCTCTCCTTGAATAAGGAGAGGGAAACTGGTTGTGCACCATTTTATTTTTAGAGGGAGTGCTATCATCATGAAGATGCAAGTAACTGCAATAATCATGGTATGCTGTGCAGCCATTTCATGCGCACGAGATATTACAAAGGTAACTATCGCCAAAAAGCCTTTGCCGGATAACTTTACGGTAGTGATGCCGGAAAAGGTTGCTGTCAGTAACGATGCTGTTACCTGTACTATCTATGCAAAAAAATTTGCACAGGGCAATGTGGCGTATTGTGAAATCATACCTGCTAAGGATGTACAATTGGTTTCTGTGAAATTTATTGATAAAGAGATTGTATTATCAAAAAAAACGTGGGGGTACAGAGGATTTTTTGCTATTGATCCTGAGTTAAAACCAGGCGTTTATCATTGCATCATATATGGTGATTCCTTTCATATTGAGATTCCTGTAACTATTAAGCGATCTTTTTTTCCCGTTTCGGTTATCCCAATGGAGTTTGATAAGTATTCCCAGAAGGATTACATAGAGACTCCCGAGGTAAAACAATTTATTGCTGAATGCACAAAGAAAAAGCAAAAAGCATTTGCAACAAGGTTTGATGACTGCATACAAAGCATTCCCTACCATCCACGGAATACCCATACCATCAATTCAGCATTCTGGGCAAAACGACGATATCTGCTGTATGATAGCTCTACTAAAAAAAGGCAGACGGTGACGCGTATCCACCGCGGTATTGATCTGAATGGCAACAGTGGTGACCCGGTGTATGCAATGCTTGACGGCATTGTGGTGCTTGCAGATAAACTTTTTTACGAAGGCAACATGGTCATCGTCAATCATGGCAACGGCATATTCAGCTATTACATGCATATGGAAAAGCTGATGGTTTCATCCGGGGACAGGGTGGTTGCCGGACAGCTTATTGGCGCTGTGGGAAGCACCGGCATGTCAACAGGGCCGCACCTTCATGTTTCGCTTATGGTTCATGGTGTGCAGGCAAACCCGTTAAGCCTTCTTGTTTTGCCAATCAGAGAGTAGGGCATTAATTCTTCTTTACAAAAAAAGCTATGCTATTTTAACTATAAAAATATCGTAGCAGTGTGCTGCAACGGTATGGTATTTTAACTATTAACAACAATGCTTATGTGCTATAGTTTTTGTGCGATAGTTATTGTTTATGGACTGGTATAATGTTATGACAAAACCGGCGGAACTATTCATAAAGTCAAAAAATCTGGATGAGTTCAGAGGCGATATTATTGCCTGTGACGGAAATTTTGATTTTGACATTGAAGATATGATTGCACTGGGGAATGCCTACTTTGAACGTTTTCCGGACTGTTTTTCAAACCGGAACTGTCAGGATGTCCAGTTAGGATATCAACTGGTCAGGATATGTCTGGTTGAGAAGCTTCTTTCAGGGTTTCCTGCGACTGTAAAAGATGCGTTCAGGAAGATATTTTTTAGCGCTTCTGCTGTTGCTGACACCATGAAAAATTTACAGGCAACATCAGAATATCAGGAGCTATCGAACATTGTTGCTACAATCAATACCAGGCTGGAGGAATATAACAGGATAATTGACCTCTTGCCCAAAGGGATGATTAAAGAACGGTTTGTTGGCGGAATAACAAATTTGTTTAACATTGCATATTTAATAAAAATGAATTTTCAGCAAAAAGCCCATGAATAAGGAATTTTTGCACAGCATAAGCCATGAATTACGCTCCCCGTTAAACTCCATATTAACGCTGTCAAAGGTTTTGCTTATGCAGGCTGATGGCAGACTTACCCCGGAAGAAAAGGAATATTTAGCAATTATTGAACGCAATGGTAGCCGCCTCCTTGCACTGGTAAATGACCTTATAGAAGTATTTGAGATAGATAGCGGCATTGAGTTGCATATAACTGATGTTATGGTTTCAACAATATTGAGCGATATTTTGGAACGGTATGAAGGTATACTGGAGAAAAAAGGACTTTTGCTGCATACGCATCTGGATGATGTTATACTACAGAGTGATGAGACCAGGGTGTATCAGGTGTTTGAGCACCTTATTGATAATGCGGTGAAGTTTACCGAGGAAGGCTGTATAACAGTGTCAGCGCATGCACATGACGGGATGTGCACAGTAAGCATAGCCGACACCGGAATAGGTATTCGCAGTGAATTTCTGGATACATTGTTTACAGGTTTTACCAAAGCATCAGGCTCGCTGTCATCAAAATATCCAGGGACGGGGCTGGGGCTTACCATAGTATTGAAATTATTATCCATCCTTGGCGGAACCATCCATGTTGAAAGTCAGCTTGGGAAAGGTTCGTGCTTTACGGTGCAGTTGCCATTACAGGTGGAAGCAAAACCGCAGGCAGATCGCAAAAAAATTTTGGTGATAGATGATGATTCGGACAGCGTTGTGGTGGTGAAAGCTCTGTTGTCAAAACTATACGATATTACCGAAACCCAGTCGGGAACCAGAGGTATAGCGCTTGCCCATGAAGTAAAGCCAGATTGTATATTGCTTGATCTATCGCTTCCGGATTTACATGGATTAGAGGTGGTGAAGGAGCTGAAAAGCGATGACCATACAAAACATATACCCGTTATCATCGTTACCGCATCGTCGCTTAAAAACGAGCGTGCAGTCATTATGGCTTCAGGATGTGATGATTTTATACAGAAGCCGTTTCCAATAGAAGAATTTGTTTTAAAAGTTCAGCATTGGGTTAGCCAATCATGAGTACAATCCTGGTTATTGATGATAAAAAGGATAATCTGGTAAGCATTACTGCTTTGTTAAAAAATCTTATTGCTGATTGCATGGTTATTACTGCTGAGGATGGCAAAGAGGGAATTGAAAAGGCAAAGCAATCAAATCCTGATGTTATTATTCTTGATATCAAGATGCCGGGGATGGATGGCTTTGATGTATGCCGCATTTTGAAAGATGATCCCATGACACGAAATATTCCGGTTATTTTTCTTACCGCCATACATACTGATACACACAGTAAGGTTAAGGGGCTTAAATTAGGAGCTGATGCATTTTTAACCAAGCCAATAGATCAGGCCGAGCTGATAGCGCAGATAAATGCCATGATGCGTATAAAATCTGCTGAGGATATGCTCAGGAAAGAAAAGGATCTGCTGGAAGATATGGTGCTGCAAAGGACCGGTGAGCTTTTAGCATCGCAGATGCGTTATAAGTCATTGTTTAACAGCATATCGGATATGGTTATTATCCACAAAAGTGATGGGAACATTCTTGAAGTTAATACTACAACATGCAACCGTTTGGGGTTTTCACATGAATCGCTTGCCATGATGACGTTGCAGCAGCTTACCTCTGAGGGCGATAGTAACCGGATACATACATTTTTGCAGTCGATCTCTGAAAATACCGATTGGTATGAAACAGCTTTTGTTGATAGCCATGGCAACACCATCCCCGTTGAGATTGCCAGCACAACAATCTATTATCGTGATGAAAATGCAGTGTTGAGCGTAGCCCGTGATATAACCGAACGAAAACAGATAGAACAGGTGCGCACGCAGCTATCTATTTTGCTGGACAATTCGGATGATGCAATTATTGGAACAACTCTTGATGGGACAATTGCAAGCTGGAATAAAGCAGCAGAAAAAATCTTTGGCTATGCGTTTGATGAGGCAGCTGGCTGTCATGTAAGCTTGCTGTCGCCGCCATACCGTCCTGATGAATTTGAACAGCTCATTGAACGGGTTAAACATAATGAAGGGATAGCTCATTATGAGTCTGAAGGGGTAGACAGGCATGGCGCAATCCATAATATGTCAATGACCGTAACCCCGCTTGAGGATGAACGCGGCACCATAATAGGCTGCTCAATCATTGCCCGGGATTTAACTGATGTTAAACGGACAAAGGAAAAATTAAAGCAGGGACTTGACATTATACAAAATCTGGAGGATATAGCACCAGCTTACTTTTTAACATTGAGCGAAGAGGGTACTGTTATTACCTGCAATAAAGCCATGTTGCAGGCTACAGGATACAAAGCCAGCGAGGTTACCGGCAAAAGCTGCTGTACGCTGTTTATCCCTGATTTTGGGCAACGTGCATTTAGAAATCAACTATCGCACATGAAAAAAACAAAAGCCACACACATTTTTGAAACCTCAATAGTAATGAAAGATGCAACCGAGCGCATTGTGCAATGGCATGCCCGCCCCGTCTATGATGCCGATGTATTTAACTATTTTATGCTCATTGGCATTGATATGACCGAAAAGAAGCAGCTGGAAAAAAAGATTTTACAGGCAAACATTGATGAACGCAACCGTATAGCGCGGGATTTGCATGATGGGTTGGGGCAGCATCTTGCAGGCATAATTTTTAAAACAGAGATGCTGCGGCTTAAATTAAAAGATGAATTTTCCAATGAGGTGCCCGAAATTGTAGAAATACAGAGTATGGTGCATCAGGCTATTGAACATACCCGCCTCATTGCTCAGGGGCTGAGCCCGGTTGATTTAAACAACAAAGGATTGCATGTTTCCCTGCAGGAGATTATCGCAGATATTGACAAAAATTTTAAGATGAAAGCCATTCTTGAATGGGATGTGACCAGCAATATTGATGCGTTGGTTGACACGGTACATGTTTACTATATTGTCCGTGAGGCTGTGAACAATGCAGTTAAGCATGGTAATCCCAAACATATTGCCGTATCAGTATGCGAGGATGACAATGATTATTTCATCAGGATTATGGATGATGGGCGGGGCATACCAGATGATGTTGATGTAACAAAAGGCATGGGGATGCATATCATGCAATACAGGGCATGGATTATCAATGCTGCATTGCAGATTCAGAACAATAAAACGGGCGGGACGCTGGTTCAGTGCACAATACATAAAAGTTTAAAGCCTGTTACTGAGAAGCTGAAAAGCACTAAGAAGTTCAGCATAGTTGTGGTTGATGATCATCCTATTGTACGGCAGGGATTGCAGCAGCTTATTGCAAGCCACAAAAATTTAGAGGTCATTGGCGAAGCACGTTCGGCTGATGAGGCAATTGATGTCATTAATAAAAGGGTGCCTGATTGTGTACTGGTAGATATCTCATTAAATGGAACCAGTGGCATAGAATTGGTGAAAGCATTAAAACAACGCTTTCCAAAATTGCCTGCATTGGTGCTTTCCATGTATGATGAAAAGCTTTATGCAGAACGTGCCATTAAAGCAGGTGCACGAGGATATTTAATGAAGAATGAAGCACCTGATAAGATTATCAATGCTATCTATACGGTTTTAAAAGGGGACATTTATTTGTCAGGTGAGGTAAAAGAGCTGATAGTTAATGCATTGTCGGATAGAGGTGTTATTGACAGCTCGGTGGAGGGTCTTACCAACAGGGAGTTTGAGATATTTCAGTTGATAGGACATGGTCTGGGCAACAAGCATATAGCAGAAAAGTTGCATATAAGTGTTAAAACTGTTGAAAATGTTCGTGAAAAGATAAAGATGAAATTGCATCTGGACTCATCTCAGGATTTGTTGCAGTATGCTATTCAGTGGGTTCGTGAGCATGGCGGGGATTAAGATATTGATATACTTTTTGGGCATTGAGGTGACAGCTATACCATAAAAACTTGACATACACAATAATGCAGGTTATAAAGCTTATAGGCATTATAAAAAGATAGGAATGATATCATGATTCAAAGGAGGTTCGCATGGAGTACGTGTTTAAACACAACCCTACCTATACACTCCTTGCATTGAAACTTGCTCCAGATGAAAAGGTCAAAGCTGAGGCAGGTGCAATGGTTTATATGAGCCCGGAAATTTCAATTGAGACAGGTTTTGGCAGTGGATTTCTGTCTGCTGTTGCTCGAAAATTCTTTGGTGGAGAATCGCTCTTTGTAAATATTTTTACAGCATCTCATGGTGGTGGTGAAATTGGCATTGCTCCGCAGTATGTTGGTGATATACAACATAAGAAGATGTTGGGTGAGGCAATCATGCTGCAATCTGGTTCGTACCTGTGTTCATCACCTGAGTTGACTGTTACTCCACAATTTGGTGGTCTTCGTTCTTTGTTTGGAGGAGAAGGGCTATTTTTGCTCAGGGTGTCTGGTAATGGCGATTTATTTTTTTCATCATACGGTTCAATTATCGAAATTCCTGTTAGTGGGAACTATGTGGTGGATACCGGGCATATTGTAGCATTTGAAGATTCTCTTTCTTTTGCGGTTAAGAAGGTTGGTGGTTGGAAATCTACTTTCTTTTCCGGTGAAGGGTTGGTTTGTGAGTTTGCTGGTTCGGGAAAATTGTGGATACAATCGCGTGTGCCCAATAGTTTTATTAACTGGATTACTAAACTGCTCCCGAGGTGAGCCATGAATATTAATATTAAGTATAATCCGTCATACGCACTTGCTGTTGTATCGCTCAATGCTGATGAGCAGATAAAAGCTGAAGACGGTGCTATGGTAAGTAAAAGCGTCAATGTCTCCATAGAAACAAAAAAGGCATCGAGCAGTGGTATTATGAAATCAGCAAAGATTGCTTTTTTTGGTGGTACCTCATTCTGGCTAAACACTTTTACTGCGCAGGGTTCGAGAGGTGAGGTTACCCTTGCTCCTACCTTGCCTGGTGATATCAAGAAACTTGATATTGCCGGAACGGTTTTTGTACAGTCAAGTTCATTTCTTGCAGCCAGTCCCTCTTTAGAGATAAATACAAAGTTTCAGGGATTAAAAGGTTTTTTTAGTGGGGAGTCACTATTCTTTTTGCAAATCAGCGGTGATGGCCCGCTCCTTATTGCAAGCTATGGGGGTATTGAGGAGCTCACTGTAAGTGAAAGTCTTATTGTTGACACAGGGCACATTGTAGCGTTTCAAGATTCACTTACTTATAGAATAGAAAAATTGGGAAATTGGAAATCGTTTTTCCTTGGTGGTGAAGGGCTTGTATGCCATTTTACGGGGAGCGGTAAAATCTGGGTACAATCGCGAAATGTTAGCAGTCTCACTTCATGGTTGCGTGAAAAACTTCCGCCAAAAAGAGAGTAGGAGGTAATAATGAAATACGAAATACTTGGTAAGCCTGATTTTCCATGTGTGAAGATTAATCTTAATGCAGGTGAATCCATAGTAGCTGAATCGGGTGCAATGGTGGCAATGTCTACTAACATGGAGATTAAAACTGAATCTCGTGGTGGAATTATGAAATCGCTTAAGCGCTCTGTTCTTGGCGGTGAATCGTTTTTTATTAACACTTTTACTGCATCTGATAAAGCGGGTGAAATATTATTGACTTCGGCAACTATGGGTGATCTTGAGGTGATAGAGCTTTCGGGAAACGATATTATATTATCAACCCATGCATTTGTATGTTCAAGTCAGAGCGTTTCAATCGATAGTACATGGGGAGGTTTCAGGGCTTTTTTTGGTGGTGAAGGGCTCTTTTTTCTTAAAGCATCAGGCAGTGGTACTCTTTTCTTTTCAAGCTTTGGCGCCATCCATCAGATTCAATTGCAGGGAGAATACATCGTTGATACAGGTCATATCGTTGCTTTTGACCCATCAGTCAGCTTTACAATTGAGAAGGTGGGTGGGCTAAAGTCACTTTTCCTCTCAGGTGAAGGACTGGTATGTAGATTTAGTGGCTCGGGAAGATTATGGATACAGACACGTAATCAAAATTCATTTGCTGCATGGGCCGACCAATTTAGGAGAGTAGAATCGTCTGACAATAGCGATACCATGTGACATATTATGCATTGAAATTATTGTTATTTCATTGATATGATGTTTCCTGATATTTACATGTAAGTAAATGCATGGAAGGTAGATTGAAATTAGTCATAACTTTAACTTTTATATGCTCATCCGGGTAGAAGGAAAGCTGGATATTGTAGTATTGCTGTTTTGATAAGTGTATATGACAACGTGGTAGTAACAAAAAAAAAGAATGAATAAAAAGTAATAAGGGATGAAAAGTACAGTGAAAATAGCAAAAAATGGGCAGATTACCATTCTCCAAGGGATATGTGATATTCTTGCTGCCGACGGTATTGAATTTAACATTACATACAATGGAGTATACGTTCACCCGGTAAAGAGTGTTGCAGGAAATTGAAAACACTGCGCAAAGCATTATGAAGAGCTTGATTCTATACGAGATAAAGTTCGGGAAGATGTTGTAAAAAATTACTAAAATTAAAATAAACATATATATTCCATACGCATAAGCAAATTCCCCTATTAAAAAAAAGACAAAATCCCCTATTTACAATGGTTATTGATTGTGCCATATTGTATCCAGTTAAAAGACTGGAAGTGAATGTTTTGATAATTTTTCAATCTCACAATTGTAGCGAGGATAATCTATGAGTTATTTGCCAGGTGTGTGCACCTTTTGTGGAACAGGATGCGGTCACTACCTCAAAGTAGATGGCGCATCAGTCAATGGGGTTTTCCCATCACGAGTACACCCCGTCAGTAAAGGCAGATTATGTGTACGGGGCTGGAATATTCATGAGCTATTATCCACTCATGACAGGATTACAAAACCGCATGTAAAAGAAGGCGAGGTGTCGTACAGGGATGCTATTACTAAACTTGTTTCAGCATTATCCTCTTATAAGCCGGAAGAGATTGCTTTTTATGTTTCGCCGCGATCATCCAATGAGGATAATTTTGCATTAATGAAGTTAGCCCGTGCAGTATTCAAAACCAACCATATAAGTATTCAGTCTGAATCAGGGCATCGTAACAGCCTTGATGTTTTATTTAAAGGAACTGGTTGTGCTGGGATGCTGGGCTCGCTTGAGGACATTCGCAAGGCAGAGGTTATCATCGTTGCTGGCATGGACATAACAACACAGAACCCTATCGTTGGCAGCGAATTGCACTATGCTGCGCGGAACGGCTCATTGCTGGTAACTATCGACAGCCGAACAACAAAGATTGCCAGGCTATCAAAGAAGTTTATGAATATAAAACCCGGAACGATGCGCCAGGTGTTTGATGCAATAGCATATTACATTGACAGTGAAAAGTGGGGGAAAACAACTATTGCGAAGTATGATGAATACAGGAGATACTTAGAGACTGTCCCATTTAAAACTATTGAAGAGGTTGCCGGCGTTAGTGTAAGTGATATCATGTTTGTTGCTGAAAAGTTAGCAAAAGCAAAAAGCGCCGCTGTTTTTTTTACCTCGGGTATATCCGGATTACAGTATGACACGGTGGCTTCTATCTATAACTGTTTTGCCATTGCCGATAAAATTGGCAGGGAAGGTTGCGGAGTAAATCCGGTTACCGGTATCAATAATCTTCAGGGCAGCTTTGATATGGGGTGCGCTCCTGATTTACTTACCGGTTTCCAGAGCATAGATGATACTGCGGCAAAAAAACGATTTGAGCAACAATGGAATACTAAACTTCCTGAATTGAAAGGAAGGAGCGTTGAAGAATTACTTGCCGACAGCACATCCCCGCTTAAAGCTCTCGTTATTGTTGATCATGATGACGGTATTATAAAATTTGCCGATAGATTAAAATCATTACCCTTTGTTGCCTATATAGGAGCATTTACCAATAAGGTAGCTGATTTTGCTCACGTTGTTTTACCCATTACTACATATATTGAAACCGATGGCACATTTACCAATGCAGAGCGCCGTGTACAGCTTTCGGTAAAAAAATGCAATCCTGCATTTGATGTTTTACCACTGTGGAAGCTGGCAAGTGATATTGCCGCTGCAGCGGGGAAACCTTTCAACTATGCTCATGCTTCAGACATCATGGATGAGATTGCATCGCTTACCCCATGCTATGAAGCCTTAAGCCATAAAGCATTGGCAAAAAAACACGGCATACAATGGCCCTGTACAAAGAAAAACCCTGACGGGACAAAATATTGTGCAACAGACAAACCAGCGTTTGTTCTTCCTCAAAAGCCATACGCCATGGTGCAGGCAAATGAAAGTTACCCGTATCTTCTCATGCTGGGCAAAGCACAACATTACTGGCACCAGAATACTATAATGCATAAGACATTTATTCCGTTACGTGAGTACAATGCAACCCTGCTTTTATACCCCGACGGCTATGTGGCGATAGCTCCTGAGGATGCAAAGAAGCTTGGCGTGCGGGATAGATGGCCGGTGAAGGTGGTTGCCGAAAAGGCAAGTATGAAAGCGATGGTTATGATATCCGATGATGTTGCACCGGGCACAGCCTATGCTCCCTATTTTATAAGGGATTCCATAACATCATTTTTATTAGCATATAGTGACGTTGTGTCACAGGGCGAAGAAGCAACAATCCCAGTACGAATTGAGAAGGTGTGATATGTATCTGATTAAACGTGACGATATTAAGAAAATTGCTCATGCTTTAGAAGAAAAGTATACGTTATATGGTCCATATCTTGATGAAGTGTATGGACAGTGTATCTTTGATACAGTCAACGGGGATACGGTAAATGTTAATGCTCCTATCCCAACCAATCCACCCAAGCAGGTTGTATTCCCGCATTTAGAAAAGATCATGCAGTACAAATACGATAAAAAGGCAAAGAAAGCTGAGATTGCCATGCTCTTTGATGATGCGCCCAAGGCGTTATTTGGATTGCGTTCATGTGATCTAACGGGATTGCAGTGCATTGACAGGTTTTTTCTGGGGCAGGAATTTGTTGATGAGGTATATCGTCATCATCGCAGTCGCATGTTTATTGTTTCCAGTACCTGTGTTGTACCGTTTAAGCAGTGTTTTTGTGTATGTACTGACAGCGGTCCTGCTGCTAATGAAGGGTATGATATAAATCTTACGGATCTGGGCGATAGTTACCTGGCAGAGGTTGGCAGTGAAAAAGGAAAGGCATTTATTGAAGCTTTCCATTTTCCGGCGGCAACTGATGAGCATGCTAAACTGAAGCAGAAGCTTGTGGAGAAGTCCATCACGATGTTTGAGGATATCGCGGTTGAGTCAAAGGCATGGGTATCTCGAGTGATGAACAGGGTAACAACAGGATTTATAAAAGAAGAGGTATGGGAATATATTGGTAAGCAGTGTATAGAATGCGGTGCATGTGCGTATGTTTGCCCAACATGTACGTGTTTTAATATCAATGATACCAGCACAGTTGAAGGGGATACTTACCGGCTGCGCACATGGGATTCATGTTCGTATGAAGGATATTCGCGAATGGCTGGAGGACACAATCCACGGAAACCAATAGAAGACCGCAGAAACAAGCGATTCTTCTGCAAACTGTCATATTCCCAGTCAAAGAAATATCTACGCCCGGGATGTGTTGGTTGCGGGCGGTGTGCATGGGTATGTCCCGGTGATATTGGGCTGCCTAATGTTGTTACATATATCCGAAGAGAAATTCATGAATAGGTGATAGTTATGAGCGAACAGAAGATTGTAACAGTACCGGAAATTGCCACCATTGAAGAAATTAAAGATGAGATAGTCGACGTGAAAACATTTTATCTCAGGTTTGATAATAAAGAAATTGATGGCAATTTTAAGATTAAGTCGGGACAATTTATCATGTGCACGGTATTTGGCGCCGGCGAGTTTGCTGTTTCTCTACCGCCAAGCCCTGAGAACGACAGATTTCATATAACCGTGCGAAAGATTGGCAAGGTAACCAATGCCCTCCATGATCTGGAGGTTGGAGATAAGGTTGGTGTTCGTGGACCTTTTGGTAATGGGTTCCCCTTTGAAGAAATAAAAGGCAAGAATGTTATCTATGTTGCTGGTGGTATTGGGCTTATTCCACTGCGTTCTTCCATTGTTCATGTATTGCAGCACAGAAATGAGTTCGGGCGCATTTTGCTTTTATATGGCTCGCGTTCGCCGCAGGATTTGATGTATCAGTATATGCTGGAGCAATGGCAGAAGATAGAAGGCTTTGAAACATTTATTACCGTAGATAATGGTACACCCGAATGGAAAGGCAATGTGGGTATTATAACAACACTGTTTAATAAGGTGGAGATACCCGTTGAGAATACGGTAGCATTTGTATGCGGACCTCCTGTTATGTTTAATGCAGTTATTAAAGAGCTCATGCAGCGCGGCATTAAGGATGATATGATAATCTCAACATTAGAGAGGCACATGAAATGCGGCGTGGGAAAGTGTCAGCACTGTGCTATCGGGAGGACCCTGGTATGCACTGATGGCCCTGTTTATACCTACCGACAGATTAAGATATTGGGTGAGCAGATATGAGTTTTACTGCACTACAAAACATCTTTAACACTACAACATGCATTGTAGGATTAGGGAATTACTATCGCCATGATGATGCTGTTGGTCTTTTTATTCTTGATAGGTTAAAAGCAATAGATAGTAATCCTGGTGTTCTGCTGTTTAATGTAGAGGATATTATTGAAAGCTATGTTTTTACCATAGCTGAGTCAAATTGCAACAATGTGTTAATCATTGATGCGATCGTTGGGGAAGCAGAACCCGGTACCATCGTTTTTGGTAAACTCCATGACATTGTGGAGACGGGATTGAATATATCAACGCATAAATTAGCATTACAGATGTCATGCAAAATATGGGAAGCATCACAGAAGGATGTCTATTTACTGGGCATAGTTATAAACAATGATGATTATGGAAAGGGACTATCGCCCGTTATTCATGATAAAGCAGAAACAATAGTGAATATGTTGCAAGCATCTATAATGAGCAACCAAAAGGAGTGTGTGTATGAACATTGATGTGTATGGTATTTTATTACAGGCAATGGCTGTTTTATTAGGTGCAGGTTTAGTGGTGCCGCTTTTAGCTAATAAAAGAAAGCTGGCAGGCTGGATAAATACAATTGTTATAGCAATTGCAAGCAGTTTGTTGCTCTATGTAGCATATAATGCAATTTTTGTTATGGAATCCTCTGAAACACAGGCAATATATTTTGGCGGTGTCTGTGTCTATTTTTTAATAGATGCTTTTTCAGGATTTTTTATTGCCATTATCGCCTTTATGGCAGTAATAAGTGCACTGTACTCCATTGACTATATGGAGCATTACAAAGACTATTCATTACGCCCCTACTTTATAAACTTTCCCTTATTTATTTTAGGAATGGTGTGCATCGTTACTGTTGATGATCTCAGCATTGGGTTTACCGTTGCATGGCAGCTCATGACGATTGCCTCATATTTTTTGATCAGGTTTGAATACAAAAACAAAGAAAATGTACGCAACGCCAATAAATACCTTATACTGATGGAGCTGGCATGGGTGTTTATTGTTACCGGTGCATTTATCATCAATGGTTCTGCAGCAGGCGATTCAATACACACATTGACTCAGAAGATTGGCGCTTCAACGGGTATTGTGCCGGTAATAGTCTATACATTGTTATTTCTTGGATTTAGCTTTAAAGCCGGGGTTTTTCCCTTCGGTCAGTTGTGGCTGCCTGATGCTCACTCAATTGCTCCTTCCCCAATCAGCGCCTTGTTAAGTGGTGTAATGATTAAAACAGGGATATATGGAATTATACGAACATTTTTCTGGATGGTACCTCATGATGGTAATACTATCAATCCTCTTGTATGGGGCGCTATTATTGCAACATTTGGTGTGGTAACCTTATTTATTGGGACCTCGCAATCGTTAAAGCAAAGCGATGCAAAACGCCTGCTTGCCTATAGCTCCATTGGGCAGATAGGATACATCGTTCTGGCTATAGGAGCAGGTTTATACATGTATCACAGCAGCAATATGTTTGTAAAGATGCTTTCATTTGTTGCTATCATTGGCATTCTGTATCATGTTCTTAACCATGCAATATTTAAGGGATTGTTGTTCCTTACCAGCGGTAGCATACTGTACGAGACAGGAACAAAAGACTTAAATAAATTGGGCGGACTTATGACATTCATGCCAATTAGCGCTGTCATAGCCGGAATTGCATCGTTGTCAATAGCAGGAGTTCCCCCCTTTAGCGGATTTGCAAGCAAATGGACCATAATTTCGGCAACTCTGCTGGGGGGCAGTCAGGTTTTCTTCCTTGTATTGTTTGGCATCATGGCTCTTTTTACCAGTGCGTTAACCCTGGCCTGTTATGTTAAATTCTTTGGGATGTCGTTTGCCTCCACCGGTGTTGAATGGAATGGTGACCATAAACCTCATGAAGTTTCATGGAAGATGTTGCTGCCCAAATGTGTACTGGCAATTTTGTGTATACTTCAGGGTATAATACCGTTTGTTTATTATGATACTTTTATTAAAATATTTAAATCCTCATCGGGTTCAATTATTCAGCATGCATTTGCTGAGCTATCCACACAGAACTATATTTTCACAAATGCCTATGGTGTTACCGTTAATGTCCCGGGTATGCATTATGCAAATGCTGTTGCCGTTCCTCTTGTGATGATAGTTATTATAATCATAGGGTTTGCCGTGGCATACATGGTGAGGAAGAGTGCAGGTGCACAGGAGAAGGTAATGCCAACATGGCTATGCGGCTATCAGGATCTTAATAATAATAACAGATATAAGGATAAACACATGTTTGCAGCATTAAAGTCCATCCTGTGGTGGACAGGTGGTAATGTTAAATAACACAACATTAAGTACGAGGTAGAATATGCCATCGATAGATCAAATAAAAAGTGAATTAACGGCAAAGTTTAAGGGCTCATTGAAGGGTTTTGACACGCCACTGCCAACACGCTTGTTTGTTGATGTGGATAAAAACAGTATACGCTCTCTGTGTAATGCGGTTGTTGGTATGGGAGCTCGATATCTGGTAAGCATTGGATATGACAATATAGCACGTGATAATACATTGGGATTGGTACATACCTTTAGCTTTGATAACGATAATGTTTTTTGCTGTGTTCGCACAAAGGTGCCTGCTGATAATCCTGTATGTGATTCTATAACCCCTGATATTCCAAACGCAGGGTGGTCAGAGCGAGAATATATGGACCTCCTTGGTATGAAATTTGAGGGACATCCAAAACCCAAACGGCTTATCCTTGCTGATGACTGGCCAGCTGGTATTTATCCCCTGCGAAAGGAGGTGCCATGGAATTTGATGCCTCCAGCAGCTGAAGATGTTGCCTACCAGCTAGATGAGGCACCGGAAGGATGTACAACGGTACCCATTGGGCCATTCCATCCAACCTTACATGAACCTGCTCATTTTGCAGTATATGTTGATGGTGAAACAATAAAGGGATGTGATTATCGCGGTTTTATGACACACCGTGGTATTGAAAAACTTTGTACAACACAGGTAACCTATAATGAGGTGCCATTTATTGCCGAGCGTATATGCGGGATTTGCGGTTCAGTTCATGCAACATCGTATTCTCAGGCTGTTGAGCTTGCAGCAGGCATAACAATATCGCGCAAGGCGGAATATATACGCACATTCATGCTGGAGCTTGAAAGAATACATTCACACCTGTTGTGGCTTGGTGTTGCAGGACACTTAATAGGATTCGATACCGTGTTTATGCATTCGTGGCGCGTTCGTGAACCGGTAATGTGGCTTGCAGAAAAGATTACCGGAAATCGTAAAACCTACGGGATGATCATCATTGGTGGTGTGCGAAGGGATATACTTCAGCATAAAGATGATATTTTAAATGTAATGAATACGGTAGAGAAGGAACTTATTGCAATAAAGAATGCAATTGTTGGTGATACGGTCATCCACCGAAGGACAAAAGGCGTTGGATACGTTTCGACAGAGGATACAGTCAAATGGAGTCTGGTTGGTCCTGTTGCTCGTGCACGTGGAGTTAATATCGATACCAGGCGTGATCACCCCTACGCAGCGTATGATGCGGTGAAGTTTGATGTGCCCGTGGTTGATACCTGTGATGTATGGGGAACGCTGCTTGTTCGTATTCTGGAAACCTTTGAGTCAATTAAGATAGTACGGCAGGTACTGAACGATATGCCTGTTGACGAACCATTATTATATGAATTTGATGAGCCAATAAAGCCACTAATCCATTCCATAGCTGCGGTTGAAGCACCACGCGGTGAGGTGGTACACTATCTCATCACCGGTGAAGAAAACAGAGCCGACAGATGGCGGGTACGTGCCCCCACGTACCCTAATTTGCAGGGTGTTCCGCTCATGTTGCTGAACAATCAATTAGCCGATGCACCCATTATCATTGGCAGTATAGATCCATGTTTCTCATGTACTGACAGGATGGCACTTGTTGATCTTACAACAGGGAAACATGAGGTGTTGAACGGTGAACAGTTTGAAAAACTATCACGAAGTAAAAAAGGGTAAGGTAGGTGTTATATGGATATTCTATTAATACTGCTTAACATTATATTGTTTTTAGGGCTGGCACCATTGTATGAAGGAATAATACGAAAGTTGACGGCAAAGATACAGTCCCGGCAGGGGCCACCTATCTATCAGCCATATTTAGATATTATGAAGCTATTGGGGAAGGATAACCTTGTTAGTGGCAACTGGGCATTTAAGCTGGCGCCAATGATGGCATTTGCAGCCGTTACTGCGGTAATAACCATAGTTCCCATAGGATTTAAACCTAACTATCTTACCCATTATGCGGATATAATCACCATTGTGTATTTGCTTACGTTAGCAGGGATTTCTATATTATTGGGAGCGCTTTCAAGCAAAAATGCCTATGCGATGATTGGGGCAAGCCGTGAGATGGTAACCATGATAATGGTAGAACCAATCTTAGCAATGACATTTATTTTGGGTGCGGTTAAGATGAAAAGCCTTGCTATAGATGCAAGTATGTTCAGTGTGCTTTCAAATGGGTATTCGTGGTCGGTGGTGCTTATGCTTGTAGTGTATGTAATGGCATTACAGGCTTTTGTTGCACGACAGCCATTTGATATCTCTGAAGCTGAGGTAGAGATTCTGGAAGGGCCATTTATTGAATACAGTGGTCCCAACTATGCTCTATTTAAATATTCCATGATGCTAAAGCAGATGTTCTATGCAGTACTGTTTGTGACAGTGTTTATGCCGTTTTTGTTTACCGGTATATTTATCATCGATGTATTATTGCAGCTTATAGCAGTTGCAGTTGTGTTTGCAGTCATAGCATTGTTAGGGTCTACCAACCCGCGGTTGCGAATTGATCAGGCGGTGAAATATTACGCAGTGCTCATTGGTATTTCACTGTGTACCATAGCGATGAGTGTGTATGGAATATAATTCTAAAACATAAGGAGTACGATCGTGTGGCTTACAAGTAAAATAAAACAGCTTTTTGTGGTGACAAAACCAGGGACGGTAACATTAGCCTATCCATTTGATCCACGGCCTGTTCCGGAAAATTTTAGGGGTCAGCCATATTGGGATCACCATAAATGTATTGGATGTGGTGGATGCGCCAATCATTGCCCAGCGCGTACAATATTGGTGCGCGACTTATGTAATGAGATCAGGGTAATGGTGTATGATGGTTCTCGATGCACTTACTGCGGACGTTGCGCAGACCTCTGTCCTGAAAAAGCTATAACGATGACCCCGGAGTATGAATTAGCAACCAATGATAAACGGGATGTTAATGAAACGATGGAACTTTTTATGCTTACCTGCCAGCGATGTGGCAGATGCTTTGATCATGAAATAAAAAATGCAATTGATAGGCTGACATATCTGGGATATAGATATGATAACCTTGAGGTGAGAGCAGTTATCCCTGTATCAACTCAAGTATTTGATAAAGATATGTACGAAAAAACCATGACCTATAAAAGACCCGGGAAGATAGGAGAATAGTTATGTTTGCTAAATTATCAAAAAAGGCATTCCCAAAATCATTATGGGTGTATCACTGCAATTCCGGTGCATGTAATGGGTGTGATATTGAGATATTGAATATACTGACGCCATATTATGATGTTGAACGTTTTGGCATCAAACTGGTTGCTTCCCCACGGCATGCTGATGTAATGCTTATATCAGGAGCTGTTACACGTCCAACCTTTCCGCTTGTAAAAAAAGCTTATGATGCAATGCCATCTCCAAAGATTGTTTTTGGGATTGGCTCATGTGCTACAGGTGGTGGATGCTGGTTCGATACCTATAATGTAACGGGGGGTGCTGATAAAGCAGTACCAGTAAATTATTTTATTCCCGGATGTCCTCCCCGGCCAGAAGCAATTATTTATGGAGTTGCGCTGGCACTGGGTCTTGTGGATAAAAAGGCTGCACCTGTTGAGTTGAAACAGATAGAATTTCCTATCGATATATATCAACGGACCAAAGCATGGGAAGAAAGAAATGTTATTTATCAATTACTCTATGACTAAAATTTGAAATGGAGTGCACACAATGGCTAAGAAAATATTATTAGTTGATGATGACAGGGATCTGGTTGAAAGCTTGAAGCAGGCTCTGGTGATGAATGGTTATGAAGTGGAGGTTGCATACAGTGGTGCAGAAGGGTTAAAAAAGTTACTATCGTACAAACCTGATTGTTTGATTCTGGACGTCATGATGGAAACTGACACTGCTGGTTTTGAGATATCATATCAGATCAGGAGTAACCGGGAAACTTCTAAATATAAAGATGTTAAAAATGTACCTATCATCATGCTTACTGCTATCAATCAGGTTACCAATTCTCGATTTTCGTTAAATGAAGATCAATCGTTCCTACCCGGGATAAATGATTTTCTTACAAAACCTGTTCGCATTGATGAGCTTTTAGATAAAATTAAGAAATATGCATGAGTTTACAGTGATGTGCATATAGTATCAAATCAACCTGTTTACAATCGCAAAGCCGGAATATCATATTTGATGTTCCGGTTATTTTTCTGTATGCGAATAGTTTTGTTTCTTATGGGTATTGTTAACAGTCAATGGAACCAATATTTATTAGTGGCCGCGGGGGTATGAACATTAACATTTTCCAATATCCGTTAGTAATTGTGTAACAATGAAAAAGGATTGCATAAAAATGCAATATAATTTATGGTATTCAATAATAGTAAATAATAAATAATAGTCCTGCAATGAATAAACGATTTGCATCACAGATACGCTTTAAGCTGTTCATTAGTATATTGTCAATAGTGCTGCTCTCGGGTGTACTATCGACGTTTATAGGTATACGAACTATTCAAAAGCATGTTGTTGGGCAGGCATTTGACACAGTTTTGAAGGATCTGGATACAGCAGATTTTATTTATACCAGCAGAGTAGCTCTTAAAAGCAAGATGTTAAAGCATATTTCTTTGCTGGAATATATTCAGATAGCTATCCTGCACAATGACAGAGCAGTTTTGAGGAGTAAATGTAAGGAAATTCAGCAAGAATTGGGAATAGATATTGTCAATATCACCGACGCACAGGGTAAAATTATAGTAAGAGCAAACAACGATAGTTATGGAGATGATGTATCTGATGATAATCAAGTTTCGTATGTGTTGAAGAATAAAATCCCATGTGAAGGTACAGATGTAGTATTATATAAGCATCTTGAACGGGAAGGCGAATCCATTGCAAGCAAGGCTATTATAAAAATTATACCAACACCAAAATCACGAAAGGTGCAGCGAACAATCATAAAAGATGCTCTGACAATTAGTGTTGCAATACCAATTTTTCATAACAATAACTTTATTGGAATTATATATGGTATCAGAATACTGAATAACTATAATGGGATAGTTGATCAGATTAAACAGCTTGTATTCAAAGAGGAAAAGCTTGGTGGTTTAGATGTTGGCACATCAACAATATTTCTGGATGATGTACGGGTTTGTACCAATGTAAAAAAACCTGATGGGACAAGGGCAATCGGAACATTATTATCAGAGGAGGTATACAATAAAGTAATATTGCAGGGTAAGCTGTGGTGGGATAAAGCATTTGTTGTGAACAACTGGTATATCTCTGCATACAAACCTCTTTTGAATATATATGGCAAACCGGTAGGTATTCTTTATGTAGGCATTCTGGAAAAGAAATTTGATGAGATAAAAAAAAGTTCTACTCTGAATTTTGCATTTACAACAGCGCTGATTGCAATCATTGCTGTTGGCATTTCACTGTATCTATTAAATATAATTATTCGGCCAGTGAGGACACTGGTTAAAGCTTCTGAGTCGGTCATCAATGGGAATTATGATACACATATTGAAATTGAAACAGAGGATGAAATTGGATACCTGTGTTATACATTTAATCAGATGATTGATGCCATAAAAGAGCGCGACAAAAAGTTGAAAGAACAAACACAGGACCAGATTTTACAATCTGAAAAGCTGGCATCGCTGGGGCGGTTGGCTTCGGGGATAGCTCATGAGATAAATAATCCGCTCACAGCAATTTTAACCTACAGTTCACTGCTTCTGGAGGATCTTAAAGAGACTGATTTTGAAGAGGATTTGCGCGTAATCATCAAGGAAACCTTGCGATGTAGAGATATAGTGCGCAATATTCTGGATTTTGCCCGTTCCACCAAACCTGATATCAAACGTACCAATGTTAATAACCTCATAAATGAGGTTTTGTTAATACTTGAAAAACATGTTAATTTCCATAATATTGCTATCAACAAGTATCTTGATCCTGATGTCCCGGATATGTTTATTGATGAAAATCAATTTAAATCAGTGATCAATAATTTAGCTATGAATGCTGCTGATGCTATGCCACAGGGTGGTACGTTAACCGTTCAAACCAAATATAATTTTGGGAATGACAGCATATCTATCATCGTTTCTGATACTGGTGTTGGTATCAAAGAGGAGCATCTTGACAAGATATTTGATCCCTTCTTTACAACGAAGGAACAGGGCAAAGGAACAGGTTTAGGATTGGCTGTTACCTATGGTATTATCAAGCGGTACCACGGCAATATCAATGTTCACAGCGAAGTGGGAAAGGGGACAGTATTTACCATAACCTTCCCATTGTTAAAAAATAAGGAAGAATACTCAGAATATGATAAATCAAAATAGGTACTAACTATGAAAGACATTATAGCAAAAATATTGATAGTAGATGATGAAGATGTAGTGTTGAAAAGCTGCCTCAGAATTTTACAAAAGTTAGATTATGAGGTTGACACTGCTTATTCAGCTCAAACAGCACTGGAATATTTACAAAAGAAGAAGTATGATATTGTGGTTACTGATTTAATGATGCCTGGTATGGATGGATTGCAGCTATTGAACGAAATAAAAAAGCTCTATCCTGATACTGTTGTTGTCATCTTTACAGGGTTTGCAACAGTAGAAACAACCAGGCAGGCGTTGAAGGCTGGCGCATTTGACTATATTCCAAAGCCATTTACCCCTGATGAGTTGCGCACAGTTATTGAAAATGCAGTTAAGTATTGTAAAAACAGCAATCAAAAGTAGCTGGTTTTTTAGTTTATTATAATGAATATTCTTGCATCAGTCGTTCGTAATGGCGTGTTCTTTCCTCATGCTGGCTCATAATTTCTTCAAGCTTATCATATAAAGCAGATAGTTGTTTTTGAATCTTGCTGATCTCTATGGAAAGTTGCTGGATGTCATCACTTTTTTGTAACTGTGATGCATTGATAATTTCTTCGTTAAGAATTTTTAAAAGATTTTCATGCTGTGTAATTTCCTGCTCTATCGATGATACTGTTTCCTGCAATGGTTTGCATTCATTTTGTTTTTCCATCAATAGTTGTGAACGGATACGCCGCAATTCTTTTTTATTCAATTTTTGCTCATTGATATTTTCATATTCTTTCTTAACAGGTTCACTCTCGTTTTCCCATCCGATAGTTTCTAAAAAACGTTGATAATCGCCTTCAAATATGGTGATAGTGTTTTTTTGAAAGATGATACATCGTTGTGCCAGGGCTTTGAGCAGTAGTTCGTTATGAGTTACCAGTATAACGGCACCGTCAAAACTATCTATTGCCGCTAACAGCGCATCACATGCTTCCATATCAAGGTGATTCGTTGGTTCATCCAGAATGAGCAGGTTAATAGGTTTAACCAGTATTTTTCCTATAAGAACACGACTTTTTTCGCCACCTGAAAGAACTGAGATTGGTTTTAATGCGTCATCACCCTCAAAAAGAAGCAAACCACAAAGGTTCCGGGCAAGTTGTCTATTTTTATCTGGATCGCTTAGCACAATTTCATCTTCAACAGTAGCATTAGGATTAAGCATAATACTATTGGTTTGTTCAAAATAGCCAATTTCAACTCCTGATGCACGAGTAATAATCCCTGATTGTGGTTTCATGGTGCCAGCAAGAAGTTCGCAAAGGGTTGTTTTCCCCTTACCGTTAGGGCCAATGATGCAAATTCTATCACCTGAAGCAATGGACAAAGAAAAATTATTGATTAAAGGCTTTTCGTTATACCCAAAGGTTAACGAGTCAACCTGCATTATATATTTTGCATTATTGGGTTTGTACCTGAATTCAAAATCTAAATTTTTTACCGGGATGAGCTTTTCTCTTTTTTGCATTTTTTCTATAGTTTTAATTCTTGATTGTACAAGATTAGCAAGACGGGCTTTTGCTCTGAAACGTGAAATAAACTCTTGAATTTCTTTTTGCTTACGTTCATCGTTTATTCTGGTTTTTTCATAAATTTCTTCTTCCTGCGCAATTTGTTCATACCATTGTTCTGTGGTGCCCTTGATTTTTTTTATGTGATTACGATGTATACCCAGTGTATGAGTAATTATTGCATCCATAAAACTTCTGTCATGGGTAACAAGTAAAAGCTCACCCCGCCATGACTGCAAAAAACGCGCTAACCATCGTATTGATGTTATATCTAAATAGTTGGTTGGTTCATCCAGTATGAGCATGTCAGGGTTTAGTATCAATGTTTTTGCCAGTTGTAGCCTTACCTGAAATCCACCGGATAATTCAGAAACTCTTTTTACCATATCGTCATTTGAAAAACCCAACCCTGATAGTATCTTCTCGGCTCGCCAGTATTCATGTTGTTCAGATTGGGGAAGCAAAGACAGTGCTTCATCACGTGCTACCATTTTTGTAAAGCTAAGATTCTGGGACATGAAGCCCAGGGTATAATGTCTGGGAATGGTTATAGCGCCTTCATCAGGCTGTTCTGTTCCTGCAATAATCTTTAAAAGGGTTGTTTTGCCAAGCCCATTACGCCCAACAAGTCCAACCTTTTCCTTACTGCCAATAGAAAAGGTCACATCCTCAAAGAGCAATGAATTCCCAAATTTTTTTGAAAGGTTTTTTGCTACTATCATAGTGATATTATTATTTGTGTGAATTCTATTCCGTACTCTTTTCCAAACTGGTTTAATGCGTCAAGGCATTTTTGTTTTATAGCATCAATGGTATGGGTAAATTCCTGCATTGAGCAGGTAGAAGCAATTGTTTCTAATTCTTTGAGAGCCTGGTTGCTCATGCTTGTGTCAAGCTTTTCAAAGGTGAAGAAAGGGGTGTACGGATCCCATAATAAAAATGTTGTTGATACAGTGACTGCATGTCGGGAACTATCGCCAAACGTTATTTCTTTAGTTACTGGAATGCTGTTGCGTTTTTCAACGGGTACAATACGTGCCTGAGAATAAAAAGGAGTAATGCAATGCCAGCCAGGCCGTAACGTTTTGTAATAGTGATGTTTTTTTTCTATTATACATATTGAATCAGCGGGTACAACTTTTACCACTCGCTTTAACACTATGAGCAAACAAAGCGCAATAAGTATGTAGCACAATAACATAACCTACCTCCAATAAAATATTTAAATAATTATAATTAAGAAGCTGCAATAGCAATTAAGGTCACGCAATATCGTTAACCAAAATTTTATAGTAAAACTGAATGCTAATAGTATACAATGATAGTAATTTTTGCAATAATTTCAATAAAAGATTTTTAGTATTTTTTGGCGATAGTCATCCTGAAACGCAGGACGTAATCCTGAATTCATTGCAGGATATAACGTTACTCATATGGATTCCGGAATGACGGCAGTGGCAAAAGAGATTCCGGGTCAAGCCCGGAATGACAGGGGTGCATATTGCTATTTTTGGAAAAATACCAATAAAAATACACTTGAAAATATGGAAATGTTTGTGTATAAAAGATATATATTTGCAGGTAAAAAATATGGAACCCATTGCTGAACAAATAAAGATACTTGTGCTGGATGATGATCCGTTTATTGGCAGGATGCTGACCTCTATGCTTATAGGGTATAATGTCAGGTGTGCTACAACTTTTAATGAATTTCATACTATAATTGAGGAATTTATACCTGATATTGCCATTATTGATCTTTTTTTGCCAGATGCCAACGGGCTTGATGTGTGTAAATGGATACGGAATCAAAGTACGTATGAGGATACAATACTCTATATATTGACATCAAACACTGATGAGCAAACGCTTGTACGGGCCTATAGCATCGGTGTCATGGATTATATCATCAAACCATTCAATAAATTTATATTATTTTCAAAATTGCACCGGTGCGCTCTGATGATAGAAATTAAACGGAAATTGGAAACCTCACTGGAATACCAGAAGGACTTAAAAAAACGTTTGCTCCAGCTTAATGATTTTGTTAAAAAATGTATAACTATAGATGATCTGGATTCACTGGTTGCTCTTATGGTGTACGTCCAGCATATCGTTCCTGTTGATGGGCTATGTGTATTTGCAGTTAATAATAACAAATATACACCATTAGAACTAATACCACATCAACGTTCACCAAAAATTATTACTGCATTATATAGGGCTGCTGCTATAACTAAGAATGACAGCGTTTTGTTTTTCTTTGATAATAAGAACAACATCTATGTTTCACGAATTGCACTGCAGCAGCATGGATTTGTTTTTTTAGTAAAGGAGAAGCAGTTTAATCCTGATGAAAAAAATATGCTCACATTGTTTGCTGAATTGCTAAAAGTAATTATCAGCAGAACTGAAATTCATGATTATGTGCAAAAGCAAAACAGAATATATCAGGAGGAGATATCCAAAGTAAGACAGATCCAGGTTGCGCAGTTGCCAAAATTTAAAAATATTCATGGATTTGAAATTGCGTCTACATTTTTACCTGCAGAAGATATCTCGGGAGATTTTTATGATGGATTTTTTATTAACGGCAATACTGATATTTTTCAGATAGTGTTATGTGATGTGTCGGGGCATGGGGTTGCTTCATCATATATCGGCAATGCCATACGCGCATTAATACGAACTTATAGTAAAGAGAATATATACCCTGCACAGGTGCTGTATAAACTAAATCAACAGATGGCAATAGATGGGAAAGGGCTCTTCTACTATGGTACCATTGTTATTGTTAGATTATATCCTGATGGGAAGATTGTGTATGCATCAGGGGGTCATCCGCCGCTGTACTACTTTAACAGTGCAAACCAGAGTATAGAGGAAATTCAGAATACAGGCCCTTTAGTAGGAATATTTTATAACATAGAGTTTAAAGACTCTATTCTGAACATGAACAGTAAAGACATGCTATTGTTATATACTGATGGAATTATTGAATCCATGGACCCTGAATTGAGAAAATTATATGGTTTTGAGCGTTTAAAAAATAATATTATGGCATTTTCCGGTGAACCTGTTATGGATATGCTGCATTCCATTTGCGGCAGCATGTACGAATTTACCGGCTATGCACCGCTGGAGGATGATGTTACCCTTATCTGTATTAAGAAAACCTAAATTTTTTTAAATGCCTGCAGTCTAAAATCTTCTATTATTTGATGGATATAGTTTTGTATTGTTGCAAGTGCCGAGCGGCATGTCTCGTTGTTAAACAAACTTATTATTTTGTGTTTTTTGTCGCCACGTATATAAAGTTTTGAAAAATTGAGAGGAGTAGTGTCATAGTTATTAAGAATATTGTTTAACCACTCATGTATGGCATGAAGCAAAAATGCGCACTCTTTTAAATATTCATTTTTATTTTTTTCTATTTCAATGCTTTTTACACCATGACGGTTTAATAGTGCAATATGATCTTCTATCCGCTTTGATTCTTTTTCAGATGTACGTCCACAAAGATAGTGAAGCTGTTGTTCAAAATTATACACCGTTGACCTGTCATCAATGATAAGCCATAATACTGGAAAATACAGCTCCAGCAGTTGGTTACACGCACCATACATGTGCATTATTTCAAAATGGGCTTCTGGATGGAATGCTATCTCTGGATAATGGTTGATCCTGGCAGTGAGCTCTTCAATGAGCGCATCAACTTTTGTGCTGAAGCTTGTAGTGTTTTTTTGCTCATAGCGTTGTTTTATTTTTTCAAAGTGTGCAATTTCAGCAACAATAAAAGCCTCCATGTTGATTTTATTACGCAATGCGGTTTGCAAACGCTCTTCAAAGGCATCGACGGAAAACCAGCGGGCATTGTATTTATGTGCGTAATCATTATATTTATTACGCAGTTTTGTAATCAGGGTTTCAATTTCATGATCTGTAAGCATAAAAAATTTATGTTCGATAGTTATTGTTCATTATATAACTGCATGATATCGTATTGTACTGCATTGTATCCATAATGCGATCTGCACAGGATTGAACATTTCATCATAGTGCATCCATGTTCACTTCTTAAACGTGTTGCCATTGGTTATCATCAACAAAGCTGGATAATCTCATTTACAGTGTAAACTTGTCGCAAAGTGATTGCAACAAAAAAATAATTATCAGCGGTATAGCTATTATCGTGCAGTATTGCCCATGAACAGTAACTATCGCCCATGCTATAAAAATATGTTGAAAAAATCGAATAGTACATTACTGTTAATATGCTACGCAGGTAACAATAAAATAGAGGAATACCGTTTGAAAATTTTTACAAAAATGTCGATGAGTATAGCAGGGGATGTAATCATCCTGAATGCTATTTCTAAAATATAAAGGATTGATAGTGAGTACTGTATCCTTACCCGATCAATTCAAGGACCCTTTCAGCTTTGAAACGATACTTTCTTTGCATCAAACTATACTATCCACTAAAACTGCAAAGCTTGATATGACAAATATTACCTTCATAGAGCCATATTCATTGCTGTGTTTGCTGCTCATGGGGCGTAATTATTTACGGCTTACCGGTGAAAGGCTTATGCTGCACCGTGTTCCGCCTCATATTATGCAGTATGCTACAAGGATGGATTTTTTTAAGTATAATATATTTACTGTAGATGAATCGTTGCATGGGAATGCAGGATTAAAACGAAGTGCTTCATCCAGCCGTTTATTGGAAATTATTGAAATCCCCGGGAAGGAAAAAGAAAGCGTAAAGGTTATTGCAAAGGTTATAGCTACATTCCGAAAACGGGCAATCGTCATTTTAAAAAACTGGTTTACCCTGACAACGATAGACCATCTTGTTACTGTTATATCCGAAATATGTCAGAATATTTTTGAACATAGTCTTGATTCAGGGTTTGTTGTCATCCAGAGTTATACCTATATGAATGAACGTATTTTCAGGATTGCTATTGTTGATTCAGGGATTGGCGTTCCCGGATCGTTTGAGCACTTACCCATGGTTTTGAGTTTGTCCAATGCAAAGTTGCTTGAAGCGGTATTGACCACACCATTGTCAAGTAAACGACGCTATGGTTATGGACTATGCCAGGTTAATGCGATAATGGAACAGCTTAAAGGATCAATATTTTTACGATCTGAAAATGCATATATCAGTGTGCTGCACCATAAGCGTGCGGCAAAGGGAAGTTATATTTTCTTAAAGGATGACTGCCCAACATTCCCGGGAACACAGTTTTCAATAACACTTGCTGGATAAATGCATGATTGTAGAAATAAAAAAATTAGCGCAAGGCATTAGCGTAACCCGTAAAAGTACGGATCTATTTACACGCTATGTTGGAAGATTGCTGTTTCAAAAGATTATAGAAAAATTGCAACATATTGCTCCCCACGAGGTTGTCATCATAGATTTTGACGGCATACGAGCAGTTGATGCTTCCTTTGTTGATGAATGTCTTGTCCCTCTTGTAAAACTGTCGCAAACAAATGAAACTCCTTTTTATGGTAAACTTATCAATATAAGTGACAATGTTGAATACATTGTGGGTCAGGTAATCAGTATGGAGAAAGAACATGAACGATATATTCTTATGACCGATAGACTATGTAAAAACGGATGCCATGCTCTGGGGAGGCTTTCTGAAATTGAAAAAGACATTATTGAATATTTTGTTATCAACAGACAGGCTACATCTGATGATATTGCTTCTTTTTTGCATTTGTCCAGAGATGAGGCAAACACTGTGTGTTCAAATCTTCATAAAGCAAGAGCTATCAGAAAAATAGATGACAGTTATGTTTTTTACTGCGTTTAGTAAAATACTTGATTAATAATGCCTTTATATATAGTATTGAGTTAAAAAGTGACGCTCCATTGCAGGCGATAGCTCTTGCAATAACGGCATTTATTTTTTGATACTATAATAGAATGATACGCTATGAAACAGATAATTAAAAAAAAAGATTCAGGAGAAGATGATTCGCTGTTTGGATTGCTGGCTTCATATAAAAATCTTTACAGTTATATCACTGTAATTGAATCGCCAGAACAGGATATCATAGCTATTATCATAGCTAAAAATCCATCGTCATTTGATGAATTAGTAAAAAGTAAATACCAGCAATTTAAACCAATGAGAAGAATAAAAATAGGTGTTACAAGGTTATTTATTAAATACATAACGCCCGAATTTATTATTAAATATTTTGGGCCATTGCTTGGTATAAAAGTTCCAGAAAATAAAGTACACATTATTAATAATCTTGAAAGTGGTTATTTTGTACTGGAGATACCTGGTAATTATAAAGAACAGGTAATACAATGTATAAAACGCATTGTTAACCTGACACCACAAAAAAAATATGAAATAATTGAAAAAAGTTTAGCTGATGAAGAGGTAATAATATAGATGCCGGACGATAAGCAATATGATTCTTTGAGTGATCAGACCCAGCTTATTAATAGAGCTTTACAATATACCAATGGGAATCTGGAAAAGGCCCAGCAGATGGTTGCAGGGATTTTTCAGGATGTGGCGGTAATAAAAGGAAAATTTAAAGCCAGTAAAGTTGGTGCATTCTATGTGTTTCTCAATATTGAAAGCAATTATATTATTAATATCAATGCGATAGTTACTACCTATACTGATATATATAATAAAATACGTATCTTTGATAGGTGGAAGCAATTTTATGCCATGTTTGGTGATATTGCTGCCGAATTAGGTGCTTCAGGAGGCGAGTCATCAAAGTTTGCCAATCATTTAGCTGATGCAATTGAAGGATATAATATCTATGAACCAATTAAAACAGGCAATATGCAGTTAGTGTCAGAGCTTTTTGAGGAGATAATTGGCAAATATTTTTCAATGAATGCTGACTGTCAAATAGAGATAGACAGGACGACATCACTTGAACTTGAAAATGAAGATATTCCCATGGAGTTAATGGATAGACAGAAAGCTGATGAGGCAATATTAACCCCTGATGAAATGAAAATGCGCGAGATAGAATCACAGGTTGAATATATTATTCCGGGTTCGGTCATTGTATCACCTGTTAAGGGAAAATATATAAATGACATTAAGCAGGGTGAAAAAATTTCTGTAATGCTTACAGGAAAGGATCCCGTATCAGATAGAATAGCACGCATGTTTAATGCTATAACAAGTGATGGTGAATATCTGCCTGTCAATGCCCGCATAAAAGAAAAATTTCCTCTTTCCAGTGGCGGTTATGCTATCTATGCACTTGTAGCAAAAAATGTAATGGTTAAAATAATTGAAGAAGAAAACGTAAAAATTGATATCGAAAAGGTAGAACAAAAAAAAGAAGAAAGCAATGAAAATATGTTATTTATTTACGTAGCTCTCCTTCTTGGTTTATTATTCATATCTGCCCTCATAGTATTTGCCTTAATATGATAATTATTACATATCAATATTGTATTTCTTCATTTTAGCCTTTAAAGTATTTCGGGCTATATCTAATACACGGCTTGTCTTCTGAAGATTCCAATTAGTTAATTCTAAAGTATGCAGAATATAATCACGTTCTATTGCATCAATAACCTCCTGCAGTGTTTTGTAATCGGGAGGTAGATAGGGAGATTTTTTTCTGCCCCTGCGGGAGCTGATTTGTATCACGTGCTTTTCTTTTATGCCAGCCATAGAGAACTCCTTGCTCATCAAAAAAATTTAAATTACTAATATACAAAATATGTAAAATGATATCTAAAAAATGTCATATATTAAACTATAGTATGACTGGTTCAGCTTAAATCATTCCCATAAAAATATTCAATACATTTTTTATATTATTAAAAAAATATTTATATTTTGATATAATTGTTTTCTGGAATAGTCTTATAATAAATAATAGACATAATATTAATAATGTTAATATATTGCGAAGTATTACTGCTGATGAAAAAACAGGTTATACCGCTTGCTTATTGCTGTAAAAACTGCCACTCATTCTGATGTAAAGTTTAACACTTTTTGAATCTTTTCAAACTGTGAATATGTTATAGTACAGGTATCATGTTTTATCCAGAATATGTACCACTGGATAAATCATAAAAAGAACAAAATAGTGGTAAAACTGTTGTTACACGAAGCTGATTTGAGGAAAAAGCAATTGTAGGGAAGAAACTGTGAAAAAAACATAAAACTGTTGCATTATTTTCAGTATGATATTCATATTGTAGCAATTATAAATAATTTGTAACGGTGTGAACCTATGATTGATATTTTTTTAAAAGGCGGGCCGGTAATGTGGCCAATACTTTTTTGTTCAATACTATCGCTTGCAATCTTTTTTGAGCGGTTATATATGCTCATGAAATCACGCAGATATGTGTGGGGGGCAATTGCCCGGTATAAGGTAGAACCGTTAACAGATGAAGGTGACAGTGCATCATGCAATGGGATTGTAAAAGATCTACTGTCATATGCAGATAATTACAGCAGCAACACATTGCATGATATTGAACACAGGATGTATCGCTTTGCAACAGTTTTTATCCAGGGTTTAGAAAAGCGCCTCAACTGGCTGGCAATCATAGGCAATGTTGCACCACTGCTGGGATTATTGGGAACAGTGACAGGGATGATACGGGTATTTATGGCTATACAAAATATGCAGGGGCAGGTAAATCCTTCGGCGCTTGCTGGCGGTATATGGGAGGCACTTATCACCACAGCATTTGGACTTATTGTTGCCATACCAACACTTGTTGCATATCATTATTTTGAAGATCGAATAGATGAGATGGTAAATGCAATAAAAGATATAATCCATGTAATACTGGAAAATAAACACGAGTGTTAGCTGTGGATATTGAACGGAGAAAAAAGGTTTCAGTTGAGCTTAACATAGCGCCGCTTATTGATGTGGTCTTTCAGCTTCTTTTATTTTTTGCGCTTACAACATCATATGTAACCAATCCCGGTATAGAAGTAGCGTTACCAAAGGCTGCATCAGCCGTTCCCGTACAAAAAGAACATATTGAACTGTATATTACAAAAGATAATGCTGTATATTGTAATAATGAAAAGGTAACTATGGGTAGTTTAAGAAAAAGGCTGGAAAATATGCCCTCGTTATCTAAAACAGTAATCCTGAAAGCCGATAAGAGTGTAGAGCTGGGGATGGTGGTGCAGGTCATTGATGTGGTTAAGCAAACTAATATAAAAGATCTTGTGATAGCAACAACGCAAGAGGAATGACAATGGTGAGTGGGCAACAGAATATATTAAAAGTGACGTTAAGCATTTCAATCTGCATGCATAGTGCTGTGCTTTTTTTTACATTTCCAGCAATTCAATCAACAACCCCAAAGGAAGAGTTAACAGTAACCATCCATGGTCAGACTGTATTGCCCTATGTGGAAAAAGCCGGGGATACAACACGGTTAAAAAAAAGTACCACGCCCAATAGTCCCGCAGAATGTCATGAACAATCAATCACAGCAGCACAAAACTACACAATTTCAGGTCAGGATAGTGAAGAAGTTATGATGCAGTATACCGACATGATACGAAGTCGTATTCAGCAGGCACTTATATATCCTTCGACTGCACGGAAAGACGGCATAGAAGGTAAAGCCTATGTGAAATTTGTAATAGATAGTGCAGGGAATGTACTGTCGGTTGCGATGGTGAAATCATCGGGATGTGCTTTGTTGGATGATGAATCAGTGAAGGCTATATACAGGGCATCACCTTTTCCACGTATTCCTGAAAACCTCAATAAAAAATCACTATCGTTTGTTCAGGGTTTAACGTTTACCCTTAAATAATGGTTTTGTAATTGTTTGCCAATGCATGGTAATATCCTGTGATTAGCTTTTTTTCATCAATCCAATGACCTCGGTATGGTGGGTACACGGAAACATATCAATCATGAAAAGCTTTTGCAGGCGATAGTTGCTATCAATAAAGCTTCTGACGTCGCGAGCAAAGGTAACAGGATTGCATGAAATATAGACTATCGTTGCCGGGTCCATAGCTATGATGGTTTTACGTCCCTTCCTGCTTATACCCTGACGTGGAGGGTCGATAATAACGCAATCCGCACAGTTTGTATACGGATGGTAGTTCTCGATAGTTGTTGCATAAAAATTGCATGGAATAGTGTTGATTGTTGAATTCATTTTTGCAAATGTAATGCTCAATGTATTTGAATCTATGCCGGTGCCTTCCATTCGTTTTGACATATAAAGGCTGAAAAATCCCACGCCGCATCCAACATCTAAAAAGTGTGTAGCATTGTCGGTAAGCTCATTGACAATGGAAAGCATTTTCCCGCGAAGAAACCTATTTGCCTGGAAGAAAAGCTGTGGATTTCGCTTATAAACGATACCCTGTTCAATCTCGGTGATGACATCATTGGGGTCAGAGCCTATTTTATTATAGTGATCAACAGCAATCCTGATGGCACCGGAATTTTTTTTGCCAGTAACTATCGCCCTATTAATGTCATTGTGTACGAGCAGGCAGCCCGTTTGTGGTAATGGCTGTATGACATGAGAGTCTTTTTTAAAAAATCCAATATCCGCTCCGTTTGATTGAAATGTTGCGTGGCTTCGGTAGGCAAAACGTTGCGAGGCAATGATTTCTATACCGGGGACGCTCTGTATGGGTATCCCACCAATTCTTTGCAGTGTGTTTATAAAAAGATTTTTTTTAAGCGATAGTTCCTCTTCATAGGGAATGTGTAAAAAATCACAACCTCCGCAGCAGGCAAACGCAGGGCACCGGGGTTGGATACGAATTGGCGAAGGGTTAACAATATCAACAATCCTGGCAAATGAATAGGTTTTTGTACTGTTTATAATTTCAACAGTAAGGACATCGCCAATGGCGCAGTATGGTATAAAGACGGCTTTATTGTGTAAAAAACCAATACCAAAACCGTTATTGGCATAACGCTGAATAGTGAGTGCGTGAATTGTTGTGCTCATATATAGATACTGGATAACTATTGATGGTAAAAAGATATCATGCTATACCTATGCAATTGTCCAATGATGATTACATAGTATAAGGATACTGTTGGAAGTTAGGGATCAATATTCAATTAAAATTTGTGAATATATGCTCTGACCCCTTGTAGATAGTGTTTTTTCAAAAAAAATCGCAAAAAGTATCAACAAATACACCAATTCTTTTTAATATTTTCTATCTCCGGCGTTATGTATAGTAGGGATGTACATTATAATAAAAACACGGAGGAATACCCATGGCACGGAAATTGCGCGTACAACTGCCCGAGCACACCTACCACATCATGAGCCGCTGTATCGAGTGGCGTGATATGATGCAGGAGGAGTACTTTAAAGCCTGTTTTGTCGACATATTGAACAGAACAAAACAAAAATATG
>Ga0116145_1000549_pt1 | contig 43989 bp, 36 predicted proteins | sample AD_JPNHG1_MetaG_FD_89747 | JGI IMG/M metagenome (GOLD analysis project Ga0116145, IMG submission 89747) | Active sludge microbial communities of municipal wastewater-treating anaerobic digesters from Japan - AD_JPNHG1_MetaG | ecosystem: Engineered > Bioreactor > Anaerobic > Digestate | place... | reverse complement strand
GTATATTGCCCAATTCGCCGTTGGATTCCCTAAAATAATAAACTATAAAAAAGAAGATTTATCTAGGCCTAAAGAATTTATATACTACAGAATAGCTGAAGTTCTTTCAGAATGCATTAAATTTATTGTCCAGTATAAACGAAAACTTAGCTTAGCAGAACGTATCGACCAACATCAAATGAAAATAAGGCTCCTGTAAAAAAATATGGGAATGCCAATAATTTCAGTTTTTCCTCTTGACAAGCTGAAGGAGGCTTGCAATTTCGCCTAAAATTTATTATGGAGTATGCAATGAAAAACACAATCCTAATCCTCGTATTATCAGTCTTGCTAATCTGCCTCTATGCTACAGACAATGCTATGGGGAAAGACGAAGAAATGGAGATAAAGGTTCGCGAAGACAAGTTAGGTGATATGCTCTTGGTGGGCGTGGAAAGCATCGATCCCATGGAAAGCGAAGCTTATATGCAGATGTGGACTAAATTCTTTGAAATTGATGAACATATTGCAGGTATCGTCGGTAACACTTATTATGGCATCAGTTATATGTCCCAAAATGCTAAAGGTGAAGATACCTGGGGCTACATGATTGCAGCTCAGGTGAAAAGCCTAGATAAAATCCCCGAAGGTATGGTCAGTCGTAAGATTCCAGCACGCAATTACCTAGTGTTTGAACACAAAGGGCCAGTAGAGAACATTGCTAAAACTTATGCTTACATCTATGGAACCTACGCGCAAAGTGGAAAACATAAATTTCTCTTTACAGAATCACTTGAGCGCTATGATCATCGCTATAAAGACGGGTCTGAGGACTCCATAGTGGAGATCTGGGTACCGGTGAAATAGGAGCTCTCTGCTTTATGAGTTGATAGCACTGTCGTAATGCAGAATTCCGATCCTGCGAGGAAACTCCATTCTGGATACAGTTCTTCAGCAACCTAGGTTTTTTTGAAATCTATAACTTTACAACTCATAGAACTTGCCCGCTACTCTAAAAGAGCTAAAAGATATTTGACAGTTTTCCTGCTCCTTCGCAAACATACTCAACCATCCTTTTTTTCATATTGAGGTATTATGTCAAACACTTCTGAAATCAGATTAGGTAGCATTATGGATAGTGAAAATGAAGGCATCAATGAACCCTTACTGATCTTGATTGGTGGAGCTCCAGGAACAGGTAAGAGTTCAGTGGCCTCCCAGCTTTACTGTAGATTGAAAAACAGCGTATGGCTTGATGGTGATGATCTATGGCGGATGAATCCTTTCCTGGTAACTGAGGCTCGTAAGGAAATGATACTAAACAACGCGGCCTTCGTGTTGTCCTCATTTATCAGAGAGTCTTTTTCTTACATTATCTTTTCCTGGGTGATGCATGAACCTGCCATCGTCCAGCGGTTGCTCGAGAAGATATCCATCCGGCAGTACAGGTTGCTGCATTTTAACCTATTGTGCAGTGAGTCAACATTGATGCAGCATATTTCTACCACAGACCGTGATCCCGGATTGTGTCTGGAGCGCTTGAGATCCATCCAAGAAAACTATCCCGATGCTGTAGATATAGACAAAATGAGTGTGGAAGATGTTGTGCAATGCATTCTGAAGTATATCCAGGCAAGCTAGCAAAACTGACGAGAAAGATCATTTGAAAAAACCCTAGCACAATCAGCAAGCCTATCCCCAGAAGGACAAAAAATATCGCGGTAAGTAAAACTAAGAGTATTCAGCGAATTGCGTTTCCCCATACTTCGAAAGCCTCTCAGATCCAGAGCAAAGGCTTATGAACTGCTTTGGATGATGATTTCGGCACTATGACGATCGAAATGATCTTGTAGATTTCCAGCTTTTCCTTCATAAGCAACCTGGAGATCCTAATATCGGGCAATTTCAGTTCCTTCACCTGAGTGTGGAAGTTCAAGCTTAATTGAGGGATCAAATGTGCCATGTTTGAGATTATGAAACTGAGTTATTCCTACAGGTAGATCTAGGCAAAGGTAGATCTATACAAGGCTATAGCTACTTTGAAAAGTCTGCCTAGCACCATTTTGATTACCGCTTGCAATTGTCCTAGTACAACAGCCATATGATCCTACCTCTATGGATGTTGAGTATACAAATCCTCAGTACTGGTACATAGGAGTAAATGGATGAGCATTACACTGAGAAAAAGGTATAGATGGAGTTGTAGTACAATTATTCGTTTTGCCGGACATCCAGAGCCTTCCTGCTAATCAAAGCCTTATCCTCACTCTCCCCTTTGTCACTACTCACAATTATAGATGTCAGTTTATAATTACAATTAACCTGCTGTTCAATAAAAGGGCTGCGGAAGGCGGATTATTAACGAAATTTCCTGGCCATCAATATCAATATAACGAGATTTGATAACAGTTTTCCCTAAGAAAAGACAAATACAACGATATAGAGGATTGAGAAAGTTTATCAGATTGATACCGATATGGAGGGTGTCTCGGAAAAATTATAAAGTTGCAGGACAGTTCATATCCGCAAATTTATTATGCGATCTTTTTTTGAAGAAATATTTTTGCACATCCATAATCAGGAATAATGGAGTTATTTTCGGTTGTGAAATGGAAACAGCACAATCATAGCGAGCTCCCTGAAAAGAAATAATTAACTATCTCTTCTATTAAGGAGATTTTACTGAGATTGGCAGAATGAAAATAATGCTAATTTCGTTTGGACTTACCAAGATTGTTTAACAAGGAATATCTAACACTGTCAAAAAGATAGAGAAACAAAGGGTTAGAATTTTCTCTAACAATTAGGAAACAGCTGGAAAGAAGAAAAGCAGTTTTGTACTTGACAGTTCTCTCTGGTCAAAAATTAATTAAAAAAAGTTGAATAACTCACTAAGCTGTATACATAACTTTTTGGAAAATGATGATTTAGAGATAAGGAGTAAACAATGCGAAAACAAGTCTGGTTAATTATTCCCCTCATTATTCTGATTGTGATAGGCGGTTGTAAAAAGAAAGCTCATACTCTTCCTGACAAAGAAACCGCAAATGCAATAACAGCGTATGCTCCCATACCTTCTTATAAAGAAGTTTTTCGTTTCTTAGATAAATATCAAGCGAAAGAAATATCTGCAGCTATTCCTGACGAACTGTATAAAACAAAACAGGAAGATGTTCGCAATGCATTTTCTTTGGGAGTAATTTCTGTGGATGCAATACTATCTGCTAAAGGTCAAAATAAAAAACGATTAAATCAATACTATTCTCAGATGTTGGATTTAACATCTGTTCTTGGTTTAGATGAGGAAGTAAATCAAATTAGTCCTAATTTGAAAAAACATATTAACGAAGGACAGTGGTTAGAATTGGAAACTGCAATAGATGCTCATAAAAAGAAGGTTGAAGATATATTCTGGGAAAAAGAGATCTTTGATTACTACACTTTACTGCAACTCGGAAGCTGGATCGAAGCAACGAATCGTACAGCTTGGCTAATACAACAAAATTACTCTGTGGAGCATACTAGGGCTTTACACCAAAAAGAAGCTTTTCAAAATATAATTGCCAATATGAATAATATCGACTCAGAAGCTATTGTTAATCAACCTGAATTTCAAGAAGTTATGGGTTTAGTACAGCAGCTAAAAGCAATTATCGATGCCGATTATGAAAAGACCTACACTTCTGAACAGCTGGATCAGATTATTTCTCTAACTAATCAGATTAAAGAGACATTTCAAAAGTGAAGATCATGACAATGCTGTTTCATAGTTCAGAACAGATATTTAAACCGTATTTTAGGAACTAAAGGAGCATTATGAAAAAGATTTTATTGGTTTTACTTATGGGGTTGTTGCTGAGCTTTCTATTTGCCAAATCCAGTTTTTTCTGGGTTGAAGATGTTCCCTGGGATGATGGCAAGGCACTGATAATCAAGGCAAATGTTCCTGCTGATACTGTTTATCTGCAAAAAGCTCTTGAGGATGGAAGCTGGCAAACATTATATGCTGGCAAAGGTATAAACCTTGAGTATACAGATAGTGAGCTTAATCCCGATTTAGAATATAGATACCGGTTACTAGTTCCCCGTCCTACTTTTGGTGATAGTATTTCTTTTAAGGCAATAGCGAAACCTATTGAGCAATGGTTCTATTTGCATAAACTCTCCTATCTATTAATTTTGCTGGCTGTTTCTTTCGCTATTGTTTATTATGTGCAAAAAGCCAGGAAAGGAAAGGATTATTATATTCGCCGGATCAACGGCTTAGATAGTATCGATGAATCTATTGGCAGAGCCACAGAAAAGGGTAAACCTATTCTTTTCGTTCCAGGTATTGGCGATTTAGATGATATTCAAACTATTTCCAGTTTAACTATCTTAAGCCATTTAGCCCATAAAGCCGCAGAATATGATACCGAGATTATTGTTCCCTGTAGGTTTTCAATGGTTTTATCTGCCTCTCGAGAAGTAGTAAAAGAAGCATATATAAAAGCTGGGAAACCTGATGCTTACAATCAGGATAGAATTTTTTACTTAACTGATGATCAATTTGGTTATGTGGCAGGAATTGATGGAATTATGGTACGTGAACAACCTGCAGCTAATTTTTTTCTGGGAAGTTTTTATGCTGAATCTTTAATCTTAGCGGAAACCGGATTTAGTACTGGTGCAATTCAGACTGCTGGAACCGCACAGGCCAGTCAATTACCTTTTTTTGTGGTCTCTTGTGATTACACCTTAATTGGAGAAGAACTTTTTGCTGCATCTGCTTATTTATCAAGAGATCCTCAACAACTGGGTTCACTAAAAGGCCACGATTTTGGAAAACTGTTAGTTATCCTTCTTATAGTGGCTGGAGTTATAGCAGAAATGTCTAATTGGCATTGGTTCAAAGCATTTTTTGAGGGGGCACAATGAAGTATAAAGTCCCTCTTATCTTTGCCTTCGTTTGTGGAATTCTGGTAGTTATTTCAGAATTTATCCCTCACCGTCCTTTCAATATGCTAATCACTACTTTACAAGATTGGTTTATGATTATTTCAGGTTTTGCAATTATCTTGGGACAAATAAGTTTGTTTCAAGCAAACATTAAGAAAATCAGAGGGAAAAACCCAGATTGGCCATTTTATCTTGCTGGGCTCATTAGTTTTTCAATTATGTTAATAGTAGGGCTTTTTTGGGGAACTCAAGAGTATAGAGGAATTCTGGGTCATGGAGATAAAATCCAGGCAGCGATTGGAATGAAACCCTTTGATTACCTATTTGCCAATGCCTTTATGCCTCTTTCCTCAACAATGTTTTCTCTTTTAGCTTTTTTTATTGCTTCTGCTGCCTATCGTGCTTTTATTATTCGTAGTTTTGAATCTAATCTATTAATGATTACAGCTGTAATAGTAATGTTAGGAAGAACAAGTTTTGGTGGGATGCTTACTTCTTGGCTTCCACAAGGGCTCTATTTTTTACATTTACCCAATTTGAGTGATTTCATAATGGAATTTCCCAATTCCGCGGCTCAGAGAGCTATTTTGATAAGTGCCGCTTTAGGGATTATTGGAAGTAGCTTACGCATTATTCTGGGTATTGAAAGATCTTACCTTGGAGGCGATAAATGAGCGCAAACACAAATTCACAAACCGAGCGCAGAATAATCTACTTAGTTTTGTTAATTGCTGTTGCCCTACCTTTGATTTTTCCTATTGGCTGGAAAACCGAGATCTCCGGTTACACAAAATTAGCATGGGAACTGATTCAAAATACCCCAGATTCTTCAGTTGTGGTTTTCTCCTTTGATTATGATCCTTCTACCCTAACAGAAATTCAACCAATGGCAGAAGCGATGCTGGAACATTCATTTTCCCGAAATCAAAAAATTATAGCTATGGCTCTCTGGCCTCAAGGTGTGCAAATGGCAGATCAGGCATTTACAGAAGCGCTGAAAAAATATCCCGATAAAAAGTATGGAGTGGATTATGTTAATCTGGGCTATAAGGTTGCTGGCATTGTTGCTATCCAAGCAATGGGAAAATCAATGCCAGAAGTTTTTCCTTCTGATCAACGCGGAATAAAATATGAAGATATCCCAATGCTGAAAAAGGTTAAGACCTTAAGAGATGTTGCCTTTATTTGTTCTCTTTCCAGTGGAACTCCTGGTATTAAGGAATGGGTTATGGCTGCTCGGGATCCTTTAGGAACTCCTGTTACAGGGGGAACTACAGCTGTCAGTGCCCCTGGTTTATTACCTTATGTAAATAGCCAAAAACAACTTTATGGTCTACTGGGTGGGCTTAAAGCTGCCTCAGAATATGAAACCCTGATCAATAAAATTGGCAGTGCTACTATTAAAATGGATGCTCAATCTATAGCGCATCTTTTAATTCTGGTGTTTATCATCATCGGTAATATAAAAGCTTTCTATAACAGTAAAAGGAGTGAACAATGAGCGGATTTATGGCTACTTTTGGACTCTGGCTTTCAGTTTTTTTCACCTTAAGCATCTTCAGCTTCCTCTATAAAGATAATCCTTTCTATAAACTCTCCGAACAAATTTTTGTTGGACTTTCCGCTGCTTACTGGCTAGTCTATTTATATTACAGTGTTATGGTTCCCAATCTGTTTAATAAACTTTTTACCGATTTCAAGGGAAACCTGATTTTGCTTATTCCTACCGTTTTGGGTTTGATGATGCTACTGCGCTTAATCCCTAAGACACAATGGCTTAGCAGATATCCTATTGCAATAATGATTGGTACTTCTGCTGGAATCAATATGGTGCGCTATGCTAAAACTGATCTATTGGGACAAATTAGCGCTACAATGATCAATCCTTTTGCTGCTGATAATGTTGTAACAGTAATTGGAAACATACTCCTAATCGTGGGAACTATTTGTGGAGTATATTTCTTTTATTTCAGTAAAAAACAAGAAGGCATAAGAGCAGTTCCCTCCAAGCTAGGAATTTGGTTTTTAATGATTAGCTTTGGTGCTTCTTTTGGTTATACAGTTATGGCTCGTATCTCTTTATTAATAGGCCGGTTGGAATTTTTACTGAAGGATTGGTTGCATATAATTAAATAGTGAGATAGTGAGATGGTGAGGTTGCGAGATAGTGAGATGGTGAGTTGGCAAGATGGAATTTGGATATCGGAATAAATGACATCTTGTCATTTCCTGCCTTGGCTTTATGAACGGATCAAGAAGTTTATGATATATTATGACAAAAGAAACAGGTGAGTTAATGAACGATAATAATTCGGATATGCTCTTCAGCGATGTCTATAATAATGTTTTACCTTTTAGAGACCTGATTCTGCGTATTAGTAAGATCGCTAAAGTTATCCATCAACAAGGATGGGCTGAAGCTAATGCCGGAAATATCTCTATCCGTATATCCAATATGCTAATACCCTTTATCCAGAAAAACGGGTGGGAAAATAACTATCCTTATCAGGACTGGTTTCTTGTTTCCAAAACCGGAAGCCGTTTTCGGGATATGATTGATGAACCGGAGAACTGTTTAATGATAATCGGTGTTGGTAATGAAGAACATTACTTTCCGGAAGATGCAAAACCTACTTCCGAATGGCTCTGTCACCGTAAAATGCAAGAAATGAACAAACATACTAATTTGTCTTGTATTCTTCATACCCATCCCACCGAAGTTATTGCTCTTTCTAATACCTCTTTTTTTATAGATAATAAGAAATATCCCAAATGCCTGAATGAACACTTTTATGAGGCACTTCCAGAAATACGATTTTTCCTTCCCCAAGGAATTGCTATAGCTGATTATGCTCCTCCCGGAAGTTCTGTTTTAGCTAAAAAAAGCTGTAAGAGTATAAACGATAAACAGGCACTTATCTGGGAAAAACATGGTCTCTTGGTTATAGCTGAGAACATAGATATTGCCCTTGACCTTACGGAAGTTATTAATAAAGCGGCTAAACTATGTCTCTTAAAGCTCTTGAAGTCCTGAAGTCTGTAAGCTAAAATTCATCATCATTTTTATAACTTTAACCTTGTCTATAACCACATTTAGCGATAAGGACTTATAACAATGATAAACAACTGGATCATTTGGATAAACCGGTTTTTATATGGGTACTTAAAAAATAAAAGACCTTTTTCAACCGCTATAATCCATTAAATCCGTGTTCTAATTTAATCTGTGAGAGATAAACTTCATTGCACTTGACAAGAATACAAGCTATCAGAAAATGATTATATGTATATAAGGAAAAGGATTGAATATGGATACTAAAGAAAACACAATTGAAAACAAAGAAGAAAAGGCAGTAACTTCCAATTTTATCCGCTCTATAATAGAAAGGGATTTAGAAAGCGGAAAGCATAAAAGTATTGTAACGCGTTTTCCTCCTGAACCCAATGGTTATTTACATATCGGGCATGCCAAATCCATCTGTTTAAATTTCGGTTTAGCAAAGGACTATCACGGATGTTGTAACTTGCGTTTTGATGATAGCAATCCGGTGAAAGAAGATGTAGAATATGTAAATTCCATTATGGAAGATGTTCATTGGTTGGGTTTTGACTGGGGAGAGCATTTATATTATGCATCGAACTATTTTGATAAGCTCTATGAATTTGCGGAATACTTAATTAACGCAGGAAAGGCCTTCGTTTGTGACCTCTCTTTAGAAGATCTAAAAGAATATAGAGGCACTTTAACTGTTCCGGGGAAAGATAGTCCCTATCGGAATCGCAGTATAGAAGAAAATCTTGATTTATTCAGAAGAATGAAGATAGGTGAATTTCCTGAAGGGAGCAGAACTTTAAGAGCAAAAATAGATATGGCTTCCCCAAATTTAAATATGCGCGATCCGGTTATTTACAGAATTAAAAAGACCCATCATCATAGAACAGGAAATGACTGGCAGATTTATCCTATGTATGATTACACCCATTGCATTTCGGACGCCTTGGAAGGCATAACCCATTCTATCTGCACTCTGGAATTTGAAGACCATAGGCCTCTATACGATTGGTTTTTAGATCAATTACCTGTGCCCTGTCATCCGCAACAAATAGAATTTGCCCGTTTGAATCTTGCTTATACAATTATGAGTAAACGGTTATTACTGGATTTAGTAAATAACCATTTAGTCAGTGGTTGGGATGATCCCAGAATGCCTACAATTGCAGGAATGCGAAGAAGAGGTTTTACTCCGGAAGCAATTAGAGAATTTTCCGAGCGGATTGGAGTATCCAAAGCTAATTCTATGGTGGATGACGAGCTGCTGATGTTTTGTGTGCGCGAGGATTTAAATAAAAAAGCTCAAAGAAGAATGGTTGTGGTAAATCCGGTAAAATTAACCATCACAAATTATCCAGAAGGTAAAACAGAAACTTTTGAAGCAGAAAATAATCCGGAAGACCCCTCTAACGGAACAAGAATCATTAAATTTTCTCGCAATCTATATATAGAGAAAGATGATTTTAGTGAAAATCCAGCTAAAGGTTGGTTTCGTCTTGCCTTGGGCAAAGAAGTTCGCTTAAAATACGCTTATTATATCACTTGCAACGAAGTAATAAAAGACAGCCAGGGAAATATTATAGAATTACTTTGCACTTACGATGAAAAATCACGCGGAGGCTGGACAGAAGATGGGCGTAAAGTAAAAGGAACTTTGCATTGGGTTTGTGCAGAATCTGCTATACCTGTTGAGTTGCGTTTATATGATCGTCTTTTCACTTTAGCCGATATGAGTAATATGGAAGAAGGTAAGTCCTATAAAGATTACTTGAATCCCAATTCGCTTATAGTTAAACAAAACTGTCTGGCAGAAGAGAACTTGCACAAGGCACAAATAGGAGAACGGTATCAGTTTCTTAGAATCGGCTATTTTAATACTGATTATGAAAGCAAACCAGATGCTCTGATTTTTAACCGAATAGTAGAATTAAGGGATAGCTGGGCAAAGCTCAGTAAGAAAAAATAGAGGGAGGATATTATGGTTTACAAGGTTATTCTTGTAAAAATCGATCAGCGTAGCTCAGAAGCTACCAAGGTTCAGGATATTTTAACTAAGTATGGATGCAATATTCGTGTTCGATTAGGATTGCATGAGGTATCCAATGAATTCTGTGCTAATGATGGCTTGGTAGTTTTAGAGGTACAAGGTGATCGAGACATCCTGGATAAGATGATTGAGGAACTGAATGCTCTGGAATATGTGCAAGCTAAGTTAGTAGAAATGTAATTATTTCCAGGTGTATTTTCCTACCGTCCCCCGCACAGCATAATAAATAAACTGAGCGGGAAAGATCAAAATTTGGACAGGATACAAAAAGCCGAGTTTGCTTCTACTGATTTGTCTTAAATGACTTTGTGAAAAAGCAAACTCGGCTATTGTTTTAAGAAAAAGAGAAAGCTGAATTGTTTTGGTGCTCTTTTTGCTCATCACTTGCCACAGAGCAAGATAAAATAAACAAAAATAGATAAAAACAAAAGCAGAGAGCCCTTTTAGCCACCAAGGATGATATCTGAATTTGGAAGCCCTGCGAATATTAGTTTGATGATGTTTATTTCTATCAGTGCCATCAATTGAAACAACCTGCATTGCTGAAGAAGGATTATAGGCAGCTTTTCTGATTTTAGGCATCATCTTCATTAGTAGAAGGTCATCATCCCCTGATCGTAAATGTCCAATACCTTCAAAACCACCGCTTTCATAAAATACTTTCTTTCGGTAAACCATATTACAAGCGCTGCTGGTGAAGGGAACTTTATAGTATAAACCTGCTGCAGCTAAAGCATAATATACACTTCTCTCAAAATTTTTTAGCCGAAAGATAGTTCCGTCCTTCGTTCTTTTCAAAACAGAATAGGAAAGCAGATAATCTATATCTTTATCCAAAGAACGGTTGATTTCTTTTAACCAGGAAACAGGAACAAGGCAATCAGCATCAGTAAAAGCAAGAATATCATATCGGGATTCATCAATACCTTGTTGTAAGGCAGCTTTTTTGCCAATCAAGGGAGGAGTCTCAGTGTAAAAATCTATAACCTTTAAGTTTGGAACTATATTTTGGGTAGCTAAAAACTCCGTACTCCCGTCATTGCTATGATCATTAATCAGGATTATTTCATATTTACCTTCGGGATAATCCAAATGGGTTAGTGAATTAAGCAGATTGGGCAGATTCGTTCTTTCATTTCTGGCAGGAATAATGATGGAGATTTCTTGAAAAACTTCAGGAACAACCTTTTTTTTATCCTCCAAGATTATCTTATGGACACCCCGCTTTAGCCAAATTAAAAAGGCTGAATAAAGCAAAGTAAGCAAAGGAAAAACTCTTTTCATAGAGTTTTAACTAACACAGAATCAGTAAGCTTAACGAATTTATCTATTTCTGGATTTTCCTGTTTTATATCTTCCAGGGTAGTATGTTGGATATTTACTTTTGTAGGTGGCTCTGTTTCTTGAAGATGAAGAGATATTTTAACGGGTTTTTCGAATAACTCAGAAATTGAGGATTCCAGAGCTTCCAGATTTGTTTTCAAGCAATTGTAAAATGTATTCCCTTCCACAGTGAGGCAGAGTTTCTTACCTTCTGCTTTTTTACTGGTTGTACTTTCCAGAGCGATAGCACACATTTGGCTAATCTTCTTTGCGCGAGTTAAAATGCGTTGCCAGAGCTGTTCTAAATTATCTTGAGTAAATTGCAATTTGACTACAGTAGTTTCCTCTTTGGAAATTGCATCCGGAATTTTTACTGCACTTTCTTTTGTAGAATCTTTACTTTGAACAGGTTGCGATTGAGCTGAAGAAATATTGGAGATAGGTTGAGTTTGAGTAATAGACCCGTAATTGAGCTTTTCTATTATTTTGGCAATATCTTCCATCTCATCCAGTTTGCATAGTTTTATCATTAGAGCTTCTAAAATGAGGTATGGATTGCTACTTGTTTTCAAATCTGTTTTACAGGCAATAAGATAGGAAAGGATATACATAAGTTTATTTTGACCAAATAACTTTGCCAGCTCATCAAACATTACCTGTTCGTCCTGATTGATATCTTTAATTTGAACTTGTAATTTCCGCAAAAGGAGGATACGAATAAAATCCTGCATTCCGGAAATAAACTCCTGCAGATCTATTCCCTGTTCAAAAATCTGATGCAGTTCATTGATCAGTGTTTGAGCATTTTTTTCATAGATAAGAGTAAGAAAATTGTGGTATATTTGATTGGGAATAACACTAAAAATTTGGCGGACTTTATCTATAGTAATGTTATTCATACAGTAGGAAATTGCTTGATCCATCAAAGAAAGCGCATCACGCATACCTCCATCTGCTTTGCGAGCAATAAGATATAGTGATTCAGTATCAATCGTAATGCCTTCCATTAAACTAATTTCCTGCAACCGCTGAACTATGGAATCAATGGGAATGCGTTTAAAATCATAACGCTGACAACGAGAGATAATAGTGGGCAAAACCTTTTGCGGCTCCGTTGTAGCAAAAATAAAAATAACATTGTCTGGTGGTTCTTCCAAGGTTTTCAGTAAAGCATTAAAAGCATTTTTGGAGAGCATATGCACTTCATCAATAATATATATCTTATATTTAGAACCACTGGCAGGATAAAGAAGTTCATGTTGCAATTCTCTGATATCATCCACACTGGTATTAGAAGCTCCGTCGATTTCTATTACATCGGGGGAAGTTCCTGCTGTTATTTCTGCACAATTGGAACAGCTATTACAGGGAGTGATAGTTGGTCCATTTACGCAATTTAAACTTTTGGCAAGAATTCGAGCCAAAGAAGTCTTCCCCACACCTCTAGGTCCGGTAAATAAATAGGCATGGGCTATGCGATTTGTAGAAATAGCGCTTTGGAGAATTTCCGTTATATGATCTTGAGCATAGACCTCTTTAAAGCTTTGGGGGCGATATTTTCTGGCTAAAACTATGTAACTCATCTATCCTCTCATACATTTGTTTTTAATTTTTACAATTAACCATTATTCCCAATGCCCATTTTTAAGCAAGTATTTTCTGCTGGACAGATTACTGGCTCTCTGTTTTAATTGTTTTGTAAATATAATTACTTAGTCCAATTGGAGGATTTTAAAATGAAACTGGAAGGAAAAGTTGTTATTGCCCAAGGAGGAGGTCCTACAGCTGTGATTAATCAATCGCTGGTAGGAGTAACTTTGGAAGCACGTAAGTTTACACAGGTTACCCGTGTTTATGGAGCACTTTATGGAGTTCAGGGCATCGTTAATGAAGAGTTTGTAGATTTAACCCAGGAAACAACTCACAATTTGGAACAGATTGCCAATACACCTTCTTCTGCATTACTCTCTACGCGTGATAAACCTGATGAAAAGTACTGTATGGAAATCTTTAAGGTCTTAAAGGCACACGATGTAAGATACTTTTTTTATATTGGAGGCAACGATTCTGCAGATACAGTTCGTATAGTAAATGAACAAGCAACTAAAGCGGATTATGAATTCAGGGCTATTCATATTCCTAAGACTATCGATAACGATTTAGTTATGAATGATCATACTCCCGGTTTTGGCTCTGCGGCAAGATTTGTTGCTTCAGCTTTTACTGGTGCCAATTTAGATAATCGCGCTTTGCCCGGAGTATATATTGGTGTGGTTATGGGGCGGCATGCTGGTTTTTTAACTGCTTCCTCTGCGATGGCACAAAAATATCCTGATGATGGACCTCATCTTATTTATTTACCCGAACGTCCTTTCCATCGGGATACATTTCTAAGTGATGTTAAAAGAGTTTATGATCTATACGGCAGATGTGTGATAGCTGTTTCTGAAGGTATTGTAGATGATAAAGGGATTCCTATTGTAACCAAGCTTTCTAACAATCAAGAAAAGGATGCTCATGGTAATATTCAACTTTCAGGAACAGGAGCATTAGGAGATTTACTTAGTGATTTGGTTCGCACAAAATTGAAAATTAAACGGGTGCGGAGTGATACTTTTGGTTATTTACAACGTTCTTTCATAGGTTGCGTAAGCGATGTTGATCAGCATGAAGCACGCGAAGTGGGTGAACGTGCAGCTCATTATGCTATCTGGTATAATATGGATGGTTCAATTTCAATTCAGAGAACCGGTTTTTACTCTGTAAATTATCAGCTGGAAAATCTAAGTGAGATTGCTGGAAAAACAAGAATTATGCCCAATAACTTCATTAATACTGAAGGAAATGGCATTACTGATGATTTTAGGTATTATGTAAGACCATTGCTGGGATCAGGATTTCCTGTGGCACATCGCTTAAGAGCTCCTAAAGTAGCTAAACTGCTATTGGAAAGATAGGTGGACAGTTTTAGAGATATCGGGATATATAATTATGATAAAGACGAGCTTTATTTGCCTCAGATAGGATCTAAATTCTGAAGTGATTACTGTGAATATACCATTTAAACATTCCGATAATTCCTATAGAGAGAATTACTCATAATTGCTTCATCTTGTTTCAGGTTGCATTATTATGGCAATTAAGAGTGATGTACTCCTTTTATTTACTTAACGATAGCGTTCGTCGAAAATTGTTTTCCGCTTTTTTAGCTAATTATTTATTCAGAATTTTACAGGATCGCAATCCTGTATTATTGCTGCCCTATCTTATAATCTTTTTTTCTCACTTGACATAAAATGATAGCTATATTTAAAGGTATATAAAATAAAAATCAGTTATGGAGGAACTAATGACCATCAATGATTTTATGGCCAAAGTCGCAGCCAAGAATCCTGGCGAGCCTGAATTCTTACAGGCAGTTAAAGAAGTTGTGGAAACAGTTTGGGATGTTTATGTAAACAACCCTCGTTTCGTGAAAGCCAATATCCTTGAACGTATTGTAGAGCCCGAACGGGTCATCATTTTCCGTGTCCCTTGGATGGATGATAAGGGTGAAGTTCAAGTAAATCGCGGTTACCGCGTACAATTTAACAGTGCAATTGGACCCTATAAAGGTGGATTGCGTTTTCATCCAAGTGTAAATCTTTCCATTCTTAAGTTCTTGGGTTTTGAGCAGATTTTCAAAAACAGCTTAACCACTCTTCCTATGGGAGGAGGTAAAGGTGGAAGTGATTTCGACGCCAGAGGAAAAAGCGATGCCGAAATAATGCGTTTCTGTCAATCTTTTATGACAGAACTGTTCCGTTATATTGGACCCAACACTGATGTCCCAGCTGGTGATATTGGTGTAGGAGCTCGTGAAATTGGTTACCTTTTTGGAATGTATAAAAAGTTACAAAATGAATTTACTGGTGTTTTTACTGGCAAAGGTCTTAATTGGGGTGGAAGTTTAGTCCGTCCTGAAGCCACAGGTTTTGGTGTGGTTTATTTCACGGAAGAGATGCTGAAGACCAAAGGGGAAACAATTAAAGGTAAGAGAGTAGCCATTTCCGGTTTTGGAAATGTTGCTTGGGGTGCCGTACAAAAAGTTAATCACCTTGGTGGAAAAGTTGTAACTATCTCTGGTCCCGATGGTTATATTTTAGATGAAGATGGAATCAGTGGTGAAAAAATTGATTATATGGTTGAATTGCGTGCTTCTAATAATGACCGTGTAAAAGATTATGCAGATAAATATCCTAACGCAAAATTCTTCCCTGGAAAGCGCCCCTGGGAAGTGAAAGTTGATGTTGCTATTCCTTGTGCTACACAAAACGAACTTAATGGAGACGATGCAAGATCACTGATTAATAATGGTGTTTTCTGTGTTACAGAAGCAGCTAATATGCCTTGTACTCCTGAAGCAATGGAAATTTTCTTGAATTCCAAAATTCTTTATGCTCCTGGGAAAGCTGCTAATGCAGGTGGTGTAGCCACAAGCGGATTAGAAATGAGCCAAAATTCTATTCGCCTTAGCTGGAGCAGAGAAGAAGTTGATGAAAAACTTCATGGAATTATGCAAAATATCCATAAAGCTTGTGTGGAAAGTGGTAAAGAAGCCGATGGCTATGTAAATTATGTTAAGGGTGCCAATATTGCTGGATTCCTGAAAGTAGCCAATGCTATGTGTGATCAGGGTATTGTGTAAACCCCCTAATCTCTCTAAAATAGATAAAGCCCGTATCGGTAAGTCGTTACGGGCTTTTTTGTATTGATTTTGTCTTCTTCTATCATAATAAAGGTGTAAAGGTTACTATATCAGTTTTTTACACCTTTTTCGTTGACTTCAAGAGACCGAGAGAAAAGTATCATAATCGTCAAATAAACAGATTCACATTAGATTGTTCTGCATCCGCCAGGTATGTAGCTACTCCCCCAACTTCTACTCCCTCAATCAATTCACTTGGTTCAACCCCCATAATATCCATACTCATTTGGCAAGCGATCATTTTTACTCCAGATTTTTTTGCTTGCATTATCATCGATTCGAGAGAATCCACATTTTTAGTTTTCATTCTTTGTCTCATTAAAACAGGACCCATTCCTGCAAAGTTTATTTTTGACAAACTTAGTTTTTGAGAAGAGCGCGGCAGCATAATACTAAACATTGTTGCCATCATATCTTTTTTCTGTTTAGGCGGATTTGGTTTTTTAATAACATTTAAGCCCCAGAAAGTGAAGAACATCGTTACTTGTTTACCAGTTGAAGCAGCTCCATTGGCAATTACGAAAGCAGCCAAAGCTCTATCTAAAGCATCACTGAAGACAATTATGGTTTTATTATTTCCACTTTCCAAGCTCTTGGATATTTTATCACCACCCCCTTTTTGGATTCTGGCAATTATTATTTTACCTTCCGTTTTCACTTCCAAAAGGGTGTTGCCAGTCATTTTACACCAGGCAGGAACATCTTTGGCAAATCCCGGGTCGCTGGCAGAAATTTCCAAAATATCGCCTTCCGCCAATTTATCCATTTCGTTTTTTAAACGCATAATAGGTCCCGGACATTGTAAACCGCAAGCATCCGCAGTTATTGTTTTTATATCTCTTTCCATTTTTTCTTCCTTGCCTTTATAGATATTATCATCTTTCCCAATATAATCATCCGCAAAGATATCCTCGTTACTTTGTTTCTGAGTAGCGTATTCATAAGTAAGATATCCTCCGGAGAGATTATAAACATTCTTAAAGCCGTTTTGCATTAAAATGCGCGCGGCAAAATATGAACGCAGACCGGTTCCGCAGAAAACCACTATTTGTTTATTTTCAGGTATTTCCTTCAACCTTGACCGTATATCATCCAAAGGGATGTTTATACTTCCTTCTATTGTTCCCAAAGCAGTTTCATCGGGAGTTCGCACATCAATGATAAAGGTATCATTTTTATCCAAGGAACTCAAATCATCCCAATGAATAATATTTACTAAACCGTTGATAATATTATCAGCTACCATTCCGGCAATATTTACTGCATCTTTAGCGCTGGAAAATGGAGGAGCATAACTATGTTCAATTTCTTGAATTTCATAGATGGTCTCGTTATGTTTCAATATATGAGCCAGCATATCTGTCCTTTTATCTACGCCGTCAAAACCAACAATTTGTGCACCCAGCAGTTTCCCATCTTTAGGATTAAAAACGATTTTTATAGTTATGGGCAGAGCATCAGGATAGTAACCTGCATGAGAAGAAGTATGTATGATGGAAGAAATATAATCTATTCCTGCATCTTTCAGAACTTTTTCCGATACTCCGGTTGAACCGACAGTAATATCAAAAACTTTGGCAATGGCAGTTCCAATACTGCCTTTATATTTTCGGATGTTACCTTTAACGATATTATCAGCCACGATGCGTGCCTGTTTATTTGCAGGTCCCGCGAGATAAGTTGAGCTTTCCATTTTGGTAATCGGATTGGGATACGCAATTGCATCTCCCAAAGCATAAATATCAGGATCGCTGGTTTGCAGATAAGAATTTACTCTTATTCCTTTGTTTATTCCCAATTCCAAACCAGCTGCTTCTGCCAGTTTACTATCAGGACGAACTCCAATGGATAATAATACCATATCTGCATTTATTGTTCTCCCACTCTGTAAATGGACTTGCAAGCCACTTTCATTTCTACTAAAAGATGAGACACCATCTTTAAGATAAAACTCCACTTCTTTCGTTTTTAAGTGTTGATGGACAATAGCCGCCATTTCATAATCCAAAGGGGTCATAACCTGTTCCGCCATTTCTACCAAAGTAACTTTCATCCCCAAATTATGCAAATTTTCCGCCATTTCCAATCCGATGAATCCTGCGCCAATAATAACGCAATGCTGAGCTTTATGGTTTTCAATATACTCCTTAATTTTATCAGTATCGGAAACATTTCGCAGAGTAAAAATAGCACTATCGGATATTCCAGGTAGAGGAGGAATTAAAGGTTCTGCGCCAGGTGAAAGAACCAGTTTATCATAATTTTCGTGATATTGGCTATCATCTGCTCTTTTTACCGTAACCGTTTTTTCCTTTCTATTGATAGCAATAACTTCTTGATTGATGCGAACATCTACATTTAACCGAGCTTTAAAGCTTTCCGGCGTCTGAACAAACAGCCGATCCCTTTCTTTGATTACGCCTCCAATATAGTATGGTAAACCACAATTAGCATAGGATATATAGCTATAGCGCTCAAACATAATTATTTCCGCTTTTTCATCCAAGCGTCTTAAACGAGCTGCAGTTGTTGCTCCACCTGCAACACCACCGACAATCAAATATTTGGACATTATTATAATCTCCTTTTTCTATATTATTTACTATATTGAATAAGATAATTGTTTATGCATATTTGGCAAGTATCAAATACATACATTTCGTCTCATAAAATTTTGAGATTCCGTTCAGGAATAGAACCATCTGAACGATTTGTTAAGAAAATTTAACCAATTATTAGTCCTTTTTTCTTGCTCAAAATTAGTTAAATTATTTATAGGTTTTTTATGGATGCACAAGATAAAAAAATATTTATCGTAGAGGATGAAAGAGACATTCTGGAACTTATCAGAATGCAACTGAATTCCGCAGGTTTTACAGCAAAGGGTTTTGAAACAGCCCTACCAATGTTGAATTTGCTAAAAATTGAACATCCAGATCTTCTTATTCTGGATTTGATGCTTCCCGATATTGATGGGATGGAAGTTTGTCGCCAATTGAAGAATGACAAAGCAACTCAGAAAATACCGATTTTAATGCTCACGGCAAGAACAGACCTTGAAGACAAGATCAAGGGTTTGGAATATGGTGCTGATGATTATATCACTAAGCCCTTTGAAACAAGAGAACTTATTGCCAGGATAAAAGCCATCTTAAGACGCAGCGATTGGGAAAGCGACAAAAATGTTCTTTCCATAACTGAAAACTTCATAATTGATTTTAACCGTTACGAAGTGTGGGTACAAGGAAAGCGCCTTGATCTCACTTTAACGGAATTTAAAATATTGCAACTTTTAACTAAAAGACCAGGTTGGGTTTATAATCGCAGTCAGATTTTGGATTATCTTTGGGGCAATGATAAGATAGTTATTGAGCGCACGATAGATGTGCATATCCGCAATTTAAGAGAAAAATTGGGTAATTATGCTTATCTGATTAAAAATATCAGAGGAGTGGGTTATCAATTTCTTAGCGAGATAGAAGATGACATTGAAAAAGACTAGTATCACTTCTTTGCTGATTTTTGCTTTTGCCTTTCTTATATTTCTAGGGTTTATTTTGATTTTGACCAGAGTTCCAATTGTACTGATATTAATTATAACAATTATTATAGCTGCACTTTTTGTTTGGATTCTCCATATTTTTTTACAAAAACAATTCTCACTTATCTTACAAACAACTGCACAAATAGTCAGAGGAAATCATACCATACGCATTCCTGAACTAAATACAAAAGAATTCAGTACTTTGCAAGAAGATCTGAACAGGATGCTGGAAAAGCTGGATAAAACCATTCACCATTTGGCTGTGCACCGTGAAGAACTGCGCTTAGTTCTAAGCTCCATAGACGATATTTTATGGTCTCAAAACCTGGAAGGCAAACTGGAATGGATTAATCAATCCTTTCAGCAGCTCTTTGGTGAAATTAATCCAAAGCAGCAAATTTACTATTGGGAAGTTATTCGCGATCCAGTGTTATTATCCTTTATCAAAAATAGCGAAAACAGTAAAGATAAACTTTTAAAGGAAGCAGAAATAGAAGGGCATTATTATCTATTTTCCAGCACCCATAATGATGTTGCCAAACGACGGGTTTTCATTTTGCAGAATATTGATGAAATCCGTCAGGTGGAACAGATGAAAAAGGATTTCATCGTTAATTTGGCGCATGAATTACGCACTCCCTTAACTGCGATCAGTGGTTTTGCTGAAGCAATGGAAGATAGCATTAATGTAACAAACAGAAGATATTTGCACATCATTCAAAATCATACTAAGCGGTTAATTCATTTAATAAGTGATTTAGAACAGCTAATCCGTCTGGAACGAAGCGGTTCAATAGAACTTCAAGAAATCAACTTAATCACCTTCCTGAATAATATTTCGCTGATTTTATCCCCGATTATCGAAGAGAAAGGGCTATATTTAAAACTTGAACTGGATGATAATCTACAGCGTTTAGTTTGTGACCCCTTTAAACTGGAACAAGTTTTTATCAATCTTGTCCAGAATTCACTGCGTTATACAACCAAAGGAGGCATAACCATCAAGAGTAAATTAATACAGAAGGAAGCATTTATAGAGGTCTCCGATACTGGTAAAGGAATTGATAATATCCATCTACCTCGTATTTTTGAACGCTTTTATGTAGCAGATCCCTCCCGGAATAAAACCAAGAGTGGAACTGGACTCGGTTTGGCAATTGTAAAACACATCATTCAATTACATAAAGGCAGGATAACTGTGCAAAGTGAACTCGGAAAAGGCACCACTTTCAGCATCTATCTTCCTCTGGAATAATCTCTTACACTTTATGTTATGAATTATTCACAGACAGATAAGCTAATTACGCAATATAGCAATTTTGCCTATAGTGTTGCCAGAATATATCGAAATAAAGGGCTGGATTGGGAGGATTTGAAACAAGAATCATTAATTGGTTTACTGAAAGCGTCTCAACACTATGATCCTGGAAAAAATGTAAAATTTACTACTTATGCCAGTTACTGGATCAAAAAACAGATTTGCGAAGCTCTAAAAAAAGATACCAGACACTTGGAAGAGGAATTACACGAAAATATCCCTACCGATAATAACATAGATCAAAATCCTGATTATAGCAATTATAACCTGAATGTTAGAAAAGAAAATACAGAATACCCTCAGTTCAGTTTTAATTTCCCCTCCGATATGCCTTCAATTGAAATAAACATACTGACACTTTCTTTCCAGGAAAATAAAACACTGAAAGAAATTGCCGAATTAATGAGTATCAGCGTAGAAAGAGTTAAACAGCACAAGAAAAAAGCCCTCCGTAGATTAAAAAAACATCTACAATAACAACTGATTTTCCTAGTATTATTCAATAATAATCCCAAAAAATCTCAGTAACATCTCCATAATCTCATTAAGGGATCGTTTGGGAAGTGTTAGAGGATCTCCTAACAATATATGAAGCATCCTTGAGGTTTCCTAATAAGGTGGATAGGATATATACAAACATGGATATAGACATCAGTAGTTATTTTAGCCATAATCTATAGTATTATATTGATTCTTCTTTAGTTTCAATGTTATGTTTAATTACTTTTCCCTGCACCAGAAAAATGGTATCTTCGGCAATATTGGTAGAGAGGTCGCCAATTCTTTCCAGATTTTTAGCAATTCGTAATATATGTAAATAGAGCTTTGTTTGTGAAGGATTTTCTCTTATAAGTGATGCTATTTTCTTATATATGTATCTATTATAGTTATCAACTTCATTATCAGCATCACAGACCTGGCGAGAAAGGATATAATCCTCTGCTGTAAATGCAATTATGGCATCTCTTAACATTATTAAGGCAGCTTCTTTCATAGTAAAAAGCTCTGGAACAAGTTTTAAAACAGGACTGCTATAAAGTTCAGCAGCACTTTCGGCAATATTAACTGCTAGATCGCCAAGTCGTTCCAAGTCGTTAGTAATGCGATAGATCATTAGAATTTTCCTGAGGTCTTTGGCTTCGGGTTGATATAAAGCAATCAAAGTGAAACATTTATCATCCAGCTCAATTTCGATTTGGTTTACCTGGTTTTCGAAGTTATTTACTTCAGCCAGAAAACCGGTATTATTATAAAATAGGCCATCCATAGATAAAGCTACCATTTTTTCTACTAAGCCCGCTTCTTTCATCAGCATTTTTTTTAGTTCTTGTATTCTATCAGAAAGCATTTATCCTCCTTAGTACTTTATCCGAAAACACCAGTCAAATAGGATTCGGTTCTTTTGTCCTTCGGAACAGTAAAAACTTTTTCTGTAGCTCCGTATTCAATCAGTTCTCCCAAATACATAAAGGCAGTATAATCTGAAATTCTACCTGCTTGTGCGATATTGTGAGTAACGATTAGAATACATACATTGTTTTTCAGTTCCAAACATAACTCTTCAATTTTTGCAGTAGATTGAGGGTCTAAAGCAGAGGTCGGTTCGTCAAGTAAAATCACTTCTGGTTTATTAGCTAAAGCTCTGGCGAGACATAATCTTTGTTGTTGACCTCCAGATAATGCTAAGGCCGGACTGTGTAAACGGTCTTTTACTTCTTCCCAAAGCCAAGCTGCTTTTAAGGCAGTTTCTACTCTATCGTTAATTTCGTTTTTTGTGTATTTACCTTGTATTTGTAAGCCGTAAGCCACATTTTTATATATGCTTTTAGGGAAGGGATTAGGCTTTTGAAAAACCATTCCTACTCTAAAGCGGATTTGTGTCACATCTGTTTTCGGCGCGTATAAATCTTCATTGAATAGTTTTACTTTCCCTTTTATCCGGATTTCAGGAATCAGATCATTCATCCGGTTAAAACAGCGTAGTAAAGTTGATTTTCCGCATCCAGAGGGTCCGATAATTGCTGTAACTCTTTTATCCAATACCTGAAGATTCACATTTTTCAACACATAATTCTGACCAAACCACAAGTCCAGATTTTCTGTAGTTAAAATTTCATTTACCATTTTCTTTTTCTCCTAAAGTAAGAACGAATTAATATAGCTGTAGCGCTTACACCTAAAACCATAATTAATAAAACAACAGCGGTGCCATAAGCAATAGATTTCTGATATTCTGGATGAGTTCCTTCGGTCATTAAAGCATATATATGGTAAGGTAAAGCCATAACTTCATCGCTTAAACTTTTGGGTAACCGCCGTGTATAAAAAGTAGCTGCCGTGAACATAATAGGAGCAGTTTCTCCAGCAACTCTTCCAATGCAAATTATTATACCGGTTAAAATATTGGGTAATGCAGTTGGTAATACTATTCTCATTATAGTTTGTTTTTTGGTAGCACCCAAAGCAAGAGATGCTTCATAAAAATCTATAGGAACGCTTTTAATTGCCTCTGTGCAGGAAGTTATAAAAAGAGGTAAGGCTAATATGGCTAAAGTAAACGCCCCTGAAATCAATGAGACATTAAACCGTAAAAGATTCACAAAGATAGCCATTCCAAATAAGCCATAAATGATAGAAGGTGTTCCAGCCAGAGTATTTATAGCAGTTTGCACAATATTCACCAAACATTTCGGTTTACCATAGTTGGTTAAAAAAATCGCAGTTAGTACCCCTAAGGGAATAACTATCATCATAGAGCATACAGTAAGCCAGAAAGTTCCTATTAAGGCAGGGAAAATGCCCCCTTCTTGCATTGCGTTTCTTGGTGCAGTGAATAAGAATTCCCAGCTTAAAACCTTCCCACCTAAATAGAAAATTCGGACTAGAAATATGAGTAATACCAATATTGTTAGGCATAGCAGAAGTGTTAGTAAGCTGAGTCCTATGTTATTAACAATTTTCCTTCTGATCATTTCCGCTCCCTTTTTAGAATGAAGAATTCTGTTATCAAATTGGAAAAGAAAGTTATTAGAAATAACAGAATTGCTAATGCATAAAGCGATTGATAATGTAAGCTTCCGATAACGGTCTCTCCCATTTCAGCAGCAATTGTAGAAGTTAACGGACGCACAGAAGAAAAGACCCCTTGAGGAATTTGAGCGCTACCTCCAGCAACCATTAAAACGACCATTGTTTCTCCAATGGCTCTACCCACACCAAGCATAATACTTCCCAATATACCTCTTTTAGCAGCTGGAATAATAACAAGAAAAATACACTCCATTTTTGTAGATCCCAATGCCAAAGCCGCTTCCCGCAAAGATTTGGGTACACTTGAAAGAGCATCTTCACTCATACTGGCTACTATAGGAACAATCATAATTCCTAAAATTACAGAAGCAGAAAATATATTTAAACCCGTATCCAAATTTAACCAATTTCTAATTTGCGGAGCTAGAAAGGACATTCCAAAAAGTCCGTATACCACAGAAGGGATCCCTGCCAATAATTCTATTATGGGTTTGACTATTTCCTTCAAACAGTTTCCCGCTACTTCAGATATAAATATTGCACTCCCTAAACCTAAAGGTATTCCTATAAGTAAAGCACCAATCGTTACCGATAAAGAACCAACGATTAGTGTCCAGGCACCAAATTCAGGCTCAACATTTGTTGGATACCAATTGCAACCGAACAGAAAATCAATAATAGGAACCTTGTTAAAAAGTGGTAAGCCTTCTTTAAACAAGCTGTATATTATAGCCAAGAGAGCTATAATAGTAAATAAAGATGTACTGTAGGTAAGAACTTGAAATGCTTTTTCACTATATTTTTTATTCATCATAGACCTCATCAGAATATTAATGAAGGGCAGAGGGTTAACCTCTACCCACAGTTCTTTCGTTCACTTTACTTGATATTTATAAAACCTTGTTCTACAACAATCTTTTGTCCACGATCACTTTGAATAAAACCGATATAGTTAGCAACAATGCCTTTTGCTTTGCCATTAGTGTACATATACAGTTTTCGGGAAAGAGGATAACTGTTATTTTTAACAGTAAGTTCTGAAGGTGTAACTTTATTTACACTAAGTAGTTTAGCATTATCATTTAAATAGCCCAGACCCACATATCCAATAGCTCCAGGGGTGTTACTTACTGCACTGATAACTGCATTATTGGAAGCCAGTAATTGTGCACTACCAATTACTTTTGCTCCTGCTAATACTTTGTCGTTAAATACTTCATAAGTCCCAGAAGCAACATCGCGAGAAATAACTACTATGGGTACATTTGCTCCTCCTAACTCCTTCCAATTTATAATGTTACCTGTATATATATCTTTTATTTGCTTAATTGATAGGTTGTTCAACAAATTACTATTGTGCACAACAATGGTAATAGCGTCGTTGGCGATAGCATAAGGAATTGGGTTTATCCCTTTTGCTTTAGCGGTTGATATTTCCTTGGATTTTAGTGGCCTACTGGAATTGCATATATCGGTAGTTTTATTTTGCAAAGAAGCAATTCCTACTCCAGAGCCACCTCCTCTAACTGAAATATTGATTTCTGCGTGATTATTCATAAAGACCTCTGCAGTTGCTTGAGCAATTGGCAAAACCGTAGTTGAACCTGTGCAAGTTATTTGATTTTTCGTTTCTGCATTTAAACTAAATGCAAGTAACATCATTAACATTGGAGCGACAGACTTGATTATTGACTTCATTTTTTAGCTCCTTTATGCTTATAAAATGTTGGCAAATTTCCATTTTAGTTGTAAAATGATTTGTGAAGAATCCCTTCTACCATTTGCATAGTCGCTGTGAGATTTATCTTCATCGTAGTTTTTATCAATATAATTTAATTGTAATTGCATAACAGGCGTATATGTTTCATCTGGCATAAAATTATAATTAACACCAATTGTAGAAGCGATTACTTTATTTCTTGCTTTGTCAGTTTCAATTCTATCCGATTCATCCCATATATCATATCCACCAACCAGCTGAAGATCGTATTTCACAAAATCCTTCAAATTTAGTATAGGGAATATTGATATTCCTCTGGCTGTATATTCTTTAGTATTATTGCTATCAGAAAGATTAGGATAATCAACCTTTTTTATGATACATTCACTGATCAGATTTACGGGGCCATATGCCAAACAGGTATATATATCCATTAGCTGTTGCTTTTCATAAGATGGATTTGTGACTTCTCCATTCAAATCCTTGTCCCTTCCTACTGTGTTATACATATAGGAACCACCAACTGTTAAACCAGTTATGGGGGTAATACGCAAATTACCTAAATAGGCAAAATCAGTATTGTCTTTTAGATTGGTACCTACTTTTTTGTATCCTTCGCCGTTATAAATACCAAAAGCATATTCTCCATAACCAGAAGGAAGATAACCATTTACAGTAATTCCCAAGTCCGCAGAATTGACTACTTTATGTTCATCGGAAGGGGCTTTGCTTACTAAAGTGTAGTTCCAGTCATAAATACTACCAAAATACACTTTTTGCATTCCCGCAGTTAATGAAAGATCTTTAATTGGAATCAAACCACCAAAATCAACATAGGCATATTTTATTTTTAGTCCTACACCATCAATACTTCCAGATTTTGAGGAAGATATCAGAGTACTGTCCTCTAAAGAATAGGTTTGATATTCATAGGTCTTATCAGTTGTAAAAACATCAACTGTAAAACGCCCTTTTACTTGATCAATAAATTTGGTTTCCAAGCCTAGATATCCCCTTTCCAGTGAAAAATAATTGTTAACTAATTTATCCTCATAATTGCCATTACTGTCTTTCCGTTTGGCTATTTCGGAAAGCCAGCGTCCCCAAAATTCTCCGCTCAATTTGGTTTCTAATCCATTTAATCCGAATGGGATTATAAGCAATCCCATACAAACAAGCTTTTGCATCAAACTCAGCTGTTTCATTTTATCTCCTTACCACTTTTTGGCTTTCGCCTCTATATTACTTATACTCTTTTAATGTTAAGATTTTATAAGGTGAGCGTTAATTTTTCTTTACATTCTATTAAGCTTGTTTTACTATACCTCAATATTGGGGAATAACGAATCCAAGTTTTGTTACCTTCTCATGATATGAACTAGATTGGGATGAAATATTAGGATGTTGTTCTCATTTTTTCCTTTCTAAATAGATCGATTATGGCATATTTATAATACTTAATGGACATTTTAATTGCGGAAGTTAAAAAAAATCTGGACAATAAATGCTGCTTTCAGGAAATGAGTCAAAACAATATTTGGAGACATAATGAAAAAAGGACACATTATCTTACTCGTTGTCATTCTGCTGATTATAATACTTGCAGGATGGTTTATCGGGCGTTACAATACAATTCAAAAAGAAAAAGTGAATGTAGAAACTGCCTGGGCTCAGGTACAAAATGTTTATCAAACTCGCTATGATCTTATTCCTAATTTAGTGGAAACAGTTCAGGGCGCAGCTAATTTTGAAAAGTCAACCTTAACTCAAGTTACGGAAGCTCGTTCAAGAGCTGGTGGGAATATAAATCTTACTTCTGAATCCTTAACAGATCCTCAGGCATTTCAAGCATTTCAACAAAGTCAAGCAGGTCTTAGTGATGCTCTTTCTCGTTTAATGGTAGTTGTAGAACGCTATCCAGAGCTTAAAGCAAATCAAAACTTCTTAACTTTTCAAGCTCAGCTGGAAGGTATTGAAAATCGGATTAGAACAGAAAGAATGCGTTATAACGATTCAGCAAAGAAATTCAATCAGTTAATTGTAACTTTCCCAAATAATATCATTGCCAGCATAATAAAAGTAAAACCATTTCAATTCTTCCAAGCAGAAGATAGCGCTCAGAAAGCTCCTAAAGTTCAATTTGACTAAATATTTTGATTCTCCGGAACGCTATTTGCTTTATTGCATAGTTGGCTGTATTAGCTGTGAAAAAAATTGAAGTTTAGAGTGTAAACCCCACATTTTACTGTATTAAGTAGAAATATTCTTACACTTTACAGAAGCAGAGACACCAATGAATCAATATGGTTTATGTGTCCACCAGTTAAAATATTATTGGACATATTACTAAAAAAGATTATATTATATGAGAATGCACCCAAAAAATAAGTGAGGTCCCAAAATGCCAGTTGTTGTAAGCGTAGCAAAACTTATAACCGATTTTATAACACCGGAAAAGATTAGTTTAGCTATCAGAGTTGTTCTAATATTGGTAATTGGAATACCTATAGTTAGATTAATTAGGGCTATTACCAAAAAGATTGTGAAAGACCGTCTTTCACCTCAAAGCGAACAATTAGTTATTCGTACCGTATATTATATAGCTGTTCTGATTTTACTGGTAACGCTGTTAAACGAATTTGGTTTCCATCTTTCAGCTATTTTAGGGGCAGCTGGTATTTTTGGAGTAGCTATTGGTTTTGCATCGCAAACTAGTTTTTCCAATATAATCAGTGGTATATTTTTAATTTCGGAAAAGCCATTTAAGGTGGGAGATGTAGTCCAAGTTAGTTCCAATATTGGAACAATTGAATCCATAGATCTTTTATCAATAAAGCTGAAAACATCAGATAACCGTTTTATTCGAGTTCCAAATGAAACGATGATAAAAACTGAAGTCATCAACATAACACGATATCCTATCAGGCGGGCAGATGTTAATATAACGGTTAGTTATAGTGATGATCTGCAAAAAGTTAGGGATGTACTCTTAGATATTGTAAAAAATGAGCCTCAGGCATTAACGGATCCAGCACCTTTGTTTTTGGTTGATAAATTCGCTGATTCCGGAATTAATATACTTTTCGGAGTCTGGTCTAAGAGAGAAGATCTCTTTGATTTAAAAACATCTTTAATGATCGCTATTAAAGAAAGGTTTAAACAAGAAAATATCGAAATTCCGTTCCCTCACATCTTAATTGCTAATGCAGAGGATATTAAGTGTTAACCTATATCTTCAAACTAAATAAAAAAGGAAGTGTATAATGAGTGACAAACCTCAAATTAAAGCCATTATCTTTGATCTTGATGGCACTTTAATCGATAGCATAGTAGATATTGCCAATGCAATGAATGCTTCTTTGAAAGAACTTGGCTACCCGGAACATCCGGTAGAGGCCTATAAGAGTTTTATCGGAGATGGCCAGATGGAGTTGGCAAGAAAAGTTCTGCCTGAAGATAAAAGGACCCCTGAAAATATTGATGCCCTTGCCAAAAAGTATTGGGATAATTACGATATTGAATGGTATCTTCATACCAATATATTTTCTGGAGTATTATATCTGATTCAACTTGCCGTTGCTCGTAAAATCAAACTGGCTATTTTATCCAATAAACCCCACTATTTTACAAAAAAGATGATTCGCCATTTCTTCAGGGGTGCGATGATCCGTCATACTAAAAATCCGTTTGGCGTTTATAGCGGTGAAGAACCTGATAGGCCCAGAAAACCAGACCCCACAGTAGCTTTAGAATTAGCGGAAAGAATGAAAGTAAAGCCAAAATACTGTGCTATAGTCGGCGATAGCGTAGTTGATATTAAAACAGCTAAAAATGCAGGTATGATTGCTATAGGCGCTTCCTGGGGTTATGGGAATAAAAAAGACCTTCAAGAAGTAGGAGCTGATTTGATTTTTGATAGCCCTACTCAAATGTCTGCCTATTTGGATTCACTACCTCTTTGTCTATGAAGAGTTATCGTAAAGAACTGCATATTCTAACTGATAAACGCAGGGATTATATAAATATAACCCCAGAGGTAAGAAGTGTTCTACACGAAAGTGGGATAAAAGAGGGTTTATGCCTGGTTAATTCTATGCATATTACTTCCTCTGTATTCATCAATGATGATGAACAAGGTCTGCACTCAGATTTTGAGATATGGCTGGAGAAATTAGCCCCCGAAAAACCTCATTCCCAATATCACCATAACGGTTTTGAAGATAATGCTGATGCACATTTGAAAAGACAGATTATGGGGAGGGAAGTTGTGGTTGCCGTTTCCAACGGTGAACTCGATTTTGGGCACTGGGAACAGATTTTCTACGGTGAATTTGACGGTATGCGAGATAAACGGGTTCTGATAAAAATTATTGGAAAATAGCACAGAAAAAATTGGAAAGAAAGAGCAATCCTATGCTTTCCCAACAATCCTAATATTATAAACACTAAAGCCCGGTATTATAAACCGGGCTTTAATTTAATTTATTTGAAAAAGTAGTATAACCCTGTTTGAGGGATGTACATTACAATTTCACTATCCTCATCAATTGTAATAGGTAATTCTAAAACCCAGTGGAAGTTTTGCCCGATATCAAAATCAAAACCTAAACCAAACCCAAAATAGTAAGCATATTTATTATCCCATTTTTTCCTTTCAGGATGGTCTAATATCCGCACATAATAATTATTGGAACTTCGCCGATAATCAACTTCAAATTGCCTAATCCGAGAGTATATTAAAGAGCCACCCCCGAATGCATAAAATCTACCTATATTGTTATTAGCAAGAGTATGTAAATAATTCATAGATGTACTGATAGTGGTTTTTCGTCCATTTTCTGTTTTTGTTATTTCAGAAGCACCACCATAATAACCATATAACTCGTAATCAATATCTTTCGAGCCAGTAGTCATACCCCCCAAAACAATTTGTAAACCACATTTTTCCCAATAGTTCCTATACGCAAAGCCATTTCCTGATAAAGTTCCAAATTGGAAGCCCATACCTGTATCTCTGTTGATTTCTTTTTGCTCTGTTTCCTTAGTTATCGCTTCCATACTAAAAAAGCAGAGCATAACTAAACCGATTAATAAGTATTTCTTCATTTTCACTCCTTCATTTTCATCTCTTTGATAAGACACTGTATGGATAATTTAACCTAATCTTGCTCATTAGCAAATTTTTTTCTGTAGCTTTTTGTTTTTACATAGTAGTTCATTAAGCTAATCAGTCCTTAGTTCTTGACAGCTGAATCGTATTGATATTTATGACTCTGTAAGAGGATTAAGAATGAAAAGCAACCTGTTAATGCTGCACAGACAAACAGCCATACAATTAAATTATTTATCAAAGTGGATTCCGTATTCTATGCGGGAAGACAATCACTTACATAGTAACCAATTATGCTTTTTCATTTGCGTACAGACAGCAAACCAATGAATATAACATTCTAAATTGAAAGAATATAATATAATTAAGAGGATATAAGGACTTTAATGATGAAAATTGCCCAAATTGTAGGAGCCAGACCTCAATTTATAAAACTCGCTCCACTATCCCGAAAAATTAGACAGCGCCATCAAGAAATTATTATTCATAGTGGCCAGCATTACGACCTTCAAATGAATGAGGTTTTTTTCCGTGATATGGAAATTCCAGCTCCGGATTACAATTTAAATGTTGGATCCGGAAGTCAGGCAACTCAAACCGCAGCTATTTTAACCGCCATAGAGCGAATTTTAGAAAATGAGAAACCAGATTTGGTCATTATTTATGGAGATACAAATACAACCCTTGCAGGAGCTTTAGCAGCAGCAAAACTAAATATAAAAATTGCTCATATAGAGGCTTGTTTACGAAGTTTTAATAAAAGTATGCCAGAAGAAGTAAATAGAATTGTTGCGGATCATCTAAGTGATATCTTATTTGCACCCACGGAAACTGCAATGCAAAATGCACACAAAGAAGGTCTGCTAAATAAGACTTTTCAGGTTGGTGATATAATGGTAGATTCACTTATATTTGGGATAAAGAAAGCAGAAAAGGAATCCAAAGTTTTATCTACTTTGCAATTGGAAGATGAAAACTACTGTCTGTTAACTTTGCATCGTCCTTACAATGTAGATAATCCTGATAACTTATTACATATTCTATCAGGACTCAATACCTTGCAAAGAAAAATTATTTTTCCAGTTCATCCTCGCACTCGCAATATTCTGAAAAAAATAAAGGATAATCATTATCATCATATTCACTATATAGAACCCCAAGCTTATCTGGATTTTTTGTTGTTGATGAAGAATGCCGATATGATTTTTACTGATTCTGGGGGAATTCAAAAAGAAGCATATATCTTGAAAAAGCCTTGTGTAACTCTTCGTCCTGAAACAGAATGGTTGGAAACGGTTCAAAGCGGTTGGAATTTGCTTTTACCAGTTGCTTCTAAAGACTTCCCTAATGAAATCAACAAGTTTACACCTCCCTCAGAGCATCCTGATCTTTTTGGTAAAGATGTAGCTGAGCTAATTCTACAGACCCTTGAAACCTTCTTATAGCTTTCACCGGGGATTTACAGTTCGTTGAGCTACTACTTTATAAAACTGTTTATTCTCACTTGCCAGTGTGATAAAAAAGGTCTCAGAAGTTGAACCAACAAGATTGTATGTCCCATCTGGAGTATCACAAGCATAAAATAGATAATTATTGGCATTATTAACAGCATTCCAATAAATTCTAATAGATGATCCTTGAATCTGCATTTGCGCTTGAGGTGAATTTAAATGAGGAACATACATTCCCACTATCATAAATGGATCTTGAGCTCCACAAAGAGGAGCAGAAACATTGCGATTACTGATATCCGTTGCTGAAATCCAGTAAAATAGTGTATCACCAATCAGCGGAGCATCAAGATTGCAAATCCAATTATCGTTATTCTGATATATCAGGTTGCTGCTACTCCAGGTTCCGTTTTGCCCTATTTTCCAGAAAACATAAGTTGCGTTTAGGTTTAGAGAGTAACTATGGTGGATCTTTATATTAACAGGAAGTTCTTGTAAAAGAGGAGATGGAATTGGAGGAGTTAATTTTACAGAGAGCATCTGTTTATCAAAAATAGTATTAACTCGACAGTGTAAAGCATCTGTAGATTCAAAAGAACTATATGTATAACCTGTTATAGTGTATCCAGGCATAGCATATTGATAAGTTAATAATGCTGCTGAATCATTTGCTGTTCCCATTAAAGGCACATAGATTTGCTTATTTAAAATGTAAGAATTGATATATGGCTCATTATTGGGAGTATCAATTCTATATATTCTATAAGGAGTGCCATAACTGGATAGTGTACTTTGCCATTGAGTTACAATTGTTTCGATAGCATTGTATTGAGGATGGTTTCTTGGAACCCTAATAATTAAAACCTTATCTACATCAAGGAGTTTTGCCCAACAATCAATATGATCTATATATGTATTAGTTGGATCTTCAAACAGCTGGTATTCTGTAATCCCAAGATAAGAATTCATCATCTGATTGATAGAGCTCTGAGATAATGAAGGATTTTCTGTTAGAACCAAATTCGTGCTCATCGCTTTACCTTGACCGTCAGTTATAATGTTTCCCCCAGTATGAGTTAGATTCATCTGATATAAATTTACTCCTAAATAATTGGCTATCGCAGAAGGCACAATATCATCGTTGGGACATGGACGATTGTAGGTAAAATCTACCAGCTGTAAATTGTTACTGGAATCCATAATTGTCCAGGGGCCATAATCCCTTATCCAGTATGAATCACTGCTGGTGTTTATATAACGCACATTAGCCATATTCACCCCATTGGAAGTGAGAACAGAATTACAGGATTGTTGTAATGAATTAGATACTATTATATACAACAAGCCATTATTAGATAAATCTGCGATAAAAGAGTAAGGTAAACCAATAGGATAACGAATAATTGCTCCTTGTGCAGGTTCCCATTCAGCTACAAAACGAGGTTGTATAGGAATGGGATTATATATCTGCTGTAAGGAACCTATATATGTAACTCTATTGAAGGCTGTTACCGTTATTGTATATGTAAATTCTCCTACAGGAGAATTATCTAAATCAACCACTGCTATTCCATTGCTGTTAGTTGTAGCAATGCCATAGATTGTTTCAAAATTAGTTATTGATACAAGAGCGTTTGATACACCTGTTGAGACAGTAATACTATTAGTTCCAGAAGTTATAGACATAGGGTAGCTAACAAACATTGCTAAGGGAGTTTTGGATCTAACTTGTAGAGACGCATCGCCGAAAATATTCCAGGTTCTGAACATATTAACTCCATCGCTTCTATAAGCATCCATCATTTTACAGGAACCGTTGTAGTATAAACCTCCTAAAGTTGTATGCGCTTCACTTGTTAAGAGGTCTGTAACTTCATCCTGGGCACACATAGGAGAATTCCAAGATTGATTTATTGAGCTGGCATAAATTCCAACAGCTCCCCCATTTTCATAGCGCATCCAAGCCTCTGCAAAACAGGTGATAGAAACAAAATTTCCATTCACGCAAGCCACATCCATAATGAAGGGAGTTTTATTTCCGTTAGTTAATGCTAATACATTGGAATTATTAAAACCAGTAGTACTCCAGGAAGTATTTGAACCATGCCCTACATAGTTAATAAAACCACGCCCAGAATTTACACTTGAAGAAACAATAGAAGCAGGTGCTCCCGGATCATAAATCTGGTCAACACTACTATATCCATAATTTAACAGGTCTGTCCGAATTAGATTCATATGGGTTATATCACTTTCGCCATTATCACCTAAGGAACCTCCTCCTTCTGCTGAAGCGATTCCAATTGCTTCTGAAAGCCAGGTTGCCGTAGTGTTCATATCTCTTTCATATTGAATAGATTTATTAACTTGCGCTGTTAATTCTGCTGCTGTTTCTGCAGAAAATCTTCCAATAAAGATATCAGGATAATTATCGCTACCAGCTACTAAAGAAAAACTGGGATCACTACCTCCTCCTGCATAAAATAATGTAGGTATATATGGTACATCGCCTACCAATTGTACATAAGTTATATCATTATCGATGTTATAGCGGCTCTGGATATATGTCTTTAGTTGATCGGCAGTTGTACCTATAGAGCCGAACTCAATTAGTTCCGTATCTATCCCTTTTTGCCTTTTCCAAGCAACATAAGGAGCTATTTGATTTAGGTAGTTTGCATTACAAATAACCAGGATCTTCCCGAAATTATCATCTACCGATATATAGCGTTCCCTGCTCCAATTCAAAAATTAATTTTCGTAAATATGGTAAAAACTGCGAGAAATAGAAGCTCTGGAACGACTGATAATATTAATACTATCAGTTCCCTGTACATATACCCGCACTTTAAACGAAGTGTAAACTCGTAAAATACCGCTAACCGAATTGTAAGCAAAGGGATTAGCTAAAATCGTAATCCCTCGGAAATCCCTTAAAATATAGGGTTCAGATAAAGTTGCTATATCCTTCGGATAAAAGCAATTATTTTTATATATATCGTTGAAAGGGTAAGGTACTTCGTCTGGATTTATATCCCGAGTAATCACTCCTTTCGAAGGCAATATTCTAAGCTGATAATCTGTGAATTCAACCTCAAATACCCTAATAGCCATCAATGCCTGATCAGGAATGATAATACTCCGATTTAGAACAGGGAGTTCCGGAAAACCTTTATCTTGAGTTATTCCTTCTTTGGGCAGCTTAATATGATACCAATCTTCTCCCTCAAGAGAAATCTTGGTCTTTTCAAATTCTGCAATTCTGTACTGAAGAATAGTTTCGGTTTCATTATCCTCTAACAAGGTTACTTCGTTTTTCCCATTACCGGCGGTTACTAATTCCGCCTTCAGGTTTATCGATAGCAGAAGCAACACGGTTAATAAAACCGTTATTCTTTTCAACTATTCTCCCTGTTCTAAACGGAGAAAAGGAGTTTTTTACCCGTTCAGTTTATTTTTCTTTATCTGATTCTTCTTCTGGTACGGATGTTTCTTCCGGTTTTGAAGAAGGGTCATCTGCTTTTTCAGGTACCTTTTGTTCTTCAGATACAGATGAATCTATAGCGGTTTCTTCTGTAATAGTTTCTTCGTTGATCTGCTCTTCAGAAACATTTTTTTCTTCCGGTTCAAAGATAACTTCTTCTTTCTGTACCGCTTCTATTGCTTCTTCTGCTTTCTCTATTTCCACGGGAATTTCTTCAGCTTTTTCTGTTTCTATAGGAGCTTCTTCCGTTGTAGGCTCTTGCTGTATTTCAGCTTTTTCTGTTTCTATAGGAGCTTCTTCCGTTGTAGGCTCTTGCTGTATTTCTGTTTTTTCTGTTTCAGGTTCAATAGCTACTGAAACTTCTTCAGCTACAGGCTCTGGAGATTTCTCAACGGTTTCTTCAGCTTTTTCTGCCTCTTCTTGATCCTTTTTAGCAGCTAATTTTTTCTCGCGCATTTCTTTTTCTTGTTTCTTTTTCAATTGTCGGGCTACTTTATCCCGCATATACTGTTCGTGCAGAACAATGTATTCATCCTGCAATTTAGGATCGCGTGAGAAGAAAAATGCCTTAACAGAGAGAATTAAACGCCGGTTTTCCATATCCAGTTCGATAACTTTTAATGGTAATTCTTCTCCTACATAAAAAGCGTCTTCGCTATGTTCAAGCTTGGGAATTGCCAAATGTGAAATAGGAATAAACCCTTCCACTACATCGTTGCCAATAGGAATATCAACTAAGAGACCTTTCGGAATTAGTTTACTTACTTTACCTTTAACCTCAGTATTAACAGGAAGAATTTGATCCAATGTCTCCCAAGGATCAGGAACCATTTGTTTAACGCCTAAAGCAATTCTATGTTGGGCTCTATCTATTGAAAGAACAACTGCTTCAACTTCTTGATTTCTTTTATACACTTCCCGAGGATGGTAAATACGCTTTGTCCAGCTCATATCAGAAATATGAATCAAGCCATCTATACCTTCTTCTATTTCTACAAAAGCTCCAAAAGCAGTTAAACTTTTAATTTTGCGGTTGAGCACGGTTCCAATCGGATAGCGATCTTCAATTGTAAGCCAGGGATTGGGATCCATCTGTTTCATTCCTAAAGAAATCCGTTTATTTTCTTTATCGAGATCAAGCACTATGGCATTAATAGTATCCCCTACTTTCACAAACTTACGAGCATCGGTAATCTTTTTTGTCCAGCTCATTTCTGAGATATGAACCAAACCTTCCACTCCGGGTTCAAGCTCTACAAAAGCACCGAATGATTTTACATTCACAACTTTACCTGTAACTCTGCTTCCTTCAGGATATTTAATTTCAATATTTTCCCAAGGATGAGGTACTAATTGTTTCAAGCCAAGGGATATTCTATTGGTTTCAGCATCAAAATTGATCACTTTAACTTTCACTTTATCGCCAATCTGGAGCATTTCGGAAGGATGATTTATTTTCCCCCAGCTCATATCGGTAAGATGTAATAAACCATCTATACCACCCAAATCTATAAAAGCTCCATATTGGGTAATATTCTTCACTTCTCCATCCAGTTCAGAATCAATCTCAATCTTCTTCAACAATTCTTGCCTTTTAATTTCTGCTTCTTCTTCTAAAACCTGTCTACGAGAAAGAATTATATTATGATGATCCTCATCAATATTAACTACTTTAAAAACAAGTTCTTTCCCAATAAATTGATCAAGATTGGGAATTGGTTTTAAAGACATCTGTGAACCGGGTAGAAAACCTTCAATACCATGAACATCTACAATCATTCCACCTTTAACACGACGACGGATTATTCCGGTTAAAGAAGTTTTCTCGGTGAAAGCTCTTTTAATGCTTTCAATATTGATAAGGTAATCTGCTTTTTTCTTGGATAGCAAAACTTTCCCTTCGCCATTTTCAATTTCACTGATATACACTTTAATTACTGAATTTGTATCTGGTATTCCACTGTAGGCAAATTCGGATATTGGAATCACACCCTCAGATTTAAATCCGATATCAACTCGCACTTCTTTATCGGAAATATCCACAACTGTGCCTTCAATAATCTCACCCTTTTTAAAGCTGGAAAATGATTCTTCATACATTGAAAGCATTTCCTGATGTTCTTTCTCCTCTTGCGTTAGCTCTTTCCGCTTTGTATCAAGTTTAAGAGTTTCAGCAATTTCTTCACTTTGAACCTGTTCCGAGGCATCTGTCTCGGGTTCTTCACTTATAGTTTCTTCGGGTATTGCAATTGAGGGTTCTTCTTTTTCGTCCTCAACTGTTGGTATTGACATCTTGTCTTCACTTTCGTTCAAAACGGTTTCCAATATAGGGTTTTTTTCTTCCGTTTCTTTAACTTCAGTTTCGACTGTGTTATGATCATGTGTTAACATGATTCCTCCTTAAACAATGGGATTTCTTCAATACTCTTCACAGTACTGAAGTGCCCGCTTTTTTGTAATATTACATTATAAACTTTTATGATCATCTCTTCCGGAGTGGAAGCTCCGGCAGTTAATCCGATTCTTTTATACTTTGATAGATCTACTCCAGCTAACTGCATTTCATTCTCTATATGAAAAGTAGGACAGTATTGGGAACTCAACTTTGCCAAAGCAGAAGTATTTGAACTTTTATATCCTCCAATAACTATCACAACATCACTTTTCTTTGCCATTTCTATTGTCGCCTTTTGCCTTAGAGTAGTAGTTAAGCAAATAGTATTAAACACTCGCAATTCGAATACATTAGGGAGCAATTTACATACCAATTCATTAAGCTTTTCAATCTTTTGTGTGGTTTGGGCTATTAATACTAAACTATTTTCGTTAATTTTAGGTAGCGGTTCATCTTCAGCTACCACAATTGTCTTGTCATTTCCAAAAGAACGCAACCCAATAACTTCCGGATGATGTTTATCACCAAATATAACAACTGGATAACCCTCTGCGGTCATTTTTTGGAGTATTGTATGAGTCCGTTTTACATACGGGCAAGTGGCATCAATAATCTCATTATTATTTTTCTGTAGTGTTTCATATTCTTCCCTCGTTATTCCATGCGAGCGTATAATTACTGTACTGTCTTTAAGATCGGAAACATTATTGGCAACATGAATTCCCTTTTCTTCCAGTTCCTGAACAATACCAGGATTGTGAATAATCTCACCTAAAGTATATACAGGTTTATCACAAACTTTGGCTTCTCTTGCCATCTGTATAGCCCGTTTCACACCAAAACAATATCCTGAGCTATGCGCCAAATAAACCTCAATTCCATCAGGAACACTATTATTTGGACTATTGCTTTCACCCAGTTCGGCTATTTTTCTTAATGTTATTTCATAGAGTTTATTAACCTGCTCTTCGATAGACAAATTACTTGTATCAACTAATATGGCATCCGAAGCTGGTTTTAACGGTGCAAGAGATCTACTTGCATCTGCTTCATCTCGAGCTTTTAGCTCTTGCAAAACATCCTCATACCTGCTTTCTATACCTTTTGCTTTCAACTCTTGATATCTACGCCTTGCACGCACTTCCAAATCTGCTACCATAAAAAACTTAGCTTCCGCCTCTGGAAATACAAAAGTGCCTATATCTCGACCCTCTAAAACTACGCCTCCATCTTTTCCAAGTTTACGCTGCAATTCCACCATTTTATAACGAACACTCGGTATTGCAGATATTTTAGAAGCTGCAGCAGAAATCTCCGGAGTACGAATTTGCTGGCTTACATCTCTTCCATTAAGCCATATGATATTTCCACTTTCTGAATATGATATTTTTATATCTATCCGTTCCAACATCGGAATAATTGAGGAAAGATCATCAATAGCAAATCCTTCAAGTTTTGCCTGTAAAGCACAAGCACGATACATAGCACCTGTGTCAATATATATGTATCCTAATTTTTCAGCAAGAAACTTGGCTGTTGTGCTTTTCCCAGAAGCAGCAGGACCGTCTATGGCAACAATAATTCTTCGCATTTATCGCATAATACTCCATATAATCCTTTTTTTTAAAAGTCCACAATATCGTCAATACTTTTTTTATTTTAGGCTATTAGTATTTTCGCAACAAAGATTTTTTACAAAGGATTAGTTTCACTCAAAAAAAATGATTGACGTTTATCGGTAGTTAAAAATTGTGATTCTTTATTCACCTTCAAAATATGATGTTATTATTTTAAATCTTTATTTTTAATGGGGTTATCTTATGAAATACAGTGATTATGAAACAGCAAAAAGAACTAGGATTAAATGGTTGGTAGTTATGGCTATCTTTACCTTGGCTACAATTAACTTATTTAGTTACAACAAAGGAGATTATCGCACAAAATGGGGTGGTAATTTTGAAGACCTTAGTTTATGGGAATATTATAATGGTTCAGGATGGGAAAATGCTACTCAGTTGCCATCTTCTCCTTTTGCCAATACCATCTATATAAACACTCAGAACATAGCTATACATACTTCTATAATTATTGAGGGTGGTCTAGTTATAACTGGAACTTTACAATTATATTCTGGAATTGCAGTGACAATCAATAAAGATGCTAATTGCGAGATTGGAACAATTCAAATATACAGTGCTTCAAAACTGATTAATAATGGTAAAATAAAAAACGGTAATACCAATTCATCAATCACTGTTATGGATGGCGGAACCCTTGAAAACAATGGTCTTATATCTAATTCTAATGAAAGCCAAAATTGCCAGGTTACAGCAAATTCCAATGGGATAATCATCTTCGGTAGCCAAGGTTCAATAACAGGGAATTGTTCTTTTACCGCTAATTACGGAAGCACTATAGCTACTTCTAATCCACAAGGTATGGATGGTTCCTTAACTTGTAGCGGAACAATCATCTATAATCGTCCTTACCTTATATTCAATGGTTCAGAACCTCAAATTACCGGATCAAAAATACCGGAACAGGTTTTAGGTATAGATTTTAATAATCCTACCGGCATAAGCTTAAGTAAGAATATCAAACTTGTATATACTTCTTTGGTTCATAGCGGAACCACTCTCTATTTTGGTATGTCTGTTATTGAAGAAGCATGGTGGGGTTCAGGAACTTTTTCTATGGAAGATAGTTCTTCAATAGCCACCGCTAACCCCGATGGCTTTTCTTCTACAGGAAAAACCGGAAGTTTGCAAGTAGGCACAAGAAATTATAACAGCAATGGCAATTATATTTTTAATGGCACTGTTCATCAACAAACCGGAGATTTTAATCCTGCACCAAATCCCTATACTGTAAACGATATTATATTTGATAATCTCGCAGGTGTTACTTTAACCATCCCTATTACAGTAGTTTCTACTATGGAACTTCTTAACGGAGACCTTAGTTATAATATTCTGCCCCAAGGAGTAGATGGCTATTACAGTCCAGATGTACAAAAGGTTTCCATCGACAAAAATGGCACTTTGATGTACAATTTTATGGCGGAATCGCTTCCCTTTCAAAATAATAACGCATTTGTTAACCGTAAATGGATATTGAAAGGTAATTTCAACGGCACCAAAAAGATAACCTTCAATTGGAATGAGGATGAAGATAATTACTTTAATTGGAATGTGCATAACTTTCCAAAAGTGTATTCATCCAACAGTGATGAGCCATTAGTAACAATTTGGAATCCTGCTCAACCCAGGAAGATCTCTTTTATCGCTCTTAGCTTTCTCAATGCCAAAGATGATGTATTTTACTATATCGGAAGAGGAATGGATGATACTCTCCCGGTAACTCTAAGTTCATTTATAGCTACGCAAACTAGTAGCTCTACTGTCAAATTGAGTTGGACAACCCAATCGGAAACAAATGTGATGGGCTTTAATATCTTAAGATCCAATCAGTCAAATCTGGATACTGCAACTAGCCTGGGCTATTTCACACCAGCTACGAATACATCCCAAATTAGAACATACCAATGTACTGACCAGGTTTTTGCTACAGGCATATACTATTATTGGCTGGAGGTTGTGGATTTCAATGGTACAAATTCATTCTACGGTCCAGCTATCGCAGATATTCAAAATATAGGCAATCAAACTCCTTCCATTCCAGTAAAAGAAGGATTTCATTCCATAGCACCGAATCCTATTGATTACGAAGCAAGAATTTTCTATGGAATTCCCTCAAAATCTCCTACCTTGATTCAAGTTTATAACCTGAAAGGACAAAAAGTGAGAACAATTTTAAACGAGACTAAAGATAGTGGAAATTTTCATCTACTTTGGGATGCCAAAGACGATCAAGGTAGCCAGTTAGCCAATGGAAATTATATCCTACGCATGGATGCATCAGGGAAAGTTTGGACGAAGAAGATAACTATCCTGCATTAAACAATTAGATCTATTGTCTTGTTTTTTCTCTCAATCGATTCTTTATTCTATAGTAACGCGATAAAGAGAGCAATAGTATCTTTATACTTCCTGTCTGTTCTTTTCTAAGCGGAAGCTCAGTTTAGATTTATAACTTTATATTTAGAGTAATAGACGGTAATTACAATTGGCAATAAATTAATACTGTAGTTATAGTTTTATTGATTTTGCTCTAATCCGTGTTCCCTAATATTGTTTCTGCCAACGCATTTCAGCATACTTGGAAGTAAAACCAAATCTTTCATAAAGATGCCTAGCCGGATTGTCATATTCTACATGGAGGGCTATATCACCTTTTACAATTTCCAATGCTTTCTTTAATAATTCACTGCCTATCCCTCTATTTCTTATTGCTGAATGCACAGCCAAATAAACAAGAATATTCTCTGGAATAAACTCTTCCATTCCGGTTTTAATCATAACTAGCACTCCGCAGAGCTTATCACCTGTATTAGCCAAAATAACAAAACCACCTTTTCCCGGTTCATTGGAAAAAGCATAATCGATGGCTTTAGAAATTGCAAAAGATGTATCTCTGAATCGTTCCAAATGTGTGTAAAGGAAATCTACTATATCCTTTTGAGTAAGGTTTTCAGGCAGTTCTTTCCTACTATGTAATACCTTGAATATTAGCATATCTTGTTCCTCTTCCTTATACGAATAATCTCAACATATTTAGATCTTAACATCATTCTTCATCACTATTATGTACACCGTATATTTTTGATATATTCAATTGTGGTTTATTCATATTCAGGGTCAAAGTACTAATTACTACGGTCAACATTTTCCTGTTTACTCATCTTTGGAACCCTGGGCAATCAATTCCGATAATTTAAAATATCTTAATTCTACAAACATCACAAAGTTCCGTAAGCAATAGTTGAATTTCCCCATTATTAAATCCTAATCGCAGGATACGATGCTTACCTGCCAATTATAATTTTAGGGAATCAAATTCAATCTCGAACTTAACTAAGCAACGGTAAGTATTCCTATAGAGTTTAGCTAGCATTGTATTCTCCTTAGTAGAAGCAGTTTAGCTTTACTAAGCTCACTTGTTAGTTAACATAAATGCCTTATAATAAAGAGAGGATAAAATGTCAAAGCAATTTTCCTTGTCAGTTAGAGATTACCTTGAATCCATACAATAGATAACATTATTGCACATATCCAATTGGTTTTCCCAATTTATTTTACGCCAACTTTTGAAATAATACCACCTCCAATATATAGTGGATTTATCATCACGATAAAAAGCATATTAAGATCGATAATGCGAAGCCATTGAGATTTGCTAACAACTGGAAGATTAACAACATATAAATAGTTGGCTTGCTCTAACCCTTACTTTTCTTGCTGGTAACCCAGATACAACACATCATCCACCCCATCTTCACTCATCCTTAACTATGGGTTGATGAGGAGAGGAGGAGGAGAGAGGGATGGGTTGTTTGTTTGAGCCATCTTCAATATGGTGGACTAAAATTATTGAGAAAGAAATGAACAAAAATTCTACTTAAAAGGTTGTAATATTCAAGATCGCGATGCCCTCGAACTTGAAGTTGTGCATATATGCATAATCTGTGTAATCTATGAGAGGATATTTCTTGCAGGGGAACAGCGTCCTCCACTACACATCTAAATCCCCTAAATTCTAAAATTCTTAAATCCTTGTTTCTATAATTCATACTTGCGTGAACTATTTTCGGTGACTTCGGTAGCTTCAGTAGCTAAATATTCTTCTAGAATCCTTGTTTTAAAACAATAAATCTGTGTAATCTATGAGAGGATATATCTTACGGAGGAACAGCGTCCTCCACTACACATCTAAATCCCCTAAATTCTAAAAT